>Ga0136615_10000054_pt1 | contig 40249 bp, 35 predicted proteins | sample AntDrymUQ2882206_2_FD_106647 | JGI IMG/M metagenome (GOLD analysis project Ga0136615, IMG submission 106647) | Polar desert sand microbial communities from Dry Valleys, Antarctica - metaG UQ288 (22.06) | ecosystem: Environmental > Terrestrial > Soil > Desert | place: Antarctica: Dry Valley... | reverse complement strand
GGCCTGCATGAACTCGGCACCGTTCTCGTACGCGAGCACCGGCGTATGCGCCACAACCTTCGGCATGCCGGGAATCGCGCCCGTGATGATGTCCTCAAGGCTCGGGTTGACCGCTGACGTCATCGCCACCGAGTCACCATCACACCCCAACCCCGTGGTCATCCAGATCACGTGAGCAGTGATCTGCTCCGTCTCGTGCTGCCGTGGCGCGAACTCGATTGAAGCCACTACACACCTCCCTTCTCGGGCAACCGATGCTACGCCGACCGCAAACCTAGTCAACGCCTGTGGGCCGCAGGAGCAGATGCTTAATATTTCCGGTGGGTCGCAGTGATCCCAATCGATTGGTAGCGCGCCTCCCACCGGCCCGCGGGCCGCTGAGCTGAGCCGAGCGATCGCTAGTCGCGCGATGCGCTGCGCAGCAGGTAGGCGCGCACGAAACCGTCGAGGTCACCCTCGAGGACGCGGTTGGTGTCGCCCATCTCGTGGTCGGTGCGGTGGTCCTTGACCATCGTGTACGGGTGCAGCACGTAGGAGCGGATCTGCGAGCCGAAGTTGACGTCCAGCGCCTGGCCCTTCTCCTTGGCGAGCTCCTCCATGCGACGGCGCTCCTCGCGCTCGACGAGCTTGGAGCGCAGCATCTTCATCGCGGTCTCGCGGTTCTGCGTCTGCGAGCGCTCGTTCTGGCACTGCACGACGATCCCGCTGGGACGGTGGGTGATGCGCACGGCGGAGTCGGTCTTGTTGACGTGCTGGCCACCGGCGCCCGACGCGCGGTAGGTGTCGACCTGCAGGTCGTCGGACTCGATCTCGACCTCACCAGCGTCCTCGATCACCGGCGCCACCTCGACACCCGCGAAGGAGGTCTGACGGCGATTGGCGGAATCGAACGGCGACAGTCGCACGAGCCGGTGGACGCCCTTCTCGGCGCCGTAGAGGCCGTAGGCGTTGTCCCCGTCCACGCGGAAGGTCGCCGACTTGATGCCCGCCTCCTCCCCCGGGCTGGCCTCGAGCAACTCGGCCTTGAAGCCGCGCCGTTCGGCCCACTTCATCTCCATGCGCAGGACCATCTCGGCCCAGTCCTGCGCGTCGGTGCCGCCGGCGCCGGCGTTGATCGTGACGAGCGCGTCGCCCGCGTCGTAGCGCCCGGAGAAGAGGCGCTGCTCCTCGAGCGCGGCGAGGCGGGCCTCGACGGGCGCGAGCTGTTCCTCGAGCTCGGCCGCGATCTCGTCGTCGTCCTGCGCCATCTCGGCCAGGGACGCGAGGTCGTCGACGTCGGCCTCGAGCGTGCGAAACTGCTCCAGGCGCCGCGACGCGCGCGCATGCTCGGCGCTGACCTTCGCCGCCGTCTCCTGGTCGTCCCAGAAGCCGCCGGCCGACATCTGGTCCTCGAGCGCGGCGGCGCGCTCGCTCAGCGCAGCAGGGTCAAAGGTAGTCCGCGAGCAGGGACATCTGCGCGCGGATCGCAGCAAGGCGCTGCGGGATGCCCTCGGGAGTCGGCGTTGCGGCCATGGCGCCAGGATAGAACGGGGCGCTCAGTCGCCGTCGCCGGCCTTGACCGCGTAGCCGCCCAGCCCCTGCGCCAGCGCCCCGAGCGCCTGCTCGGCCTGCACGGCGGCGTCGCGCGCCAGCCGCGCGCGCGATACGCCAGCGAGGACCCCGCGCCGCATCGACGTGACGAGCGCGCGGTGGACGCCCATGAGCGCGTTGGCGGCCACCCAGCTGGCGACGTCTCCCGGCTCGGCGCCCGTCTCCTCGGCGAGCAGCGCGGCCAGCGAGTCGGTGAACCGCTCGAAGACCTGCTGCTCGCGCGCGATCAGCGCCGGGCTGTCGGTGATCATGCGCGCGACTGCGACCATCCGGTCGCGGGCCTGCGGATCCTTCTCGCTCAGCCATCCGCGCTGCGAAGTCAGGAAGCGCCCGAAGGCATCCAGCGCCGACGAGCCCGCCGGGCGGTCGCGGATCGCCGCCAGCAGCTGCGCCTCGAAGGCCTCCAGGCGCCAGTAGACGAGATCCTCCTTGGTCGGGAAGTAGTTGAAGACCGTCTTCTCGGCGACCTCGGCCGCGCGCGCGATCTCGGCGACGGTCACGTGGTCGAAGCCGCGCTGCACGAACAGCGCGCGCGCGGTCTCGGCGATCAGCTCGCGCGTGCGCTGCTTCTTTCGCTCGCGCAGCCCGGGCTGCGCGCCGGGGACGCTCGTGGCCATGGCTGAAACGTACCGTTGCGGTGCCGGCGCGGCCGGGCTCATCCGTGCCCGGCCGCGCCGGCGCCGATCGGCGGGCCGACCTTGACCACCTCGGGCCAGCCCCGCAGCGCCGAGGCGGGCGGTTCGACGCCCGCCGCGCGAGCGGCGATCCGATCGAAGTAGCGCTCGAAGCCGCCGGGCGTGATGACGATCAGCACCCGCGCGCCGGCGCCGCTGCGGTTGGCGAACGTGTGGTGCACGCCCCGCGGGGCGAACGCGAGCTCGCCGCTGCGCCGCGTGTGCAGCTCGTCGCCGAGCTGGAACGTCAGCTCACCGTCGAGCACGTAGAACGCCGTCGAAGTCGTGGTGGTGCAGCGGCGGCCCACTGGCGCCGACGCTGACGACGTTGTCGGTCACCCCGATCGCGCCGCCGCTGTCCTCGCTGCGCAGCAGTACGTCGATGGCGCCGGCGCGCGGCGTGGCGGCGGGTGCCGCCACGCCGCGATCGTCGATCTGGTCGCCCAGGACGTCCATATGTCGTGCCATGTCGTGTGCTCCGTTCTGCGTTGGATGGGTGGTCAGCGAGACGTCTGCGCCGCGACGCGGGACGCCGGCGGCTGCGGCGGGCGCTGCTGCGCCCCGCCGGCACGGCTAAGCGGGATCTCCTTGAGCGCCAGCACGACCAGCAAGGCCCAGGCCGGCGATCGGCGCGCCGACGAGGAACACGGTGTGCAGTGCGTCCTCGACGCCCGCCTGCACGCCCGCGTCGAGCTGGCGCAGCGACTCCGGGCTGGCCTGCAGGCTGCTCGCGTCGACCCGGACGGCGCCGGTGGACAGCTCGCGCGCGAGCCAGACGTCGAGCCGGCTGGCGAGGATCGCCCCGAAGGCCGCGACGCCGACCGCGAGGCCAAGTGCCCGGAAGAGGTTCGCCGCGGCCGTCGCGATGCCGATGTCGCTGCGATCGACGGCGTTCTGCAGCGCGACCGTGAGGATCTGCGACACGAGGCCGAAGCCAAGCCCAAACACGGCGAGGAACAGCGCCGCCGGCACCTGCGACGTGCCCGCGTCCATCGTGGAGAGGAGCAGCAGGCCGATGGCCATGACGCCGAGGCCGGTCACCGGAAACGGCTTGTAGCGACCACTGCGCGTCATCAGCCGCCCCGCCACCGCCGTGCTGACCGTGCCCGACAGCAGCAGCGCCAGCAGCAGCAGCCCTGACTGCGTCGTGCTCGCGCCCGTGACGAGCTGCAGGAACAGCGGCGCGAAGACGACGACCGCGAAGAACGACAGCGTCGTGAGGAACAGCACGATGCTCACGACGGCGAAGACCCGATCGCCGAACAGGCGCAGCGGCAGGATCGGCTGGGCGGCGCGCCGCTCCTGCGCGCCGAACGCGACCAGCAGGACGATCGCCGCCGCGCCGAGGCCGAGGATCGTGGCCGACGTCCAGGCGTACTGACGCCCGCCCCAGGTCGTGACGAGCAGCAGGCACGACAGTCCGGCGGCCAGCAGCGCGGCGCCGGCGTAGTCGATCCGCGCCTCGGCGCGCCTGGCCGGGAGGTCGAGCGTGGTGGCGATCACCGCGAGCGTCACGGCTCCGATCGGCAGGTTGACGAAGAAGACCCCGCGCCAGGACATGGTGTCGGCGAAGATGCCGCCCAGCAGCGGCCCCGCCACGCTGGCGAGCACGAAGACCATCTGGATGTAGCCCTGGTAGCGGCCGCGTTCACGCGGCGAGACGAGGTCGGCGACGATCGCCATCGCGAGCGTCATCAGGCCGCCGGCGCCGAGCCCCTGCAGCGCGCGGAAGGCGATCAGCTCGCCGATCGACCCGGCTACGCCGCAGAGCGCCGAGCCGACGAGGAAGACGACGATGGGCCGCCTGGAAGAGCGACGTTCGCCCGTAGAGATCGCTGACGCGTCCCCACAGCGGCATCGTGATGGTGGCGCCGAGCATGTACGCGGTCACCACCCACGTGAGCTGGTCCAGGCCACCGAGCTCACCGACGATCGTCGGCAGCGCGGTCGAGACGATCGTCTGGTCCAGCGAGGCCAGCAGCATCGCCAGCAGCAGGCCGGCGAAGGTCAGCGCGAAGCGGGCGGGCGGCGCCTGCGTCGCGCTCTCGGGACGTGCGGCGGGCTGAGTCATGTCATCTCCTCGGCAGCACGGCTGGCGACCCTGCGCGACAGCCTGATGGGCCAACGATATAGCAGCTATAACTTTTCTGCAACCTTATACTTCATGTAGCGGCACGCTGCCTCGGGGTGACGGGCGGGCCGCCGGGCGCTTGAATACGGCGATGGACCCGTACGCCGTGCTCGGCCTGGCCCCCGGCGCCTCGCTCGACGACGCGACGCAGGCCTACCGCGAGCTGGCCAAGCAGTGGCACCCCGACCGCGCGGGCGAGAGCGGCGCGGCGCGGATGATCCAGCTGAACGTCGCCTACGAGCTGCTGCGCGCCGAGCACCGACCGGGCGCGGGCGCCAGCAGCGGCCCGGCTGCGCCCGGGGGCCGTGGGGCGGGCGGGACCGTGCGCGCCGGGTCGTGGCTGCCCGAGGCGATGCGCCGCGCGCTCGGGCGCGAGCTGCTCGACGCGCTCGAGCCCGACGAGCCGGTGGCGCTCGTGACGCCTGCCGCGACGTGGGCAAGCCCGAGCACGCTGCTGGCGGTGACCGACCGGCGCCTGCTGTGGCTGCTCGACGACGCCGTCGGCAACCGCGTGCGCTCGCTGCGCTTCCGCGACACCGAGCGCGCCGAGCAGAACCTCGTCTGGCCGCGCCGCTCCCGCGCGCGGCTGCGCGTGCAGCCGCGCTACGGCGCCAAGCGCTGGACGTTCACGGACCTGCGCCCCGCCACCGCCGCAGCGATCGCCGGCCACGTGCGGGCGGGGCTGCCGGCGGGGCGCGGCTAGCAGCTAGCGCCTGCGCAGCATGTCGCCCAGATGCTCCGTGCCAACACCTTCACGACACGCTGCCGCGCGGGCCGCCTCCCTGCCGCCAGCGTGTCGTGCCGATGCTCCATGCCAACACCTTCACGCCACGCTCCCGTGGGGTGCCGCTTGACGAGCACGGTGCCCTTGCCGATCCGCCGAGCAGGACCGGCGGAGCCGCACCACGCAGCTCGTAATACTCGCGGACGATGGACATCCCCGAGAAGCCGTCTCTGCAAGGGCTCGAGGCCAAGTGGGACGCCGCCTGGGAGGAGCACGGGACCTACCGCTTCGACCGGTCCAAGACGCGGGAAGACGTCTACGCGATCGATACGCCGCCGCCGACCGTGAGCGGCTCGCTGCACCTCGGCTCGGCCTTCGGCTACATCCAGACCGACGCCATCGCGCGGTTTCAGCGGATGCGCGGAGCGGAGCTCTTCTATCCGATGGGCTGGGACGACAACGGCCTGCCGACGGAGCGCCGGGTGCAGAACCACTTCGGCGTCCGCTGCGAGCCGACCATCCCCTACGACGCCGCCGAGGTCGTACCGACGCCCGACGGGCAGCCGCGTCCGCTGTCACGGCAGAAGTTCATCGAGCTCTGTCACCAGCTCACCGCGGAGGACGAGCGGGCGTTCGAGCAGGTGTGGCGCAACCTCGGTCTCTCGGTGGACTGGTCGCTGACGTACGCGACGATCGGCGACCGCGCCCGGCGGGTCGCGCAGATCGCGTTCCTGCGCAACGTACGCCGCGGCGAGGCCTACTCGACCGAGGCGCCGACCGTGTGGGACGTCGACTTCCGCACGGCCGTGGCACAGGCCGAGATCGAGGATCGCGATACGCCGGGCGCGCTGCATCGCGTCGTGTTCGAGCGCGTCGACGGCAGCGAGCCGGTCGCGATCGAGACGACCCGTCCCGAGCTCTTGCCGTCCTGCGTCGCGCTCGTCGCCGATCCCGACGACGAGCGGTACAAGCCGTTGTTCGGCAGCGAGGTGCGCACGCCCGTGTTCGGTGTCAGCGTCCCGGTGCTGGCGCACCGTCTCGCCGATCCCGAGAAGGGCACCGGGATCGCCATGATCTGCACGTTCGGCGACGCGTCGGACATCGTCTGGTGGCGGGAGCTCGGCCTCCCGCTGCGCGTCGTCCTACAGCGTGACGGCCGCTTCCAGCGTGAGCTGCCCGGCTGGCTGGACGACGACACGGCGGCGACCTGGGAAGGCCTGGCGGGAAGGACGGCGCGTCAGGCGCGCACGCGCATGGTCGCGCTGCTGCGGGAAGCGGGCGCGCTGATCGGCGAGCCGCGCGCGATCACCCATCCGGTGAACTACTACGAGAAGGGCGACCGCCCGCTGGAGATCGTCACCAGCCGCCAGTGGTACATCCGCAACGGCGCCCACGACCCCGCGCTGGCCGAGGCGCTGATCGAGCGTGGACGCCAGCTCGCGTGGCAGCCCGACTTCATGCGCGCGCGCTACGAGCACTGGGTGAGAGGACTCAACAGCGACTGGTTGATCAGCCGTCAGCGCTACTTCGGCGTCCCGTTCCCCGTCTGGCACCGCGTCGGCGACGACGGCGAGCCGCTGTGGGACGAGCTCGTCGTGCCCGACGAGGACGCGTTGCCGGTCGATCCGCAGAGCCAGGCGCCCGCCGGCTACGCCGAGTCGCAGCGCGGGCAGCCCGGCGGCTTCGTCGGCGATCCCGACGTCATGGACACCTGGGCGACGTCATCGCTGAGCCCGCAGATCGTCGGTGGCTGGATCGACGATCCGGACCTCTTCCAGCGCGTCTTCCCGATGGACCTGAGGCTGCAGGGACCGGAGATCATCCGCACGTGGCTGTTCTCGACCGTGCTGCGCTCGCATCTGGAGCACGACACACTCGCCTGGTCGCACGCGTTCGTCAACGGCTGGATCCTCGATCCCGATCGCAAGAAGATGTCGAAGTCCAAGGGCGACGTGATCACGCCAACGCCGCTGGCGCAGCAGTACGGCGCCGACGGCCTGCGCTACTGGGCGCTCAAGGCGGCGCCGGGCGCGGACACCGCGATCGACATGGCGCAGATGAAGAATGGCCGCCGCCTGGCCACGAAGATCCTCAACGCGTCGCGGTTCGTGCTGGGCGTCAGCTCGGCGCAGGCAGATCCCGCGAACGTCACCGCAGCGCTCGACCGCGCCATGCTGGCGCGGCTCGCGGCGGTCGTGAACGAGGCCACCACGAGCTTCGACGCCTACGAGTACCACGTTGCGCTGTCGGCGAGCGAGCGCTTCTTCTGGCAGTTCTGCGACAGCTACATCGAGCTGGTGAAGGGCCGGGCCTACGGCGACGGTGACGGCGCGGCCTCCGCCGCGGCCGCGGCGTCGATCGGTCTCTCGGTGATGTTGCGCCTCTTCGCCCCCTTCCTGCCGTTCGTGACGGAGGAGGTGTGGTCGTGGTGGCAGGAGGGCTCCATCCACCGAGCCCCGTGGCCACGCGCCGAGGCGCTCAGCAAGCATGCGCGCGACGGAGACCCGGCGATCCTCGACGCCGCGGCGGAGGTGCTCACCGAGTTGCACCGGGCCAAGACCTCCGCGCGACGCTCGCTGCGCACCGACGTCGATCGGCTGGTGATCGAGGACGCCGGCGATCGTGTCGCGGCGCTGCTGGCGGTCGAGGACGACCTGCGCCAGGCAGGCCGCGTCGCTGACCTCGTGCTGCGCGAGGCGCCGGAGCGGCAGATCGAGATCGAGCTGACGGCGCCCGCCGAGTAGGACCGACCGCCGCGCGACAGGAGCGGGCTAGATCCGCTCCTGCCACGTGACGGCGGCCTGGGCGACGCGCCGCAGGGCGTCCTGCATGCGCGCCGGGTTGTTCGTGCGGCGAGCGGCGGCGAGCGCCCTGAGCGCCTGCGCCATGACCGCGGGACCACCCGGGCCGTTCGCGCGCAGCTCGGCGAGCTCGGCCATGGTCAGCCGGCGCGCCTCGCCGCGCAGCACGGCCACGGTCTCGCGCAGCTCGCGCTCGGCGCGGGCGGCCCGCAGCTCGGCCTCCGCGGCGGCGCGACGGTCGCCCGCGGCCGCGGCCCGCGCGGCTCGCACCTCGGCCGCCTCCGGCGCCTCCTCGCGCACGGTGACGACCGCAGGCGCCCGCTCGGCGTCGGCGCGCGCACGCTCGAGCAGCCGCTGGGCCGCCACGAGCTCGTCCTCCAGCCGGCCGGCGGCCAGCTTGAGCTCGCGGCGCTCGCCGCGCAGCGTCCCGATCGTCGCCTCCGCGCGCTCGAGCTTCGCCGCCATCCGCTTGGCCGCCGTGCGCGCCTCGGCCGCGTCCATCCGCGCCTCCGCGGTCTTCTCGCGGGCGTCGCGGATCGTCACGTCGGCCTTCGCCTCCGCGTTGACCGCCCGGCGCTGGGCGCGGGCGACCGCGGCGTCGTCGACGACAAGCTCACGAACGACCCTCGGCTTGACGGTGACCCGGCGCCCGGAGCGGCGCGCGGCGTCGCGCTCAGCGATCGCTCGCTGCGCACGCTCGCCGGCACGCTCCAGGCGGGCCTCGAGCTGCGCGACGCGCCGCTCGGCCTCGCGCGCCTGCGCGAGGGCCGCGGCGACCATCGCGCGGGCCTCCGGGCACATGACCGCCCGGTGCGCCTGCTCAGGGTCGACGCCGGTGCGCCGCCGGGGTCCCGGCTTGGCCGGCTCGAAGCCCGCCGCCCGGATCGCCTCGTTGAGCGACCCGCCGAACGGGCGCTTGGCCGAGTTCAGCGCGGGCCAGGGCGACCCGTCGGCACGGCCGTCGCGGTAGCGCTCGACACGCCACAGCTGTCCGGACCACTTCGCCGAGGACGGGTTCCAGTCGGCCGCTCGGGGCGGCTCGCCGTATGTGGCCACCCATTCCTGGATGGCGATGATGATTGCGCCGCGGTCCCATGCCGCTCCACGTCCGTTCCGGACCTGAAGAGCCGCTCCCGCGATCGTCGCGGGAGCCATGTGAGTGACCTCCCGCTAGACGCCGCTGGCTGCGTCGTTGGTGCGCTGGGCGAGCTTCGCCTGCGGCCAGACCGACACGCGCGGGGCGGCAATCGTGCCGCCGTGCATGAGCGTGTGCGTGGTGTTGGCCATGAAGAGCATCGCGGGAATTACCGTAAAGCATGCGGCGGGCGGGTGCAAGCAGATCTTCCACGACCGGTCCGGCTCGGGGGACGTGGGTTCGAACCCACCACGCGTGACCGCGCGCCCCCGGTCAGTAGCCTTCGAACCGTGGCCGTCGCCTCGCCTCCAGCGCTAGGCCGCAGAGCTGCGCGGATGCACTGGATCATCGACGCCATGAACGTCATTGGCACGCGGCCCGACGGCTGGTGGCGTGACCGCCACGCAGCGATGGTGCACCTCGTCGACCTGCTCGAGCGCTGGTCGGCCGCCAACGGCGCCGACGTCACCGTCGTCTTCGAGCAGCCGCCGCGCCCGCCGATCACGTCAAGCGTCGTGGAGGTCGCGCACGCCGCGAAGCCGAAGCCGAACTCCGCCGACGACGAGATCGTGCGCCGCGTGCGCGCGGCACCCGATCCCAGCGCGGTGCGCGTCGTCACCTCCGACGGCGTGCTGTCCCAGCAGGTCGGCGCGGCCGGCGCGAGCGTCTACCCCGCGGCGGCGTTTCGCGCGGAGATCGACCCCGCGGACCCGCCAGACGTCAGTCGAAGACGTCGATCCAGGTGAGCACCTGCCCGCCCGTACCGACAGCGAGCGGTATCGCGCGGGTGCGCCGGCGCAGGCTTGGATGCGCCATGAGCGCGGCACGCACGACCGTCGAGATCTCGCCCAGCGCGGAGTGCTCCGGGCGCTCGTCGACGCGCAGCACGATCCCCGTCGAGACGAGGTGCACCGACGTGTCGAACATCGACGGGGCCTCGGGCTCGCGCACCTCGACGGCATAGCCGCGGGCGCGCAGCCCGTCCGCCACGCTCGCCGGCGAGCTGCTCGTCGCCGCCGGTGCTGTTGTCCACGATCAGCCGCATCCTCACAGGAATGATCGCCCGCGCCAGCCGATGCCAAACCCGCGCAGGCGCCAGACGATCGGCGCACCGCCTCCGAGCGCCCGTGCGCCAACGACCGCACGCTCGTGAACCGGTCGGAGGGCCGGTCCGCAGCAGTGAAGGGGCGGCGGGTCAGCGGGCCCGCCGTCCTCACTCACGACCCGAGCGGGTTCGCCGCTGAGTAGTGTCCGGCCGATGGCTCGTGGGGTGGCCCCGGACGTTCGTGACGGCATGACGCCGGTCGCGCGCAGAGCGTTGTGGGAGCTCGCGGAGCTGCAGGCGAGGACGCCGTCGCATGTCACGAGCGCACGCGCCGTGGATGCGGTGCTGAGCAAGGGGCGCGTCGACGGCGGGCGCCGCGCGATCTACCGCGAGCTCGTGCGGATGGCGAGCGACTGGGAGGTGCGCCACCCGCTCGTCGACGGGCTGGGCTTCCTCGGCTCGATCGACGGCGAGGGCGCCGCCAGCGCCGACTACACGCAGCTGCGGCTGGGCACGGTCGGCGGCGAGCTGCTGCGCGACCTCGGCGAGGACGACGCGGCGCCGGAGGCGGAGGCGCAGGCAGGGCGCGACGGCGTGCCGCCGGTGCTCCCGGCGCGGTTTCCCAACCTGCTCGTCAACGGCTCCTTCAGCGCGGCGACCGAGGCCGCCTCGAGCGTCCCGCCGCACAACCTGCGCGAGGTCGTCGACGCGGCGCTCGCCTACGCCGACGATCCCGAGATCGACACCGACGGGCTGATGCGCCACATCCCCGGCCCCGACTTCCCGACCGGCGGGGCCGTCGTCGCCGACGCCTTGCACGACGCGTACGCGGCCGGACGCGGCTCGATCGCCGTGCGCGCGACGACGCAGCTCGACAGCGCCGACGGGACGCGGGCGCTCGTCGTCACGGAGCTGCCGTTCATGGTCAGCAAGGGCGGCCGGGGCGGCGTCGTGGCCGACATCCGGCGCGCGGCGCGCGGCAGGAAGGTCCGCGGCATCCAGGCGATCGACGACCAGTCAAGCGCCGCTCACGGGCTGCGGATCGTCGTCGAGGTCCTGCCCGGCGCCGACCCGGACGACGTCCTCGAGGGGCTCTACGAGCACACGCGGCTACAGCGCAGGCTCGACCTGGACCTCGTCGCGGTCGTCGACGGCCAGGCCCGCCGGCTCAGCCTGCGCGACGTCATCGGCCACTACGTCGAGCACCGGCGCGCCGTCGTCGCCCAGCGCACCGGGCTGCGCTCCCCCAACCGCGTGCTGGACCTCGTCAAGGACGACCTGCTGAACATCGCCGAGCGCCACGGCGACGCGCGCCGCAGCGAGATCCGCCAGGCGGCGGGGCCTATGCGCCGTGGCACTTCTTGAACTTCTTGCCCGACCCGCACCAGCAGGGGTCGTTGCGGCCGATCTGCTCCTCCTCGGCCAGGACGCGCTGCTCGACCGGCGGCGGCGCCTCCTCCTCGTCGTAGTACTGCTCGGCCACGCCACCGGCGCCGGCGGCGGCGGCGATCGCCAGCGCCGTCGGCTCGGCTGCGGCGCCGCCCGAGTAGGACACGCGGCCCGGCCGCGTCGACGTCGCGCTGGTCTCGTAGCGATCGGCGGTCTGCTCGCCCTCGTCGACGGCCTCGAACTCGAGGTTGAACACCATCCGCGTGAAGTCCGCCCAGATCGTGTTCATGAGGTCCTGGAAGAGCGTGAAGGCCTCGTTCTTGTACGCGACGATCGGCTCGATCTGGGCGAATCCGCGCAGGTGGATGCCCTCGCGCAGGTAGTCCATGTCATACAGGTGCTCGCGCCAGCGCGTATCGATGAACTGCAGCAGCAGGTAGCGCTCGACCGCCCGCATGACCTCGTCGCCGAGTTCGCGCTCACGAGCCTCGTAGAGCTCGATCGCATCGTCGGTGATCTTGCTGACGAGCAGCTCGCGGTCGGTCTGCTCGGGCGTCAGGTCGCCGGCCGACAGCATCTCGATCGGGAACATGTCGTCGAGCGCGGTGACCATGCCCTCCAGGTCCCAGTCCTCGATGAAGTCGCCGGGCGTGAACTCGCCGATCGTGCGCTCGATGACGTTGCCGATCTCCTCGCGGACCTGGACGCCCATGTCCTTGCCCTCGAGGATCTCGTCGCGGAACTTGTAGACGATGCGGCGCTGCTCGTTCATGACGTCGTCGTACTCGAGCACGCGCTTGCGCTGCAGGAAGTTCTGCTCCTCGACCTTCTTCTGCGCCTTCTCGATCTGCTTGGAGAGCATGCCGGCCTCGATCGGCTCCTCGTTGCCCTCCTCGTCAACGCTGCCCAAGCGATCGAGGATCTTGTAGATCCGGTCGCCGGCGAACAGGCGCACGAGGTCGTCCTCGGCTGAGAGGAAGAAGCGCGACTCGCCCGGGTCGCCCTGGCGGCCGGCGCGGCCGCGCAGCTGGTTGTCGATGCGGCGCGACTCGTGGCGCTCGGTGCCGACGATGTAGAGGCCGCCGGCCACGAGCACCTTCTCCCGGTCGGCCTCGACGCGCCGCTCGATCGTGGGCAGCACGTCGGCGAAGCGCTCGTCGTAGTCCGGTTCGCCGGGCTTGAGGCCGAGCTTCTTCAGCTCGACCTGCGTCAGGTGCTCGGCGTTGCCACCGAGCTTGATGTCGACGCCGCGCCCGGCCATGTTGGTCGCGATCGTGACGGCGCCGGGCTGCCCGGCCTCCGCGACGATCTCGCCCTCGCGCTCGGCGAACTCGGGCTTGGCGTTCAGCACGACGTGCTTGACGCCGCGCTTGTTCAGCTCGCCCGACAGCAGCTCGGACACCTCGACGGACACGGTGCCGACGAGCACCGGCTGCCCGGCCTCGTGGCGCTCGATGATCTCGCGGCTGACGGCGCTCCACTTGCCGGTCTTGGTCTTGTAGACCTGGTCGTTCTTGTCGGCACGGACCATCTGCTGGTTCGTCGGGATCTCGACGACCGCGAGCTTGTAGATCTTCATGAACTCGGTCGCCTCGGTGAGCGCGGTACCGGTCATGCCCGCGAGCTTCTTGTACAGGCGGAAGTAGTTCTGCAGCGTGATCGTCGCGAGGGTCTGGTTCTCCTCCTGGACGTGCACGCCCTCCTTGGCCTCGATCGCCTGGTGCAGGCCCTCCGACCAGCGCCGCCCCTCGAGGATGCGCCCGGTGAACTCGTCGATGATCATCACCTCGCCGTCGATGACGGCGTAGTCGACGTCGCGCTTGTAGAGCGACTCGGCCTTCAGCGCCTGCTGGAGGTGGTTGACGAGCGGCCCGTTCTCGGCGCGGTACAGGTGCGAGATACCGAGGAACTTCTCGGCCTTGGCGACGCCCTGCTCGGACACGGAGACGGTCTTGTGCTTCTCCTCGAACTCGTAGTCGTAGTCGGCGACGTAGTCCTTCTTCATCCGCGGGTCCATGCCCTCGGGCTTCTTGCCGGCGATCATCCGCTTGGCGAGCTTGGCGAACTGCCCATAGAGGTCGCCGGCCGCCTCGGGCGAGCCGGAGATGATCAGCGGGGTGCGCGCCTCGTCGATGAGGATGTTGTCCACCTCGTCGACGATCGCGTACGGGTGGCCGCGCTGGACCTTCTCCTCCAGCGACGCCGCCATGTTGTCGCGCAGGTAGTCAAAGCCGAACTCGGAGTTCGTGCCGTACGTGACGTCGGCGCCGTAGGCCTCGAGCTTCTCGGCGGTCGCCTGCATGTTCTGCAGCACGCCGACCTTCAGCCCGAGCGCATGGTAGATCGGGCTCATCCACTCGGCGTCGCGGCGGGCGAGGTAGTCGTTGACCGTCACGAGGTGCACGCCGGTGCCGGGCAGCGCGTTGAGCACGACCGCAAGCGTCGCCGTGAGGGTCTTGCCCTCGCCGGTCTTCATCTCGGCGATCGAGCCGCTGTGCAGGACCATGCCGCCGATCAGCTGCACGTCGAAATGGCGCATGCCCAGCTCGCGCTTGCCGGTCTCGCGCACGATCGCGAACGTCTCGGGCAGAAGGTCGTCGAGCTTGGCGCCGTTGTGCGCCTGCTCGCGTAACGCGTCGATCCGCGCGAGCAGCTCGTCGCTGGATTCGAGCTCGAGCTCTGGCTCGAAGTCGTTGATCCGGGCAACGCGCTTCTCGAACTGCTTGAACTGCTTGGCTTCGCCCATCCTGAGGGCGCGGTCCAGGAGAGCCATACGGCTCAGGATACCGACGCGGCGGGCACCGCCCGCCGCGTGGTGACAAGGATGTGAGTGCGCGTGCTGGTGGGCCTTCTACACGGCCGGCTGCGGCGGGCTGTTGCGCGCCTCGCGGCGGCGCCGGCGCTTGTCGCGGTCGCGCTTGACCTGGCGCGCAAGCTCGTCGGAGCACAGGCGGATCGCGTGGGTCATCTCGCGCGAGGTCCCCTCCGCGTGCAGCTTCACGCGCTTGAGGTACAGCGTCACCGCGGCGACCTGGGACTCCGCGATCTTCGGGTTGCGCTCCTCGCGCAACTCGATCTCCAGGCGGGCAAGGTCGGACACTTGGGCGGCGACCTTGCGGAACTTGCGCTCCACCAGCTCCCGCAGCTCGTCGTTGACGGGGACGTTGCGGCCCTTGACCTCGATCTGCATCTCGAGACCTCTCTGTCGAACGGACGTGCGAGCCACCGATGGTACGCCGGGTCGCAGCCGCATTCAATGGAGCGATTCGTCCAGCGTGCGAGCCCATGTGATAGCGGCGATTTGCAGGCAACCGGCGCGCTGCAGGGCCTGCGCGCAGGCGTCCAGCGTGGCGCCGGTGGTGTGAACGTCGTCGACGAGCACGACCTGCTCGGGCGGATCGCCGCGTGCGCGAAAGTCGAGTTGGGCGCCCTCGCGGCGGGCCGCGCGCGAGGCGCCGAGCTGGCGTGAGGCGCCGCCGCCGCGCCGCAGCGCTCGCTCCCGCGGCAGCCCGCTGCGGCGCGCCAGCGCGGCGGTGATGAGCTCGGCAGGATCAAAGCCGCGCGCGCGGCGCCGGCGCGGATGGGCGGGAACCGCGACGAGCGTGACGCCCGGTCGCAGCAGCGGTGGCGCACCCGCGGCGATCTGCGCGGCCATGACGTCCGCGAGCGGGCGCGCCGCGGAGAACTTCAGCGCCAGCAGCGCGTCGCGCGCAACGCCCGCGTAGGCGACCACCGCCCAGGCGCAGCCGAACGAGGCGCCGGCCGCCGGGCAGCGCATGCGCGCGTGCGGAAGCGGCAGTGCGCAGCGCGTGCAGCGCGGATCGCCCAGCCACGGCAGCGCGCGCCGGCAGGCGGCGCAGAGCACCTCGCCGGGGCGGCCCGCCGGCGCCGCGCAGGCCGCGCAGCGCGGCGGTGCGATGAGCGCGACGACGTCGTCGAGGAGCGCCATGCGCCGATCGTCGCGCGGCGCGTGTTACAGCGGGCGCGTGGAGTGCCACAATCGCGCGCATCCTCTACGCGCCGCCGCCAGTGCTCGCCGCCTCACCCGACGCCGGATGGACGTTGGAGCCCGGCGCGCTCGTGCTCGTCGCCGTGCTGACGTTCCTCTACGTGCGTCGCTGGCGTGCGGTCGACGGCTCGGCCGGGCGCCTGACGAGCTTCCTGGCCGGGATGGCGCTCATCCTGGTCGCGCTGTGCTCGCCGATCGACCGCCTCGGCGAGCAGCTGTTCTTCATGCACATGATCCAGCACCTGCTGCTGCTCGACCTCGCCCCGATCCTCGTGCTGCTGGGCCTGACGAAGGTGCTGCTGCGCCCGCTGACGCGCCGCCTCGTGCGGATCGAGCGCGCCGCCGGCCCGCTCGCGCATCCCGTCTTCGCGATCGTCCTGTACGTCGCGACGATGGTGCTCTGGCATGTGCCGGCGATGTACGACGCTGCGCTCGAGCACCCGGTCGTGCACGTGCTCGAGCACGTGACCTTCGGCCTGGCGGGCGGGCTGTACTGGTGGCACCTGCTGTCGCCGATCCGCGCGCGCCGGCGGCTGGGTGGCATGGGGCCGGTCGTGTACATGCTCTCGACGAAGCTGCTCGTCGGTCTGCTCGGCGTCGTGCTGGCGTTCGCGCCCGAGGCGATCTACGACTTCTACGAGCGCCAGCCCGGCTACTGGGGCCTGTCGCCGGGCACCGACCAGGCCGTCGGCGGGCTGATCATGGCGCTCGAGCAGTCGATCGTGATGGGCGTGGCGCTGGTCTTCCTGTTCGTGCGCGCGCTCGGCGAGAGCGACCGCGAGGACGAGCGCGCCGAGCGCTACGCCAGCTGAGTCGGTTCGAATCCCGACCGATGAGTCTGGGTCGGCGCGGCAGTCTTAGGACCAATTGCCGATAGCGCCCTGCGCAGGGTCCTCCCTAGCGTGCGCTCGAACACTCAAGACCTGGCCCCGAACCACGAGGATTAAGACTGTGACCATGGACAGCCGAACCCGCTGGCTGGCGCTCATCGTCCTCTGCATGGGCGATCTGATGATCGTGCTCGACACGACGATCGTGAACGTCGCGCTGCCGTCGATCCGCGAGAACCTCGCGTTCTCCGAGACGTCACTGGCCTGGGTCGTCAACGCGTATCTGCTCACGTTCGGCGGCTTCCTGCTGCTCGGCGGGCGGCTGGGCGACCTCTTCGGGCACCGCAAGCTCTTCTTGATCGGCCTCACGCTGTTCACGGCCGCGTCGCTGGCCTGCGGCCTCGCGCAGTCGCAGGAGTCGCTCATCGCCGCGCGGGCCGTGCAGGGCCTCGGCGGCGCCGTCGTGGCGGTGGTCGCGCTGTCGCTCGTCGTGACGATGTTCACCGAGCCGGGCGAGCTGGCCAAGGCGATGGGCGTGATCAGCTTCGTCGCGGCCGGTGGCGGCAGCATCGGCGTGCTGCTCGGTGGCGTGCTGACCGACCTGCTCGACTGGCACTGGATCTTCCTTGTCAACATCCCGATCGGGATCGCGGTGTTCGCGGCCTCCCTGCGCCTGCTTCCGGCCGGCGAGGTCGCGTCGGGTGAGCGGCGGATGGACGTCGCCGGCGCCGTCACGGTGACCGTCGGGCTGATGATCGCCGTCTACGCGATCGTCAACGGCAACGACCAGGGCTGGACGTCCGGCCGGACGCTCGGGCTGCTTGGCGTCGCCGCGGCGCTGATCGCGCTGTTCCTCGCGATCGAGATGCGCTCGCGGGCGCCGCTCATGCCGCTCGGGATGTTCCGCCTGCGCAATATCGCGACGGCGAACATCGTCGGCGTCCTGTGGGCCGCGGGACTGTTCGCGTGGTTCTTCCTGTCCGCCCTCTACATGCAGCTCGTGCTCGGCTACAGCCCGTTGGAGGTCGGCCTCGCGTTCCTGCCGGCCAACCTCATCATGGCCACGTTCTCGGTTGCGCTCTCCGCCAAGCTCGTCACGCGGTTCGGCATCAAGCTGCCGTTGTCCGCCGGCCTGGGCGTTGCCGCGGTCGGCCTGTTGCTCTTCGCCCGCGCCCCGGTCGACGGCGACTACGTCGTCGATGTCCTGCCGGCGATGATCCTGCTCGGCTGCGGGGCCGGCGTCGCCTTCAACCCACTGCTGCTGGCGGCCATGAGCGACGTCGAGCCGCAGGACGCTGGGCTTGCCTCCGGGCTCGTCAACACGGCGTTCATGATGGGCGGTGCCCTCGGCCTGGCGGTGCTGGCGAGCCTCGCCGCGTCGCGCAGCGACAGCCTGGCGGTGGGTGGGGAAGGCCCGCTCGCCGCCCTCACCGGCGGCTATCACGTCGCCTTCGTGGTCGGTGCCTCGTTCGCGGCGGCCGCGGCCGTCGTCTCCGCGGTTCGCTTTCAGGCCGGGGCGCACGCCGACGCCAACGAGGACGAGCAGGCACACGGCATGCACGCGGCCGCCGAGGCGGGCGCCTGAGCCGGCGATGCACTTCTGAGGGCCGCAGCGTCAGATCCCGTACAGGAAGTCCAGCCCGATGCTGTCGAGCAGCTTCTGGGCCTCGATGTTCAGCTGCGTCAACTCGCCGGTCCAGATCAGCACCCCCATCACGACGAGGATCGCACCGCCGCTGGCGACGATCGCCGCGTAGTGGCGCTTGACGACCGCGAACACCGTCGTCATGCGGTTGAACGCGATCGCCGTCAGGAGAAACGGGATCGCCAGCCCCGCCGAGTACCAGGCCAGCAGGTAGGCGCCGCGCGCGGTCGACTCCGACAGCGAGGCGGCGGTGAGGATCGCGCCGAGCGTCGGTCCGACGCACGGCGTCCAGGCGATCGCAAAGGCAGCGCCGGCGACGAGCGGACCGCCGCGCCCGGCGCGCTGCATGAGCGCGTCGATGCGCCACTCGCGCCCGAGACGGGCGACGAACGGCGTCGCCAGGAAGAACAGGCCGAGCAGGATGATCACCACCGCCGACACGCGCTCGAGCGTGTCGCGATGGTCGTTGAGCGAGGCGCCGAGCTTCGTGGCGCCAAGGCCGAGGACGATGAAGATCGCCGAGAAGCTCGCGACGAACAGCAGCGCCGGGACCAGCACGCGGCGCAGCGGGGCCGTGTCGAGGTCGGTCGGCTTGACGCCAGAGACCGCTGACAGGTAGCCGGGCACGAGCGGCAGCACGCACGGGCTGAGGAACGACACGAGGCCAGCCGCCAGCGCGGCCAGGATCCCGACGCCCGACGCCGTCTCCATCATCGTGGCCGCAACGCGGCGGTTGGCGCGGTTGGCGCGGTTGGCGCGGTTGGCGCGGTCGGCGCGGTCGGCGCGGTCGGCGCGGTCGGCGCGGTCGGCGCGGTCGGCGCGGTCGGCGCGGTCGGCGAGCGGAGGGCGTTGGACGGTGGCGTCACGACCACTTCAGGATGCCCGATCGGCGCGGTGGCGCCGCCGGTGCCGTCATTCGAGCACTGCCCCATCCTCGACCGTCCGCTGCCCGTCGCCGTCGTGCTCGACGGCGACGGCGCCGCGCACCACGACGTTCGCGCCGAACACGACGTCACCGCGCACCGTCAGCCGCTCGGCCTGCACGAGCGACGGCGGACCGGCCGGGAAGCGCAGCTCGAAGTCGCGTACGAGCTTGTAGTGCTTCGGGTCGAGCTGCACGAGCGGCGCGCTCGCGCCGTCACGCTCGGGCGCCACCGCAACGGTGCCGTCGCCGTGCAGGACGTAGGCGTCCGAGCGCAGCGCGAGCAGATCGTCGGTCGTCTTGACGGGCGCGAAGCGCTCGCGCGGCACCCGGATCGCCCGGGCGCCGTCGAACACGTCGATCGCGGCGCCCATCGCGGTCTCGAGCTGGATGACCGGCGTCGACGACGAATCGCCGGGGTCGACCGTCTTGCGGTTGACGATCATCGGCAGCCCGAGCACGCCGTCGCGCTCGGCGAGCACGTCGCGCAGGGCGTGCAGGTCGATCCACAGCGTGTTGGTGTTGAAGAAGCGGTGGCGCGCGGTGTCCTGGAAGGCCTCGGCGTCATCGTCGGGCGTCTGCGCGATCTCGCGCAGGACCAGGCCGCCGCGGGGGCGCTGCGCGAGGTGGCCGCCCTTGCGGTCGGCGGCGGTGCGGTCGGCGACCTCCATGAGAAACGGGATCTGCTCGCGCGCGAACCAGGCCAGGACGCGCGGCGCCATGACGGCGCCGAGGTTGTCGACGTTGGCGACGAACGCGTAGCGGTAGCCGCCGTCGAGCAGCGCCTGCAGCATCCCCGAGCTCAGCAGCGACGGGTACAGGTCGCCGTGGCCGGGCGGCGCCCACTCCAGGCGCGGGTCGGCCGGCCACGACGCCGGCGCGAGATCGTCGGCGGCGAGCTTGGGGACCTTGCTCTGCAGGAAGTCCGCCGGCACCCCGTCGACCGCCAGGTCGGCGTAGGGCTCGAGCGCTGCGAGCGACGCATCGCGGGTCGCGAACGAGTTCATCAGCACGAGCGGCAGCGCCGCGTCCGTCCGCGCGCGCAGCTCGAGGATCTGGCGCACCGTGATGTCGAGGAACGTCAGCCCGTCCTTGACCTCCAGCAGCGACTTCGGCCCGGACATCCCCATGCTCGTGCCCAGGCCGCCGTTGAGCTTGATGACGACGGTCTGCGCGAGCGCCTCGCGCGCGCCCTCCTCGTCCTCGGGCAGCTCGTCGGCGTCGGGCAGGTCGGCGACCGGCTCGATGTCGGCCTCGGGCAGCGCGCCGCCCTCGCCTGCCCGCAGGCGCTCGTAGTAGTGCGCGAAGGTCCTGACCGCGACGTCGGCGACGCCGTCGGCGCGCATCTTCTCCAGCGCGGTCTCGAGATGATCCTGGTCCATGGGCGCCACCGTACCCGGCCGCCGCGAGCGAGCTACGTCACACGTTTGCGTCTGGGTCGTCACGGACACGTGTTGTTCGGTCACATTGGCGTCGTGAGCATCCGCTGCATGGAGGGGTCATCGCTTAACCGTCCTCGTGGCGGACGTAACGTCGAAGACCCCCCGCTGGATCGGGCGATCGCGGAGCTCGCTGCCGGCCAGCACGGGGTCGTCGCGCTCGGGCAACTCGTCGCGCTCGGTCTCAACGCCAGCACGGTGCGCAATCGGGTCGCCGTGGGTCGGTTGCACCGCATCCATCGCGGCGTGTACGCGGTCGGACACGCGCTGCTGACGCGCGACGGTCGGATCATGGCCGCGATCCTCGCCTGCGGGGCGGGCGCCGCCATCTCCCACCGCACGGCGGCGGTCAAATGGAGCCTGGGCATCACGATGCGGCGCTGGATCGACGTGACCGCGGGCGCGTACACCCGCCGCCACCGCGCGGGCATTCGCCTGCACAGCGCCCAGGGCCTCGCGCCGCGCGACGTCATCGTCGTCGACAACATCTCGACGACCGCCCTCGCGCGCACCCTGCTCGACGTCGCCGAGGACGCCACGCGCCGCGAGCTGGAGCGCGCGTGCGACCGCGCCGCAACCCAGCGGCTACTCGACATGGCCGCCGTCGACGACGTGCTCGCGCGCGCCGGCGGGCGCCGCGGTGCACCGATCCTCGCCGCCGTCCTCGCCGAGCACCGTGTCGGCAGCACGCTCACGCGCAACGAACTGGAGGAGCGCTTCCTGCAGATCGCCCGCGACACCGGCCTTCCGCCCGATGCCGTCAATCGCTGGATCCCGTTTCCCGACGGCGGTGGCGCCGAGGCCGACTTCGTCTACAAGCGCCAGCGCCTGATCGCCGAGGTCGACGGCCGCGACCCGCACACGACGCGCCAAGCCTTCGAAGCCGACCGCCGCCGTGACCAGCAACTCGCGCTGCTGGGCTGGCGCGTGATCCGGTTCACATGGCGCCAGGTCATGCACGAGCCCGGCTACGTCGCCGCAACGCTGCACGCGCTGCTCGCAGTCCGCCCGTGATGTCTCAGCTGCGCCAGCTCGTCAGGTAGGCGCGCTGGCCCGCCGTCAGCTCGTCGATCCGCACGCCGAGCGAGGCGAGCTTCAGCCGCGCGACCTCGCGGTCGATCTGCGGCGGCACCGGCAGCACGCGCCACTCCAGCGCGGCGCCGTCGCGCGCCAGGTGCTCGACGCACAGCGCCTGGTTGGCAAAGGACATATCCATCACCGCGGCCGGGTGCCCCTCGGCCGCGGCGAGGTTGACGACGCGTCCCTGCGCGAGCAGGTTCAGCCGCCGCGGGCCGACCTCGAACTGCTCGACGAGCGGCAGCACCTGGCGCCGGGCGTCCGCCAGCTCGGCGAGCTGGTCGACGGCGATCTCGACGTCGAAGTGCCCGGCGTTGGCGAGCATCGTGCCGTCCTTCATGCGCTCGAAGTGCTCGCGCGCGAGCACGTCGCGCCCGCCCGTCACCGTGATGAAGACGTCGCCGCGCTCGGCGGCGTCCAGCGCCGGCATGACCTCGCAGCCGTCCATCCGCGCCTCGAGGGCGCGCATCGGATCGACCTCGCAGACGATCACCGAGGCGCCCGCGCCCTTGGCCCGCAGCGCGACACCCTTGCCGGTCCAGCCGTAGCCGAGCACGACGACGCTGCGCCCCGCGAGCAGCATGTTCGTCGCGCGCAGGATCCCGTCCAGCGTCGACTGCCCGGTGCCGTAGCGGTCGTTGAAGGTGCGCTCGGCGAGCGACTCGTTGACGGCGAGCACGGGACAGCGCAGCCGCCCGTCGTGCTCGAGCGCCCGCAGGCGCACGAGCCCCGTCGTCGTCTCCTCGGTGCCGCCGAGCAACGACGCGCTCCAGGCGGGGTCGCCGGCGTGCAGCGCCGACAGCAGGTCGGCGCCGTCGTCGAGCGTCACCTGCGGCGCCCGCGCCGCCAGCGCGACGACGTGCGCCGCGTAGGAGTCGGCGTCCTCGCCGCGCACCGCCTGCACGCCCACGCCGAAGCGGTCCACGAGCGCCGCCGCGACGTCATCCTGCGTCGTCAGCGGGTTGGACGCGCACAGCTGCGCCTGTGCGCCGCCGGCGATCAGCGCGCGCAGCAGGTTCGCGGTCTCCGACGTGACGTGCAGGCAGGCGGCGACGCGCAGCCCGTCCAGCGGCCGCTCACGCGCGAAGCGCTCGCGGATCGAGCGCAGGACGGGCATCTGCCCGTCGGCCCACGCGATGCGGACCTGGCCCCTGTCTGCGAGGGACGGGCCCGCCCCCTGAGAACGGCTTCGTCCTGCGGTCATCGGTCCCGATGGTCTTCTGAGGAGCGGTCTGGCCCCTCCGTCATCGGAACCGCTGACCTCCGGACGACGTCACGCTAGTAGCGATACTCGTGCGACTTGTAGGGCCCCTCGACCGGGCGGCCGATGTAGTCGGCCTGCTCCTGCGTCATGACCGTCAGCTTGGCGCCGACGGCCGCGAGGTGCAGGCGCGCGACCTTCTCGTCGAGCTCCTTGGAGAGCACGTAGACCTGCTTGTCGTAGGCGTCGTTGTTCGTCCACAGCTCCATCTGCGCGAGCGTCTGGTTCGTGAACGAGTTGGACATCACGAACGACGGGTGGCCGGTTGCGTTGCCGAGGTTCAGCAGGCGTCCCTCGGAGAGCAGGATGATCGCGTGGCCGTCGGGGAAGACCCACTTGTCGACCTGCGGCTTGATGTTGACCCGCTCGATGCCGGCGAACCGCTCCAGGCCGGCGACGTCGATCTCGTTGTCGAAGTGGCCGATGTTGCCGACGATCGCGTGGTGCTTCATGCGCGCCATGTGCTCGGACGTGATGATGTCCTTGTTGCCGGTCGTCGTGATGAAGACGTCGGCCGTCTCGACGACGTCCTCGAGCGTCTTGACGTCGTAGCCCTCCATCGAGGCCTGCAGCGCGCAGATCGGATCGATCTCCGTGACCACGACGCGGCAGCCCTGGGCGCGCAGCGAGGCCGCCGAGCCCTTGCCGACGTCGCCGTAGCCGCAGACCACGCCGACCTTGCCGGCGAGCATGACGTCGGTCGCGCGGAAGATGCCGTCGACAAGCGAGTGGCGGCAGCCGTAGAGGTTGTCGAACTTCGACTTCGTGACGGAGTCGTTGACGTTGATCGCCGAGAACAGGAGCGTGCCCTGCTTGGCCATCTGGTACAGCCGCCCGACGCCGGTCGTCGTCTCCTCCGAGACGCCGACGATGCCCGCCGCCATCTTCGTGTAGCGCTGGCCGTCCTTCTCGAGCGAGCGGCTGAGGAGCTTCAGGAAGGAGACGAACTCCTCCGACTCGCCCGTCGACGGATCCGGTGCCGCGCCGGCGGCCTCGTACTCGACGCCCTTGTGGACGAGCATCGTGGCGTCGCCGCCGTCGTCGAGGATGAGGTTCGGCCCGTCCTGGCCCGGCCACGTCAGGGCCTGCTCGGTGCACCACCAGTACTCGTCCAGGCTCTCGCCCTTCCAGGCGAAGATCGGCACGCCCTTGGGATCCTCGGCGCTGCCGTCGGGACCGACGACGGCCGCGGCGGCCGCGTGATCCTGGGTGGAGAAGATGTTGCAGCTGCACCAGCGGACCTCGGCGCCGAGCGACGTCAGCGTTTCGATCAGGACGGCCGTCTGGATCGTCATGTGCAGCGAGCCCGTGATGCGCGCGCCCTTCAGCGGCTGCGCGTCGGCGTACTCCGCGCGGGTCTGCATGAGGCCGGGCATCTCGTGCTCGGCGAGCTCGATCTCCTTGCGGCCGTAATCGGCGAGCGTGAGGTCGGCGACCTTGTAGTCAAGTTCGGTGTCGACGGCTGCTGTGGGCGGATTCATGTGGTGTGGATCTCCTGGTTCAGGCGCGTGATGTCGCCGGTGTGGCTGCGGCGGCGGCCAGCAGCTTCGTGTGCTTGTCCTGCTCCCAGCGCAGCCATTGCGCGGGAGCAACGTCTTCGGGGCGCCTGGGCTCGGCCTGAAGCCAGGCGTCCACCGCCCCCGCGAGCTCCTCGTCGCGGCGTAGCCGCATCGCGAAGCCGACCTCTCCGAGGCCGAGGTCAAAGCGCGTGACGAGCTCACGCAGCGTGCGCAGGCGCTGCAGCTCGCCGGGCCCGTAGAGCCGGTAGCCGGAGTCCGAGCGCTGCGGCTCGATGAGCCCGGCACGCTCGATGTAGCGCAGCATGCGCGGCGACCAATCTGTCGTCTGCGCAGCCTCCTGGATCGTCAGGGCGTCCATCCGCCGTCAACCTTACCACGGGTGTGTCAAGGTTTGCGAGAGCGCGCGCTATCGTCGCTGCGCGCCGCGCCAGACGACTCAGCCGTCGGCCGCCAGCCGCTGCTTGAGCGTGTCGATCACGTCGACCGGCGTCGGGTCGGTGCCGCGCAGGACCGCGACGTAGAGCGAGACCAGATCGCCGAGCAGGACCAGCGAGAGCACGCGCTCGACGGCCGTGTTGCCGCGCGACTGCACGACGTGCGTGCCCGTCGCGGAGTCGCCGATCAGCTCGCGCGTCTGCGCGATGCGCTCCTTGATGCGCGGATGCGTGTCGCTGTCGTCGAGGAAGATCGCGGCGAAGCGCCCAAACATCGGCGCGTCGGTCCAGCCGACGATCTCGTTGTGGCACAGCTCCGGCAGCTCGTGCATGAACGCCGGGATCTTGGCGTTCTCGTTGAACTGCGTCTTCCAGCGGTACGCGATCGGCGACGTCAGCCCGGCACCCGCGATCATCGGCACGCTGTCGTGCAGTGCCCGCGCGAGCGTCTTGGCCTCGGAGTCCTCGGGACCGTCGGCGCCCCACTCGATGACGAGCTGCTCGAGATGGTCGGCGGCGACGTCGAGCTCGGCGCCCATCCGCGGGCCGGCGCCGCACAGCCGCGCGACCTCGAGCGCGGAGACGGTCATGTAGGCGACCGCCGCGCGCGGCTGAAAGCCACCGGCGGCGGGGATCACCGGCACCCCGTCGGCGCGGGCGAGCTCGGCCAGCTTGCCGCCGCTCGTGACGGCGACGCGCTTGGCGCCAAGCGCCCCGGCCGCCTCGTAGCAGGCGAGCGTCTCCTCGGTGTCGCCTGAATAGGAGGCGCAGAGCACGGTCGTGTCGGGCGTCGTCCAGGCCGGAAGCCCGTAGGTGCGCGAGGCGAGGATCGGGCGCGACGCGTGGTCGCCGAGCATCGCCCGCGCGAGCGAACCACCGACCGCCGAGCCGCCCATGCCGGCGACGACGAGGCCGCCCGGCGAGTCCCACGGCTGCAGGTTCGCCGACTCCACCTTCCACAGCGCGTCGCGCACGTGCTCGGGCAGGCCGGCGACGTCGGCGAGCATGTCCGACGCGTCGACCGCGGCGATCGTCGCCGGGTCCAGGCGCAGGTCGGTCGTTTCAGAAGGCGAGGCCGCCATCGGGTACCTCCATGCCGGGGAACAGGCGCGCGCCATGCGCGACCACGTTGTCGCAGCCCAGCACGACGTTCTCGCCGAGCATCGCGCCGCCGACGACGCGGCTGCGGTCGCCGATGCGCGCGCCGGGGCCGACGATGCAGTCGCGCACGACGCAGCCGTCGCCGATCCGGGCGCCGCGCAGCACGACCGCGCGCTCGACGCTCGAGCCCTTGCCGACGGTGACGCCGTCGCCGAGCACGGCGAGGCTGCCCACGTGCGAGCCCACGCCGATCTGCGCGCCAGCGCCGACGATGGCCGGCGGAACCGCGCGCCCGCTGACCTGCGCCGACGGATCGATGTATAAGAAGGTTGTCGCGAGCTTCTGCGCGACGGCGGTGCGCACGTTGCCCTCGAGGATGTCGAACGTCGCCTGCAGGTAGCGCTCCGGCGTGCCGACGTCGATCCAGTAGGCGTCGTCGTCGACGTAGCCGTAGAGGCCGTTGCCGACGAGCGCCGGCCACACCTCGCGCTCGATTGAGACGTTCTTGTCGGGCGCGATCAGGTCGAGCACCGAGCGCTCGAGGACGTAGGCGCCGGCAGAGATGAGGTTCGTGTCCAGCGCGGCGTCGGCGGACGGCTTCTCGAGGAACTCGCCGACGGCGCCGTCGTCGTGCAGCTTGACGAGGCCGTAGCTGGAGGGGTCCGCAACCGGGACGAGGGCGAGCGTGGCCGTGGCGCCGGTCCGCTCGTGCTGCGCGATCTGGGCCGTCAAATCGATGTCGGTGAGCACGTCGCCGTTGAGCATGAGGAAGCGCCCGTCGAGGAACTGCTCGGCGAACTTCAGCGCGCCGGCGGTGCCGCGCGGATCGGGCTCCTCGACGAAGCGCAGGCTGATTCCCAGCTCGGAGCCGTCGCCGAGCACGTCGCGAACCTTCGTCGCCTTGAAGCCACAGGACATGATCACGTCGTCGATGCCGTGGCCGCGCAGCCACTCGAGCATGTAGACCATCATCGGCCGGTCGACGAGCGCGATGACGGGCTTGGGAACCGTGGAGGTGAGCGGGCGCAACCGGGTTCCCTCTCCGCCCACGAGGATCACCGCCTGCATCTGGTCGCGATCTGGCGCACCATCAGCGCAAGGATGTCAACGTTCCGCGTCCGATGCCCTCGTAGACGAGGCCCGCGGCGGTGATCGCGTCGTGATCGAGCGCGTTGCGGCCGTCGAGCACGAGCGTGCCGCTCATGCGCGCTGCCACGGTCTCCCAGTCCAGGTCGGCGAACTGCGCCCACTCCGTCACGAGCACGAGGGCGTCCGCGCCCTCGATCGCGTCGAGCTCGTCGGACGCGAAGTGCACGCCGCGGATGAGCCCACGCGCCTCGTCCTCGGCGACCGGGTCGAAGACGCGGACCTTCGCCCCGTCGGCCTGCAGGCGCGCGCTCAGCACGAGCGACGAGGCCTCGCGCATGTCGTCGGTGTTGGGCTTGAAGGCCAGCCCGAGCAGGCAGATCGTGCGGCCCACGAGCGAGCCGAGGTGGCGCTGCAGCTTGGAGATGACGCGCCGCTTCTGCAGCTCGTTGACCTCGATGACCGCGTTGAGCAGCTGGAAGTGGTAGCCGGAGTTGCCCGCCAGCTGCTTGAGCGCGTTGACGTCTTTTGGAAAGCAGGATCCTCCAAAGCCGATCCCCGCCTGCAGGAACTTCTGACCGATGCGGTCGTCGAGGCCCATCCCGCGCGCGACCTCGATGACGTCGGCGCCGGTCTCCTCGCAGACGTTGGCGATCTCGTTGATGAACGAGATCTTCGTGGCGAGAAAGGCGTTGGACGCGAGCTTGACCATCTCCGCCGAGGCGATGTCGGTGCGCACGAGCGGGGCGTCCAGCGGCGCGTAGAGCTCGACCACGGCGTCGCCCGCCCAGCCGTCGTCGTCGCCGATGACGACGCGGTCGGGGTGGAGGAAGTCCTTCACGGCCGAGCCCTCCTTGAGGAACTCCGGGCACGACACGTACGAGAGGCCGTGCTTGCCCTCCTCGGCCAGCACGCGCTTGATCGACGCACCGGTGCCTGCGGGCACCGTCGACTTCATGACGAGGGCGTGTCGCTCGGACGCGGGGATCGCCTCCACGACCGCGTGGACCGCCGACAGGTCGGCGTCGCCGGAGTACGTGGGCGGGGTGCCCACGGCGACGAAGAGCAGCCGAGCGTGTTCGAGCGCCTGGGCGATGTCCGTCGAGAAGTGCAGCCGCTCGCGGTTGGCGGCGACCATCTCGGCCAGCCCCGGCTCGTAGATCGGGATCTCGCCCGCCTCGAGGCGCGCGATCTTGTCCGCGTCGATGTCGATGCAGTAGACGTCGCTGCCCAGGTGGGCGAAGCCGGCCGCTGTGACGAGGCCGACATACCCGGTCCCGATGACGCCGATGGCGTGGCGATCTGCGCTCATACGGCGGCGCAGGTTACTGGCCGACGCTACTGACCGATCCTCTGCAGGGAGCGGGCTATGTCCATCATCTGCGCGTTGGTGAGCTTGTGCGACAGCGTGTTGGAGACCCAGTAGACGGCCTTCGGCGTCTCCCACGCGATCAGCCGGATGCGGCGTCCGTCGAAGTAGCGCCGGTACGTGCGCTTGCGCATCCGCACCTCGTCGGTCGGGTTGTCGAGGATCGGCGGCGCCTTCCAGGTCGTGCCCTGCACGCCGTAGAACTGGCCGTTGTCGCCCTGCGACAGGACGATCCGGTAGGCGCGGTACTTGTGGCGGCTGCGGTCGTAGATGTCGTACAGGCGCGGGCTCTCGCGCTGGTAGGAGCCGCGCGCGACGATCGCCTTGGGGAAGTACACCGGCAGCGACTGCTGCTTGGTCTGGATCGTCAGCACGTGGTTCTCGCCCGCCTCCTGGCGCAGGACGAGCCCCGGCGCGAGGCGCTTGCGGGCCTTGATCTGCTTGGGCTTCTTGCGCTTCTGCTGCTCGGCGGCGGCGGCCTTCGCCGCCGAGCCGATCCCGACGTCGATGAACTCGTCGATGGTCTTGATCAGCGCGTCGGTCGTGATCTCGACGTACTCGGGGTTCGACGACTGGCCGGCGCGGAACTTCACCTCGTGGATCGGGTTCTTGGAGGACTCGTAGGCGAGCTTGATGAGCCGCATGATCGCCGCGTCGTTGTCGCGCGCGATGTCGGTGTCGGTGTAGCGGCCGAAGATCTTCAGCAGCTCGTTGCGGTCACCGAAGACCTTGCCGAGCCCGATCTGGTCCTTGGCCTGGCGCAGGAAGTCCTGCTGGCGCGCCGCGCGGACGAAGTCGTCGTCGGTATGGCGGTAGCGCACGTAGTCCAGCGAGTCCGAACCGCAGAGCCGCTGGTAGCCGGGCTTGAGGTCGATCGTCGCGTAGCCGCCGGGCCCGCCGCGGTCGTTGAAGTAGCGCCGGTCGATGTCGACGTAGACGCAGCCCAGCCGGTTGACCGCCCGCTGGAAGCCGTTGAAGTTCACGTTGACGACGTGGCTGATCGGGATGCCGAGCAGCTCCTTGACCGTCTGCACGGTCCGCTTCGGCCCACCGACGGAGTAGGCCGAGTTGATCTTCCCCGTGCCCACCCCGGGGATCTCGACCTTCAGGTCGCGCGGGATCGACATGACCGCCGTCGCCTTCTTCTCCGGGTCCAGCCGCACGACGATGATCGTGTCCGAGCGCGGCGGCTCGCCCTTGCTCTGGCCGTAGCGCCGGTCCGAGCCGAGCACGAGGATCGTCTGCGGGCTGCCGGGCTCGACCTCGTCGAGCTCGTTCTCGATGCCCGGGATCGGCGTCGAGTTGCGCTGGAAGACCGCGATCGTCTCGTGCACCTGCAGCAGCACGCCGGCGGCGACGGCCATCGCCGTCAGCGCGACGACGAGGATCCCGCCGAGCGCGAAGCGCTTCCACATGTCCCAGCTCAACCGGGGCGGGCCCTCGCCCTCGTAGACGCTCATCGTGGCAGCCCTCCGTCGACGGCGCGCAGCGGCGGCCAGCTGGCGCCGTCGTCGTGCGCGAGCCATTCGGGCAGGCCGCGCACGAAGTCGCGCAGCGCGCGGCGGTAGCACCCCAGCGAGTCGATCGAGACCCATTCGCAGGGTCCGTGGTGACCACCGCCGCTCGGGCCGAACTCGACCGCGGGCACGCCCGCCTCGAGGAAGGAGATCGCGTCCGAGGCGCCGTCGCGGCCGACCGACAGCGCCTCGTCGGCGAGCGAGGTGGAGACCGCCTCGCGCAACGCGCGCACGTACGGGTTCGATCGCGACACGCGCGCCGGCGCGCGCTGGAAGGTCTTGACGATCCGCAGGTCGTCACCGAGCGCGCGAACCTCGGCGAGGATCTCGCCCGGGTTCTGCTCTGGAAGAAAGCGGATGTCGACGTCCATCGTGCAGCGGTCGGGGACCTTGTTGAAAGCGTCGCCGCCGATGATCCGCGCGATGTTGATCGACGGACGGTCGAAGAGGTCCGACGACTCCCGGCTGAAGCGTAGGGTCTCGATGCGACGGAACATGTCGTAGGCCTTGAGGATCGCGTTGTCGCCCTCCCACGGCGTCGACCCGTGGGCGGCGGTTCCGCTGACTTCGACGCGGATCGCCAGAACCCCCTTCGCCTGGACGCCGATGTGCAGGTCCGTCGGCTCCCCGGTGATCGCGAAGTCGGCCCGCAGGCCCTCGTCGACGAGCGCCTCGGTGCAGCGGAAGTCCAGGTCGTCGGACTCCTCGTCGGGGACGCAGATGAAGCGCACGCGGACCTTGCCGTTGTGCGCGACGTCGTGGACGGCGCACATCATCGCCGCCAGGCCGCCCTTCATGTCGTAGGCGCCGCGGCCGATCAGCCGGTCACCCTCGATGCGCGGCTTGAACTGCGCCTCGTGGGCGGGCACCACGTCGAGGTGGCCGTGCAGGATCACGCAGGGGCTGTCGTGCGGGCCGACATCGGCCAGCACCACCGGCAGACCGCCGAACTCGCGCCCCGTCACGGGAACGTCGCGGGCTTCGAGCCAGCCCTTCACGAAGCCGGCCGCAGCGCGCAGGCCGTCGCTGGTGGACGTGTCGTAGGTGATCAGCCGCTCGGCCAGGACCCGTTCGTCCATCGCTGGCGTGGAGGGTACCCGTGCGCGCCCGTTCGCGGCGTTATGTAGCGTGGCGCGCATGGCCGGGCGGATCGTCCTGTTCGGGGCAACGGGCTACACGGGAGGCCTCGCGGCCCGAGCGCTGGTCGCGCACGGCGCCGCCCCGGTTCTCGCGGGGCGCTCCCGAGAGCGTGTCGAGGCGCTCGCCGCGCAGCTGGGCGGACTGCAGCCGGCGGTCGCCGACGTCACGCGTCCCGCGTCGATCCGCGCCCTGCTGGAGCCCGGCGACGTGCTCGTCTCGACCGTCGGGCCGTTCGTGCGCTGGGGCCGGCCGGCGCTGCACGCGGCGATCGACGCCGGCGCGCACTACCTCGACTCGACCGGCGAGCCGCCGTTCATCCGCACGGTGTTCGACGACCACGACGCCCCGGCCCGGGCCGCCGGAGTCGGGCTGCTGACGGCGTTCGGCTATGACTACGTGCCGGGCAACCTGGCGGGCGCGCTGGCGCTGCGCGACGCGGGCGAGGGCGCGGTCAGCGTCGACGTCGGCTACTTCGTGGGCGGCGCGCAGTCCAGCGGCGGCACCCGCGCGTCGGCCGCCGGGATGCTCGCCGAGCCGGCCTACGCGTTCGCCGGCGGCCGGCTCGTGAGCGAGCGCACCGCGCGCCGCGTGCGATCCTTCGACGGCCGGCCGGCCGTGTCGGTCGGCGGGACGGAGCAGTACGCGCTGCCGCGCGTACACCCGGGACTGCGCGACGCGCGCGTCTGGCTGGGCTGGTTCGGCCCCGCCTCGCGCCCGCTGCAGGCGATCTCCGCGGCGACGTCGCTCGCGACGAGGCTGCCCGGCGTACGCGGCGCGATCGAGGCCGTCGCGGGCAGGCTCGTCAAGGGCTCGACCGGCGGTCCGGATGCGGCGGCGCGGGCCGGGGGGCGCTCCTTCGTCGTCGCGATCGCCAGCGACGCGCACGGCACCCCGCTGGCGACGGTGCGACTGGCGGGCGACAACCCGTACGACTTCACCGCCAACATGCTGGCGTGGGGGGCGCTCGCCGCCGCCGGTGGCGAGCTGCGCGGCGCCGGTGCACTCGGCCCCGTGGACGCGTTCGGGCTCGAGGCGCTCCAGGCCGGCGTCGCCGCCGCCGGGATCACGCATCACGCGTAGATCGGTGCGCCACCGGGGGCGCGATCGGCTCAAGGCACCACCACACATGCCGATCACTTCGGGGCGTGCCTACGCCGCTCCCCGCCCCCGCTCTCGTCCTCGATCAACGGGGGCTCATCGTCGAGGCCAACGACCTCGCCGTCGAGCTGCTGCGGCGGTCACGTGACGAGCTGATCGGCCGCGCGGTCGCTGAAGTCGTCGAGGGCGCCCAGCCCGACGGCGCCCCGCTGCGACTGACGGCGCTGCGCTCACAGCAGATCGACGGCACGATCCTCTGCCTGCTGCAGGTCGCGCACGGTGACGAGCTCGCCGAGGACCTCGTCTCGTACTTCGACGCCGCCTTCGACCGCGCGCCGATCGGCATGGCGATCCTGGACGCCGACGGCGGGTACCTGCGCGTCAACGACGCGCTGTGCGCCATGTTCGGCCGGACCCGGGCGCAGCTCGTCTGCACGCGCTACAACGACATCACGCACCCCGACGACCGCGAGCGCGACAGCGAGCTGGCACGCAAGGTCCTCAACGGCGAGCTCGACGCGGTCCAGCTCGAGAAGCGCTTCGTGAAGCTCGACGGCTCGATCGTGTGGGCGATCGCGAACGTGACCTGCCTGCGCGACGAGGCTGGCACCGCCATCGCCTGGGTCGGGCAGTGGCAGGACGTCACGGCCCACCGCGCCGTCGAAGGCCAGCTGCGCCGCGAGCGCGACGTCTCCGCGGCGATGCTCGCCGCGATGCACGAGGGCTTCTGCCACATCGACGGCGACAAGATCACGCAGGTCAACGACGCGATGTGCCAGCTCGTCGGCTGGACGCGCGAGGAGATCGTGGGGCACAGCTGGCCGTACCTCTGGGTGCCCGAGGACGAGATCGAGCAGCAGACGCTGACCCGCGAGCGCTGGCAGGCCGAGGGCCACGGCGAGTCCGAGGACTTCGTGCTGCAGCGCAAGGACGGCCGGCGGTTCAACGCGTCGATCACGTCGGCGCGCGCCACGGGCCCCGGCGGGAAGTCACTCGGATACGTGGTGACGATCCGCGACGTCTCGCAGCGCAAGCGCCACGAGGCCGAGCTGGCCCGGCAGGCGACCCACGACACGCTGACGGGGCTGATCAACCACCGCGGCTTCCAGGAGCGCCTGCGCGACGAGGTCGCGCGCTGCCGGCGCCACGGCGTGACGCTCAGCCTCGTGATCCTCGACGTCGACCACTTCAAGCACGTCAACGACAGCCACGGACATCCGACCGGCGACCGCGTGCTGGCCGAGCTCGGCCGCCGCTTCCGTGCGATGACGCGTGGCGGGGAGCACATCGCCCGCGTCGGCGGCGAGGAGTTCGCCTGGATCCTGCCCGCGACGGACGGCGCGGGTGCCTACGCGGCCGCCGAGCGCGCCCGCCGCGCCGTCGAGCGCCTGCCGTTCGAGGGCGTCGGACACCTGACCATCAGCGCCGGCGTCTGCGAGCTCGGCCTGGCCGGCGACGTCGACGAGCTGCACCGCATGGCGGACATCGCGCTGTACTGGGCCAAGGACCACGGCCGCAACATCGTCTTTCGCTACACGCCCAAGACCGCGTTGCATCTCGAGGCCCGCGGCGATCGCAAGGCCGGCGCGGGCGAGCACCGCCTGCGCGTGCGTGCGATGCACGCGCTCGCGCGCATCGTCGAACAGGGCCATCCGACGTCCGACGGTCATGCCGAGCGCGTCGCGGACCTCGCCGCCGAGCTGGCCGAGCGGCTGCACTGGTCGCCGGCCGCGGTTCGCTCCCTGCGCGACGCGGGCGTGCTGCACGACGTCGGCAAGGTCATCGTGCCGAAGTCGACCCTGCTCAAGCCGGGCTCGTTCACCGCCGCGGAGTGGGCGCAGATGCGTCTGCATCCGGTCGTCGGCGACGACATGCTCGAGGGCGTCCTGTCGGACATTCAGCGTGCGTGGGTGCGCGGGCACCACGAGCGCTGGGACGGGCGCGGCTATCCCGCCGGGCTTGCGGCGGATGCCATCTCGCAGGGTGCGCGGATCCTCTCGGTCGCGGACGCGTGGGACGTCATGACGAGCGTCCGCGTCTACAGCGGCGCGCTCGCGTTCGACGAGGCGCTCGCGGAGGTGCGGCGCTCGACCGGGGGTCAGTTCGACCCGAGCGTCGCGAGCGTGCTGGTCGAGCTCCTCGGCGAGGATGCCGTCGCGCGCGCCGCGACCAAGGGGAGAGGAGAACCGCGCAGCCCTTGACACGTGAGTGAGTGATCACTTACGGTGCGCGCCATGCTCGCGCCGCTCGCCCGCCTCGTCACCGCCCAGCCGCGCCGCGTCCTCGTGGCGGTCGCCGCCTTCCTTGTTCTGGCGATCGCCGTCGGCGCCCCGGTCGCGGGCAAGCTGTCGGTCGACCCGGACCTGGACTTCATCGATCCCCAGGCCGAGAGCAACGTCACGGGCGAGCAGCTGCGCGAGGCCATGGGCCGCGGGCTCAGCCCCGGGATCATCGTCCTCGTCGCCTCCGACGGCCCGGTTCGCGGCGAAGCCGGGCGGGCGAAGCTGCGCCAGGTCGTCCAGCGCGTGCAGGCCGACCCCGGCGTCGGCCGGACCAGCTCGGCGCTGACCGACCCGCGGCCGTCGAGCCCGTTCGTCTCGCGCGACGGCCGGTCGAGCTTCGTCGCCGTGTTCGTGCGCGCTGGCGCCGACGGCGAGGAGACGGGGCTGCGCATCGACGAGAGGCTCGACGACGTGCCGGGCGTGCGGGTCGGCGGCGCCGCCGTCGCCGGCCCGGCGGTGGGCGACCAGGTCTCCGAGGACCTCGCGCGGGCGGAGATGCTCGCCTTCCCGCTGCTGTTCGGATTGTCGCTCGTCGTCTTTCGCGGCGCGATCGCGGCGCTGCTCCCGCTGTTCGTCGGCCTGCTGACGATCATGACGACGTTCCTCGGCCTGCGCCTGTTCAACGAGGCGACGTCGCTGTCGATCTTCGCGCTGAACCTCGCGATCGGCCTCGGGCTGGGCTTGGCGATCGACTACTCGCTGTTCATCCTGTCGCGCTACCGCGAGGAGATGGGGCGCGACGGGCCCGGCCGGGAAGCGCTGCTGCGCACGATGCGAACCGCCGGGCGCACCGTCGTGTTCAGCTCGCTGACCGTCGCTGCGGCGATGCTCTCGCTGCTTGTCTTCCCGCAGCGCTTCCTGTACTCGATGGCGATCAGCGGCTCGCTCACCGCGCTCGGCGCGGGCCTCATCGCGCTGACCGCGCTGCCGGCGCTGCTGATGGTGCTCGGCGACCGCATCGACGCGTTCGCACCCAAGCGCTGGCGCCACCGCGAGGTCGCCACGCAGAGCGGCTTCTGGTATCGCCTGTCGCACACCGTCATGCGCCGCCCCGTGCTCGTCGCCGTCACGACGGCGGCGGTGCTGATCGCCGCCGGCACGCCGTTCCTGCGGATCGAGTTCACCGGCGTCGACGCGAGCGTGCTGCCCGACCGCTCGGAGCCCAAGCAGGTCGACAGCGCGCTGCGCCAGGACTTCCCACCCGGCCGCGCGTCGCCGCTGCACGTCGCCCTGACGGCGCCGCCCGGCAGCGGCGACGCCGTGCGGGCTTACGCCGGGCGCCTGGCCGCCCGCAGCGACGTCGCCGCGGTCGACCCGCCGCGGCTGGTCGCCCGCGACACGTGGCTGATCAGCGTCGTGCCGAGCGTCGGCGCGCTCGAGCCGCCCGCCCTGAAGCTCGTCGACGCGGTGCGCGCGGGGCAGGCGGGGCCGGCTCCGGGTCCGCTGCGCGTGGCCGGCGAGTCGGCGCGCTTCGTCGACCAGCGCGCCGGCCTCGCGCACCGGCTGCCGCTCGCCATCGCCGTGCTGGCGATCACGACGCTCGTGATCCTGTTCGTCATGACGGGCTCCGTCGTGCTGCCGGTCAAGGCGCTCGTCATGAACGTGCTCGGGCTCAGCGCGGCCTTCGGCCTGCTGGTCCTCGTCTTCCAGGACGGCCGCCTGGAGGGGCTGCTGGACTACACCAGCCAGGGTGGCCTGGAGATCACCCAGCCGCTCGTGCTGCTGGCGATCGCGTTCGGGCTGAGCACCGACTACGGCGTCTTCCTGCTGACCCGCATCAAGGAGGCGCGCGACGCGGGCGCCAGCAACGAGGAGGCGGTCGCGCTCGGGATCCAGCGCACCGGCCGCATCGTGACCGCCGCCGCGCTGCTGCTCGTCGTCGCGATCGGCGCGTTCGCGACCTCGGAGATCGTCTTCATCAAGCAGCTCGGCCTCGGCACCGCGGCGGCGGTCGCGATCGACGCGACGATCGTCCGCGCGCTGCTCGTGCCCGCGCTCATGAAGCTGCTCGGCGAGCGCAACTGGTGGTCGCCGCGGCCGCTCGCGCGGCTGCACGCGCGCCTGCGCCTCGGCGAGGCGTAGGCGTAGCCGCCCCGGCGGCTACATGAGCAGCAGGCCGTACAGGCACAGGCCGAGGAACGCCGCGGCGGCGATCCGCAGCGCGTCGTCGCGCTCGTCCTGCGTGAAGCGGATGACCGCGATGATCACGCCGGCCAGGGGCAGCGCGACCGCGACGATGTAGGGAAACGCGACGCGCAGGCGGTCGAGCATGCGCGGCAGGCTAGCTGCCGCCGTCGCCCTCCGCGATCCGGATGAACGCCTCCCAGCGGCGCTTGGAGCGGGCGGCCCGGCGCTGCTCCTCGCTGTCGGGCTCGGCCGACGACAGCGCCTCCTCCGCGCGGCTCAGCTTGTCGCGCAGGTCGGCGAGGTCCAGCGAGTCGGGCGTGTGCGCCTCCTCGACGAGGATCAGCACGCCGTCGGGCGAGACCTGGACGTAGCCTTCGCCCTGCGCGTACGAGACGATGTCCGACTCGCTGCGATACAGCCGCAGCTCGGTCGGCTCGAGGATGCCCAGCAGCGGCTGGTGACGGGCCAGGATGCCGATCGAGCCGGTCGTCGTCCGTGTCGAGATCTGCACGACCTCCTCGTCGAAGCAGGACCCCTCCGGCGTCAGGACCTCGGTGCGAAATGGCGTGCCCGCCATGCGGTCAGTCCTCCTTCTTGCCCGCAGCGGCCTCGACGACGGCGTCGATCGTGCCCTTCAGGAAGAACGCCGACTCCGGCACGTCGTCGTGCTGGCCGTCGATGATCTCCTCGAACCCGCGGATCGTCTCGGCGATCGGGACGTAGATGCCCGGCGTGCCCGTGAACTGCTCGGCTACGTGGAAGGGCTGGGACAGGAAGCGCTCGACGCGGCGCGAGCGGCCGACGATGAGCTTGTCCTCGTCAGACAGCTCGTCGATGCCGAGGATCGCGATGATGTCCTGCAACTCCTTGTAGCGCTGGAGGATCTCCTTGACGCGGTTGGCGACCGTGTAGTGCTCCTCGCCGAGGATGTCGGGCTTGAGGATCGTCGAGGTCGAGTCCAGCGGGTCGACGGCCGGGTAGATGCCCTTCTCGGAGATCGCCCGCGAGAGCGTGGTCGTCGCGTTGAGGTGGGCGAACACCGAGGCCGGCGCCGGGTCGGTGAGGTCGTCGGCGGGGACGTAGATCGCCTGGATCGACGTGACCGAGCCGTCGCGCGTGGAGGTGATGCGCTCCTGCAGCTGGCCCATCTCGGTCTCGAGCGTGGGCTGGTAGCCGACCTGCGACGGCATCCGGCCCAGGAGGGCGGAGACCTCCGAGCCGGCCTGCACGAAGCGGAAGATGTTGTCGATGAACAGCAGCACGTCCTGGCCGCCCTGCTCGCGGAAGTACTCCGCCATCGTCAGGCCCGACAGTGCGACGCGCATGCGCGCGCCGGGCGGCTCGTTCATCTGGCCGAAGACGAGCATCGTCTTCTCCAGGACGCCCGACTCCTTCATCTCCAGCCAGAGGTCGTTGCCCTCGCGCGAGCGCTCGCCGACGCCGCAGAAGGCCGACAGCCCGCCGTGCTCCTGGGCGAGGTTGTGGATGAGCTCCTGGATGAGCACGGTCTTGCCCACGCCGGCGCCGCCGAACAGGCCGACCTTGCCGCCCTTGGCGTAGGGCGCGAGCAGGTCCACGACCTTGATGCCGGTCTCGAACATCTCCGTCGTCGGCGTCAGGTCCTCGACGTTCGGCGCGGGACGGTGGATCGGCCAGCGCTCGGTGAACTCGACCGGACCGACGAGGTCGATCGGCTCGCCGAGCAGGTTGAAGATGCGCCCCAGCGTCCCCTCCCCGACCGGCACGGTGATCGGACCGCCGGTGTCGACGACCTCCGCGCCACGCGCGAGACCGTCGGTCGTGTCCATGGCGACCGCGCGGACGCGGTCGTCGCCGAGGTGCTGCTGGACCTCGCAGACCAGGATGCCGTCGTCGCCACCGCGGTCGATCTCGAGCGCGTTGTAGATCTCGGGCAGCTCGCCCTCGTTGAAGGTCGCCTCGAGCACGACGCCCTGGATCTCCTCGACCCGGCCGACGGCGCCCTTGGTGCTCTCGCTGCTCGGTGTTTCTGTGGTGGCCATTGGTGCTCCTGATGAAGAAGGTTTCGGCCTTCGGCCCTCGCAAGCTCGGGCCTACGGACGACGTTACTTAGGTAAGACTCTCCGCACCGGCCACCACTTCCATGATCTCCTGGGTGATCTCGGCCTGGCGGGCACGGTTCATTTCAAGGGTCAGATCCTCGATCAGCTCGCCGGCGTTCTCGGAGGCGTTGCGCATCGCGGTCATCCGCGCGCCGTGCTCGGAGGCCGTGGACTCCAGCAGCGCGCGGTAGACGGAGATCTCGACGTAGTCGGGGACCAGGCGGGCGAGGATCTCTTCGGGGTCGGGCTCGTACTCGACGAGCGCATGGTGACCTACGCCAGCGTCCCCGCCCTCGTCGGCGTCGTCAGCACCCTCGCGGTCGCGCTCGCCGCCCTCCAGGATCGTGGCCTGCTGCAGCGGCAGCAGCGTCTCCCGGCGGACCTCCTGGGTCAGCGGCGAGATGTAGCCGTTGTAGAAGATCTCCACGCGATCGGACTTGCCGTCCACGTAGGCGGCGATCAGCTCCTCGGCGATATCCCGCGCGTCGGCGTAGGACGGGCGGTCGGTGAATCCGACGTAGCGTCCCACGGGGTCCTTGCCACGGAAGTTCAGCGTCGAGACGCCGCGGCGGCCGACGGCGCTGTAGAGCACCGAGCGACCGTCGCCCTCGTGCTCGCGGGCGGCGCGCAGGCCGGCACGGATGATCTGCGAGTTGAAGGCGCCCGCGAGACCGCGGTCACCGGTGACGAGCAGCAGCGCGACGGTGTTCTCGGCCTCGTGCTCCTTGAGGATCGGCAGGCCCGAGATCTCGCTCCCGGCCGCCTCGGCGGCCTGGCGCGTCATCCGCCGGATCGCGCCCGCGTACGGGCGCAGCGCCTCGATGCGCTGCTCGGCGCGGCGCAGGCGCGCCGCGGCGACCATCTCCATGGCGCGGGTGATCTTCTGGATGTTCTTGACCGAGCCGATGCGGTTCTTGACGTCGCGCTGGGTGGCACTCACGCGGGTACGGCCTCCTCCTCGGGCTCGTCGGCGGTCTCGTCGTCGTCGTCGTCATCATCGTCGTCGGTGTCGTCGTCCGCGGCCGCCCGGGCAGCGTCGGAGCTCGAGTCGTCCATCGCGCCGCCGTCCTCGTCGAGGTCGTAGCCGAAGTCGTCGGCGAACTCGGCGATCGTGTCACGCAACGTCGCCTCGGTGTCGTCGCTCCAGTCGCCGCCGGCGATCGTTTCGAGCAGATCCTCGTGCTCGGAGCGCATCCGCGCGACCAGCGCCTCGTGGAACTCGAGCACGCGGTCGACGTTGATGCGATCGAGGAACCCGTTGGTCGCCGCGAAGATGACGACGACCTGCTCCTGGACGGGCATCGGCGAGCGCTCCTTCTGGTTGAGCGTCCTCACGAGCCGCTCGCCACGGGCCAGCGTGGCCTGCGTGTCGGCATCGAGGTCCGAGCCGAACTGCGAGAACGCCTCGAGGTCACGGTACTGCGACAGCTCGAGCTTCAGCCGGCCGGCCACCTTGCGCATCGGCTTGACCTGCGCGTTGCCGCCGACGCGCGACACCGAGATGCCGACGTTGATGGCGGGGCGCACGCCCGAGAAGAAGAGCTTGGGCTCGAGGAAGATCTGCCCGTCGGTGATCGAGATGACGTTCGTCGGGATGTAGGCCGACACGTCGCCGGCCTGCGTCTCGATGATCGGCAGCGCCGTCAGCGATCCGCCGCCGAGTTCGTCGTTGAGCTTGACCGCGCGCTCGAGCAGGCGGCTGTGCAGGTAGAAGACGTCGCCGGGGTAGGCCTCGCGTCCGGGCGGCCGGCGCAGCAGCAGCGACATCTGGCGGTAGGCGAAGGCGTGCTTGGTGAGGTCGTCGTAGACGACCAGGGCGGCC
>Ga0136615_10000053_pt1 | contig 40351 bp, 40 predicted proteins | sample AntDrymUQ2882206_2_FD_106647 | JGI IMG/M metagenome (GOLD analysis project Ga0136615, IMG submission 106647) | Polar desert sand microbial communities from Dry Valleys, Antarctica - metaG UQ288 (22.06) | ecosystem: Environmental > Terrestrial > Soil > Desert | place: Antarctica: Dry Valley... | reverse complement strand
CGTGAAGGTGATCCCGTGGCCGATGACCTCCGACGAGACCACGCGCGTCCACGAGTCGAGCGCCGCCTTGGAGGCGACGTAGGCGCTGAAGCGCGGCGGGTTGGTCTGCACGCCGATCGAGCTGACGTTGACGATGTGACCGAAGCGGCGCTCGCGCATGTGCCCCAGCAGCGCCATGACCATCTTGATCGCACCGAAGTAGTTGAGCGCCATCGTGCGCTCGAAGACATGGAAGCGATCCTCGCTCTGCGCGACCGAGCGGCGGATCGAGCGGCCGGCGTTGTTGACGAGCATGTCGATCGCGGGGTGGTCGGCGAGCATCCGCCCTACGACGTCATCGATCGCGTCCGCGTCGGACAGGTCGGCGCTGTAGACGTGCGCGGTGCCGCCGTCGGCCTCGATCTCGTCGCGCAGCGCCTCGAGCTTCTCGCGCCCGCGCGCGACGAGCAGCGGGATTCCGCCGGCCGCCGCGACCTTCAGCGCCGTGGCGCGCCCGATGCCGCTCGACGCGCCGGTGATGACGACCGTGCAGCCGTTGATCGCCGCCTCGAACGAGCTGTCCTTGAACAGGTCGGGGTCGAGGTGGCGCTCCCAGTAGTCCCACAGCGTGCCCGCGTAGGCGGCCAGCTCGGGCACCTCGATGCCCGAGCCTTCGAGCGCGCGCTCGGTGTCGCGCGTATCGAACTGCGGCCTGAGCGCCATGTGCTCGATGACCTCGTCGGGGATGCCGATGTCGGCGAGCACCGTCTTGCGCAGCTCGCGCGCCTGGGGCAGCTTCATCAGCATCGAGATCGCGCCCTTGGGCAGCGCGTCGGTCAGGCGCTTGTCGACGCGGATCGCGAGCTTCGGCGCGTGGGCGGCGCCCGCGAACGCGTTGAGCGACTCGCCGACGCGCATCGCCTTGGGGTTGGTGAGGTGGAACGCCTGGAAGTTCATCCCCGGCTGATGGGCGATGTGGTCCATCGCGCTCGCGACGAAGTCGACCGGGACGATGTTCGTGTAGCCGAGCTCCGGCCCGATCAGGGGAAACCACTCCGGCAGCGCGAAGCGGGCCTTCTGGATCGCCTTGAAGAAGTAGTAGGGCCCGTCGACCTTGTCCATCTCGCCGGTCTGCGAGTGACCGACGACGATCGCCGGCCGGTAGACCCGCCACGGCACCTTCGCCTGTTCGCGGACGATCTTCTCGGACTCGAACTTCGTGCGGTGATAGGCGGACGGCAGCCGCTGGCCCTCGTCGAACATGTCCTCGCGAAACAGGCCCTTGAACTCGCCGGCGGCGGCGACCGAGGAGACGTGGTGCAGGTGGCCGGCGGACAGCGCGTTGGCAAGCTCGACGGCGTGGCGCGTGCCGGCGACGTTCAGTCGTTCGTTGGCCTCCTCGGGTGCGGTCATGTCGTAGATCGCGGCGAGGTGGAAGACGTGCTCGATCTGCCCGCGCAGCGCGGCGACCTGCTCGTCGGACAGGCCGAGGTTCGGCTGCGCGAGGTCGCCGACGACGGGCTTGACGCGGTTGCGGGCGCCCTCGCCCCAGCGCTCGACGAGGGTAGTGAGGCGATCCTGCGACCCCGCGCGGACGAGCACGTGGATGTCGCCGTCACGCTCGAGCAGCCGTTCGACGAGATGCCGGCCGATGAAGCCGGTCGCGCCCGTCACGAAATACGCCATCGCTCTCCTCTGGTGATACCCCCGGGTGCGGGCAAGCCTAGGGCCTACGCCACGTGTCGCGCGCAACCCGAGCCATCGGTTTGCGACACTGGCGCCGATGGCATCCCGTCGTTTCCGCCCCGCCGCGCGGGTCGCGCTCTTCCTCGCCGCCCGTGGCCGGTGCGCGGAATGCGGGAGCAGGCTCGATCCCGGGTGGCACGGCGACCATGTCGTGCCGGTTCGCGCCGGCGGCGACACCACGCCGGCCAACGGCCGCGCCCTGTGTCCGCCGTGCAACCTCGCCAAGGGCGGGCGAACGCCGTGACCATCGCGCCGCGCGCCTGGCAGGCGGCCTTCCTGACGCGGCATGCCGCCGCGGCCGGCCGGGACTTCCTGCTCGTCGCGACCCCGGGCGCCGGCAAGACCCTGGCCGCCTGCCAGGCGGCGCGCGCCGCGGGCTGCGAGCAGCTCGTCGTCGTCTGCCCGACGACCGCCCTGCGCTCGCAGTGGGCGGATGCGGCGGATCGCGTCGGCCTGCACCTCGACCCGCGCTGGCGCAACGCCGACGGCGCCTGGCGCTCAGACGTGGACGGCGTCGCCGTCACCTACCAGCAGGTCGCCTCCGCGCCGGACCTGTTCGCCCACCACCTCGCCCGCCCGACGTTCGTCGTCCTCGACGAGATCCACCACGCCGGCGAGGCGGCGACCTGGGGGACCGCGCTGCGAGCCGCGTTCGGCGACGCGCGGCGGCGGCTCGCCCTGTCCGGCACGCCGTTTCGCTCCGATGCCCGCGCGATCCCGTTCGTGACCTACGACGAGGACCGTCGTTGCGCGCCGGACTTCGTCTACGGCTACGGGGAGGCGGTCGCGGATGCCGTCTGCCGCCCGCTCGCGTTCCGGCTGCTGGACGCGACGCTGCGCTGGCGCGTCGACGCGCAGGAGACGGTCGCGGCGTTCGCCGACGAGCTCGAGCCGCAGGACGACGCGCGCCGGCTGCGTACCGCGATCGACCCCGCGACGCCGCTGCTGCCCCAGATGCTGCGCGACGCGGACGCCCTGCTGGTCAAGGCGCGCGCGGTGGTCGCGGACGCGGCTGGGCTCGTGCTCTGCGACACCCGCGCTCACGCGCGCGCGACCGCGGCGCTGCTGCGCACGATCGCCGGTGAGAAGCCCGTCGTGGTCGTCAGCGACGAAGCGGGGGCGCACGCACGGATCGAGCGCTTCGCTCGCGGCGGGTGCGGCGCGCCGCGCTGGATCGTCGCCGTGAACATGGTCAGCGAGGGCGTCGACGTCCCGCGGCTCGCGGTCGCGGCCTACGCGACCGTCAAGCGGACCGACCTGTTCTTCCGCCAAGCGATCGGCCGCGTCGTGCGCAGGCGCGCCGAGGATCCGGCCGATCTCGTCGCGACGGTCTTTCTGCCCGCCGATCCGACGATCAAGGGCTGCGCCGAGCGCGTCGAGGTGGAGCTGCGCCAGCAGGTCTCAGACGAGGTCGGACAGGCGTTCGAAGTCGACCCGCCGGTCGCCACCGGCCGGCGCGCGGATTTCCAGGCGCTCGACGCCGAGGTCGTGCCCGGCGGGATGATCGTCGCCGGGGTGCACTACCGCCGCGAGGAGGTCGACGCCGCGCGGCGCCTGCTGCGCGAGCTGGGCCAGCCGGAGCGGGCGCTGCGCTCCGTGCTGGAGTTCGTCCGGCGCGAGCGCGTCGGTGGCGCGCAGCCCGCCGCGGCACGGCCGCCCGAGACCGCGCCAGCGCCGGCGCTCGTGCCCGCCCACCGGCGCGTCGAAGGCAAGCGCCGCACGCTGGATCGCCTGGCACGGCGCTGGGCCCAGCTGCGCCGCGAGATCGATCCGCAGTACACGTGGCAGCACGCGCAGGCGCGCGTCAACCGGGCGATGGGCGTGACGCGGCGCAGCGACGCCGGCGAGCGCGAGCTCGAGGACGGGCTGGCGTTCCTGCGCTCGGAGCTGACGAAGCTCGCCGCCGCGTACCCCGACCAGGCCGAGCGCCTGCGCATCCCCGCCAGCATCGAAGCGATCGACGAGCGCCTCTCGGCGGCGATGCTCGAACCCTGATCGGGGCCGGCGATCAGCCTGCGCGGCCGCACCGTCCGGTCGCCGTGCTGACGTTCAAGCCATGATCGATGCACAGTTGGTCGACGACGTACGCCGCCTGCGCGCCGCGGGCGCGGGGCCGAAGGACATCGCGCGGGAGCTCGGGGTGCGCCCGGCGGTCGTCGCTCCCCTCGTCCGCCAGATCGCCGCGGAGCCGGGTCGCGGTCGCACGGACGAGGCCGATCCCCCCCAGGTGCTGGGTGAGCTCGGGCTGGAGCCGCGAGCTGCTCGTCGTGTCCCGCGAGGGATGGGACGACGTCGATCTCGGCGACGACGGGCCCGCGGGCATCGCGCTCGCGCTCGTCGCGCGCGCGGAGCGCGGCGATCGCGTCAACGTGTGCGGCTACCTCGTCGACACGTTCTGCCTCGGGATCAAGAACGCAATCGGCCCCGAGCGGATGCGAGAGCGCGATCTGCCGGCGTTCGTGCGCATGTACTTCCAGGCCTTCCCGTCCCCGCCGCTGAAGGCGCCGATCGAGCTTGCCCGCCACCTCGTGCTCGGCGCTGCCGAGTTCGCGTCGGGTCTCGGCTTCGCGCCGCACCCCGACTTCGACCCGGCCCGGGGACATCTGGGCGGCGGCGAGCTCGACGAGCCGTGCGCGATCACGTTCGGTCGCGAGGGCCGGCCGCTGTACGTCCCGGGGGCCCACGACGACCCGATCGCGATCGTGCAGACGCTGCGGTCGACGCTCGGCGCCGGGGGCTTCGCGGTCGCGGCCTGACGAGAGGGACCGGCGGCTCTCTACGGAGCTGGTTCGGCTCGATCAACCAACGACGATGACGCGTATCCCGACCGTGTCGTAGGTGGCCTTGGCACGGGCATCGCGGGTGGCGAGGGCAGCGCCGTGCTCGAGCGCCACGAGCGCCACGAGCGCGTCGTAGACCGCGCCGCCGGCGATCCCCAGCCGACTGAGGATCTCTGGCAGGCGCCCGCCCACGTCGGAGCCCAGCAGCAGAGGCTCGACGAATCGCTCGGCGAGCAGGCGCGCAGCGTCGGCTGGTGCGAGTCGCAGGTCACCGGGCAACCGCGTGAGGACAGCGTACGTCTCCGCCAGCGCGTATCCGCTGAGCGCGACCTCCTGGCCGCCCCACCAGCGACTGACCGCGGCGTGCGCTCGGTGGGTGGCCACGAGCAGGGGTATCGCGACGCTCGTGTCCAGCGCCAGCGCGGTCAACGCCGTCCGCTGTCGATCAGTCCGAACACGACGTCGTCGTCGATCGCGGTGTCCCCGGTGGCGACGAGCACACCAGACTCATCGACCAGCCGAGCTGTACGCCCGGTCGGGAGCAGTTGCAGCCCGGCGCCGTAGCGAGAGATGTCGACCGTCGATCCCGGGGTGAGACCGAGCGCGTCACGCAGTGGCTTCGGGACGACGATCCGCCCGACCGAGTCGATCGAGGCTTTCATTGGGACTATGCTACCAGTGGTTTCCCAATTCCCCCCCTCGCGGCACCGCGCCGATGACGAGAACGGTCTCGTTGCCCGTCGAGCCTGGCGATGGCGGGCGGCCCCGGCGGGTGACCGGCTACTGCGGCCCGCTGGCGTGCAGCTCGCAGCCGTCGGAGAGCGCCTTGTCCTCGAGGACGCGCACGGCGCGCACGAGCGCGGTGCGCCGGGCGCGCTGGCGCGGCTGCAGCTCGCGCTGGTTGGCCCAGCGGGCGAGCTGGCGGTGCGCGGCGAACTTCAGCGCCTGGATCTCATCGCCGGTGAGGCGGCGCGCGTCGTCGTTCACGGGCGTGGCTCGCGCAGGCCGAACTCGATCTCGCGCACTCGCCGCAGCGCACCTGGGGTGGCTGGACCCGGCCGACGATCCGCTGCCGGCCGAGGCGCTTGTCGTCGAAGACGATCTCGATCGGGTCCATGCGCTCGGCGGCTCGGCGGGCCGCCGCGCCGCGGCTGCGCGCGAGCGCGGTCAGCTCGCCGTGCAACGTGGGGTGCAGGCGCTCCAGGAAGCGCGCGACGACGTAGCCCCGTTCGTGCCGCGCCAGGCCGAGCCGGACGTCACGGCCGATCGTGAGGTGCACGCGGGCGCAGACGATCTCTCCGTCGCGGTAGGCGCGGCCCCAGCTGTAGCGCTGCTCGAAGACCATGCGGCGAGTCTGCGGCTCGCTGCGCCGGTCGGCGATGCCATGGCGAGCGTCGTATTCCAACCTGAATGGAGAATGCCGGCGGGCCCGCGGTCGGGGTCGTAGGATCCGCGGCGATGAGCGATGGCCGGTGTCGGCGGTGCGGGACGTGGCTGGCGCGCGACAACGCCGACGTGCTGTGCAGCGCCTGCGCGGGAGCGCAGCGTCGCGACGGGGCGCCTGCGGTTCCCGAAGAGTTCTGGCGTGGCGCGCTGATGGATGGCGCGCTGGCCAGCGGTGACCTGGGACGGGTGATCCGGATGTATCGCTTTCATCCGTGTCATCGCCGGCCGTTGGCGCAGTCGGTCGTCGCGGGGTGGCTGCATGTCAGTCAGGCGACGTTGAGCCGGATCGAGCATGGCAAGCGTCAGCTGACGGTCGACGAGATCGACGGTTTCACGCGTGCGCTGGGGATGCCGCTGGCGCTACGCTGGATCGCCCTGCCCGAAGCTGGAGACGACGTGGAACCCCTGAGCCGTCGGAGCCTTCTTGGCGCGGGCGTCGGGGCCGCCGCATGGGGCCTCAACGCCACGACCGCACCCGCACCCGCAGCAGCTCGCGAGATCGATCCCGAGCTGGTCGCGCACTGGATGGATCTCCTCCGGCTGCTGACCCGCCACGACACGATGTACGGCTCCAGTGATGTGGTTGGCGCCGTCCGCCACGAGCTCGGCCTGATCGCCGCGCACCGGAAGGTCGCCAGGGGCGAGCTGCGCGCACAGCTGCTGCGCGCGGAAGCGCGTTGGGCCCTGTTCGCGAGCTGGCTCAGCCACGACACCGGCAACTCGCGGCTTCGCGACATATGGGCCGAACGCACCCTCGAGCTTGCGCGGGAGGCGAGCTACCCCGATCTGGCGGCCTGGGTGCTCATGCGGCGAAGCCGGTGGGCCGGCCATGAGCGTGACGCCCGGCGCGCGATCGCCTTCGCAGAGGCGGCCCGCCGCACGCCCGGCAGCAGCGAGCAGGTCCGCGCGCTCTGCGCGCTGCGGCTGGCCCAGGGCCAGGCGCTGGCCCAGGACCCCGATGCCTGCGAGCGCAGCCTGGCCGCCGCCCACGACCTCCTCGGCCGCGCGGACGTCGCGGACACGCCTGACCTGTGCCGCCTCGATGTCACCGCGCCATGGGTCCTGGGCGATGACGCGCGCTGCTGGCTGCGGCTCCAGCCGCGCAAGGCGATCCCGATGTTCGAAGAGGTTCTACGCCTCCTGCCGCCTGACCGCACGCGCAAGCGCGGCGTGCACCAGGCGCATCTCGCGACCGCGTGTGCAGCCGCGGACGAGCCCGAGCGCGCAGCCGCCGAAGGCATGAAGGCGCTGAGCATCGCTCAGACCCTTCAGTCCGACGTGATCCTGCGCAGGCTCAAGCGCCTCGACCGCCGGCTCGCCGCCTGCGACATGCCCGCCGTCGGGGAGTTTCGCGAGGCGCTCGCCGCGCTCTGACCGGCTACCAGCCGCCGGCGGCGGCGCGCTTGGCTTCGGCCTTGCGCCGGTCCTTGCGCTTCTCCAGCTGCCACTGCAGCAGCGACACGACGAACACGAACAGCGGAAAGAAGATGATGAGGATGAAGCCGGCGTTCGTCACGACGCGGTCGTTCGTCTCGCCGTACCAGCCCTCGCCGCCGTCGTGCGCCAGGACCGGGGCCGCCACGACGAGCAGGGCGGTGATGGCGATCAGGACGCTGGCGGGCAGGCGGCGAAGCACGGCTCGCAGTTTATTGAGGTCGGCAATGGTTCGCGCCGCGATCGGGTAGCCCGCCCCACCATGGAGCGCAACGAACCCACCGAGGAAGAGCCGGACTTCGCCACGCGCGAGGAATGGGCGGCAGCCGCAGAGGCGCGTGCGATCGGCGGCGCGGGCCCCGACGTGGGCGGCGCCGACCCGGAGGAGCCGATCGACGAGGCGCTGCGTCCCGTCTACGAAGCCGGCGGCGGCGAGGCCGAGGGCTTCGAGCTCGCCGAGCGCGACCTGGTGCGCAATGCCTCGCACGACGACGGCGAGGGCTTTCCCGAGCTTGATGGCTTCACGCCCGAGACCGAGTCAGACCGCGCCTCCGTGGAGTACGGCGAGGCTGACGAGGAGGAGCCGCCGGACCGCTGAGCCGCGGGTGCGTCGAACGATCCGCGCCAGGCGCCGGTCGTTCGTCACACCCACCCGCAGCCTCAGGAGGCGGCCGCGGTGACCGCCGGGCGCTCGCGCGCCGCATCCGCCGGGCGCTCGCGCGCCGCATCCGCTGGAGCGCCCGCGAGCTGACCGCCGGCGCAGCCTGCGCAGGGGACCGCGCGGCGCGGGTTGCGCACGAAGGCGAGGCCGACGAGCCCGCCGGCGGCGACGAGCGCCGCGCTGATCGCCATGCCGGTGTGAAACGCGTCCAGCGAGGCGGCCTCGGTGGCGCGCGCCACCGAGGCCGCCTCGCGAGGCGCCAGCCCGGACACGTCGGCGCGTACGAGCACGCGATCCTCGGCCTGGGCGATCACCGCGCGCCCGGCCGCGGTCAGCGACGTCGTGTCGATCTGGCCGCGCAGCGCGCCGGTGAACTGCGCCGCGATCACGGCGCCCAGCGCGGCGACGCCGAGCAGGCCGCCGGCGCGGGCGATCGCGTTGTTGACGCCCGAGGCGATCCCCGCGTGCTCCTCGTCGGCGTCCGACAGCACGGTCGCGGTCAGCGGCGCCACCGTCGCCGTCAGGCCGAGCGAGAAGACCAGCAGCGCGGGGAGGACGTCCTGGACGTAGGCGACGTCGCCGTCGACGCGCAGGAGCAGCAGCAGGCCCGCGGCGGCCAGCAGCGGGCCGCCGCCCATGAACCAGCGCGGCCCGAGCCGGTCGGCGAGCGCGCCCGCGCGCTTGGACAGCGCGAACATGACGAACGTCGTCGGCAGCGTCGCGAGGCCGGCCTCGGTCGCCGTGAAGCCGCCGACCTGCTGCAGAAACAGCACGAGGTAGAAGAAGAGGATCGACAGGCCCGCGTACATCGCGAGCGTCTGCGCGTTGCCGGCCGCGAAGTTGCGCCGCTTGAAGAGCTCGAGCGCCAGCATCGGATGCGCGGTCGTCGCCTCGCGGGCGAGGAAGAGGGAGAGCAAGAGCACGCCCGCGAGTCCCGGCAGCATCACGTCCGGCGCGCCCCAGCCCGACGCAGGCTGGCGGATCAGCGCAAGCGTCGGTCCGGCCAGGCCGAGGAACGACAGCACGCCGCCGGGCCAGTCGACCGGCGGCCGCGCCGCGGCGCGCTCGCGCTGTGGCACGGCGGCGGCGACGATCACGAGCGTCAGCACGACGAACGGCACGTTGACGGCGAAGATCCAGCGCCACGACGCCCCGTCGATCAGCTGCCCGCCGACGAGCGGGCCGAGCACCGTCGCGATGCCCGACCAGGCCGTCCACGAGCCGACCGCCGCGCCGCGCTGGTCGGGCGGGAACGCCGCGACGATCACGGCCAGCGCGCTGGGCGTCAGCAGCGCGCCGAAGACGCCCTGCAGCACGCGTCCCGCGACGAGCACCTCGATGCCCGGCGCCAGCGCGCAGACCAGGGACGAAAGCCCGAAGCCCAGGACGCCGACGCTGAACACGCGCCGCTCGCCGAAGACGTCGCCCAGCGAGCCGCCGACGAGGATCAGCGCCGCGAGCGCCAGCAGGTAGCCGTTGGAGACCCACTGCTGCCCGGCCAGGCCGCCGCCGAGGTCCTCCTCGATCGCCGGCAGCGCGACGCTGACGACCGTCGCGTCCAGCCCGACGACGAACGACCCCATGATCGCCGCGAACAGGCTCAGCCGCTGCGTGCGCGTCACGCCAGCGCCAGGCGCACGAGGAAGGTCGTGCGGCCCGGCGCGGACTGCACCGACAGCGAGCCGGTGTGGCGGTCGACGACGATCCGCCGCGCGGTCGCCAGCCCGAGGCCGGTGCCGCTGCCGATCTCCTTGGTGGTGAAGAACGGGTCGAAGATGCGCCGCGTCATCTCCTCGGAGATCCCCGGTCCGTCGTCGCCGATGGCGACTTCCGCGCAGTCGCCGTCGCGGCGCGTCGTGACCGTGATCGTGCCCTGCTCGCCGAGCGCGTCGATCGCGTTGTCGAGCAGGTTCGTCCAGACCTGGTTGAGCTCCGCGCCGTTCACCGTGACGCGCGGCAGGCTGCGGTCGTAGTCGCGGACGACCTCGATCGCGGTGTGCTTGAGCTTGTGGCCGAGGATCACGAGCGTCGACTCGAGGCCCTCGTGCAGGTCCAGTTCCGCCATCCCGCCGGCATCCGTGTAGGCGTAGGTCTTGACCGCGCTGACAAGACCCGAGATGCGCTGCGTGGAGTCCTGCAGCTCGGTGGCCAGGCGCCCGGCGGTCAGGGTCGCCGCGACCCAGCGCAGCGCGGCACCGGTCGCCGGCCCGGCGAGCGTCGCGACCTGCTCCAGCCAGGCCTGGTCGATCCGCGCGGCGGACAGCGGCTCGGCGATCCGCCAGGGCTCGTCGACCCCCAGCGCCTCCAGGCGGGCGAGCAGGGCATCTTCGGCGTCGGCGGCGTCGAGCGCGTCGAGCGCCGTGCACGTGGCGCCGTGCGCGACGGCCTCCTGCTGCAGCGCGACGAGCTTCGCCGCCTCCTCACGCTCGACGCCCGACTCGACGAAGCGCGCCATCGTCGAGCTGATCACCTCGATCACCTCGGCCATCTCGGCGGCCGAGCGGCGGGCCGCGGCGGCCGGGTTGTTGAGCTCGTGCGCGCCAGGCCGGCGGCCATCGTGCCCAGCGAGGCGAGCCGCTCGCGGTGCGCCTCGTTGTCGGCGACACGACGGATGACCGGTGCGACCTGCGCCATCACGCGCTCGTGAACGGCCCGGTGGGCGAAGACGAGCCGGCGTGCCTCGGTGGGGTCGACGATGGCCAGCCGGCATGCCGTGTCGGCGCGCAGGCGCACCTTGATCTCCTCGCCGGTGAGCACGGAGATCGCGCCCATCCAGGTCGGCGCGTGGTGGCGACCGGCGGGCTCGGCGCGATCGGCGTCGAGCAGCAGCGACTGCACGACGCCCTCGACCAGCAGCAGCAGCCCGAGCGGGGTCGTCCCCTCCTCGGCGAGGACCGTGCCGGCCGGCACGCGCAGCTCGCGCGCGGCGGCGACCCACTCGTCGAGCTGCGCGTCGTCGAGGTCGTCGAACAGGTCGATCGTGCGCAGCTCGGCGCGCGTGATCTCGCCGCTGGTCATCGCGAGGGCCTCCGTTCGGGCTCGACGCAGGCGACGGGGCAGCCATGGCGCGCAGTCATGTGTCCACGAGGTACTCGTGGATGAGCGAGACCGCCATCGAGCCCTCGCCGACAGCGCTCGCCACCCGCTTGATCGAGCGCGCGCGCACGTCGCCCTGCGACGAAGACGCCGGGCACGGTCGTCTCCAGCAGGTAGGGGTCGCGCTTCAGCGGCCAGCCGGCGGCCTGCGCATCGGCGCCCGCGAGGATTAAGCCGCGCTCGTCGCGCGCGACGACGCCGTCGAGCCAGTCGGTGCGCGGCGACGCCCCGATGAACACGAAGCAGGCGTCGACCTCCAGCGCCTCGTCGGCAGCGGCAGCGGCGTTGGCGTCGCGCACACGCAGGCGGCGCAGGTGGCCGTCCTCGCCCTCGGCCGCGACGGCGGAGCTGGACGTCCGCACCTCGATGTTCGCCAGCCCGGCGATCTGCTCGACGAGGTAGTGCGACATCGACGTCTCCAGCGACGGGCCGCGCACGAGCATCGTCACGCGGCGGGCGTAGGAGCTGAAGTGCACGGCCGCCTGGCCGGCGGAGTTGGCGCCGCCGATGACGACGACGTGCTGGTCTGAGCAGGAGCGCGCCTCGGTCATCGCGGCGCCGTAGTAGACGCCGGCGCCCGTCAACTCGGCGAAGCCCGGCGCGTCGATCTGGCGGTACGACACGCCCGAGGCGATCAGCACGCAGTTGGCGCTCAGCACGCCGCCGCCGCTCAGCTCGACGAGCCGGCCGGCGCCCTCGGCTCGCAGCCCGACGACGTCCTGCACCGTCAGCAGCTCGGCGCCGAGGCGGCGCGCCTGGTCGGTGGCGCGGCGCGCGAGGTCTGACCCGCTGAGGCCGGCCGGGAAGCCGAGGTAGTTCTCGATCCGGCTGGACTGGCCGGCCTGACCGCCGGGCGCCTCGCGCTCGACCATCACCGTGCGCAATCCCTCCGACGCGCCGTAGACGGCCGCGCCGAGACCGGCCGGTCCGCCGCCGACGACGATCAGGTCGTAGTGATCCTGCGCCGGCCGTCCGGCGACGCCGAGCCGCTGGGCGAGTTCGAGCACGGTCGGGCGCTCGAGCACGGTGCCGTCCTCCAGCAGCGCCACCGGCAGCCGGTCGCCGGCACGCCGGCGATCGTCAGCAGCTCGCGCGCCTCGCCGTCGCGCTCGACGTCCAGCCAGCGCGCGGGCACGCGGTTGCGCGCGAGGAAGTCGCGCAGGTCGTGGGAGTCCTTGGAGAAGCGGTGCCCGACGATCCGCACGCCGCCCGCCTCGAGCGCCGCGCCCGACTCCCATGTCGTGAGCAGGTCCTCGACGACCGGGAAGAGCTGCTCCTGCGGAGGGTCCCAGGGCTTGAGCAGGTAGTAGTCCAGCGCGACGTCGTTGATCGCGGCGATCGCCGCCTCCGTGTCGGCGTAGGCCGTCAGCAGCACGCGCTTGGCGTCGGGCACGAGCTTGCGTGCCTCGACGAGGTAGTCGGTCCCCGCCATGCCGGGCATCCGCTGGTCGGCGATCAGCATCGCGACCTGGTCGCCGCGGGTGCGCAGCTGGCGCAGGATGTCCAGCGCCTCGGCGCCCGACGTCGCGCGCAGCACCCGGTAGCGCTCGCCGAAGCCGCGTCGCAGGTCGCGCGCGACGGCCGCCAGCACCGCCGGCTCGTCGTCGACCGCGACGATCGCGGGACGGCGCTCGGGCGCCTCGGGCGGCGGGGCAGTGGCGGGCATCGCAGTAGAACCGTACGGCCTCCCGAGAGCGGGCCGTTTTCGGCGCAGGTGCTCCTACCATGGAGGCATGGCCGTCCTGATCGCCTCCGACCTCTCCAAGGACATGGCGGGCAACCCGCTGCTGCGGGGCGTCTCCTTCAAGCTCGAGCGCCGCGACCGGCTGACGATCGCCGGGCGCAACGGCGCGGGCAAGACGACGCTGCTGCGGATGCTCGCGGGTGAGACGTCGGTGGACGGCGGCGAGCTGAGCTTCGAGAAGGGCTGCAAGGTCGCGCTGCACGACCAGCGCCCGCCGCGCGATCGCGAGCTGAGCCTGCGCGACTACCTCCTCGGCGGCTGCGCGGACCTGATCGCCGTCGAGCAGGATCTCGCGCGCCTCGCGCAGGAGATGGCCGACGGACGTGCCGCGGCGTTCGATGCCTACTCGCGCGCGGAGGCGCGCCTCGAGCACGCCGGCGGCTGGACCTGGCGCGACCGCGCGACGGCGATGGTGCGCGGGCTGGGCTTCTCGGAGGAGGATCTCGATCGCCAGCTCAAGACGTTCTCCGGTGGCGAGCTGACGCGCGCCTCGCTGGCCCGCGCGCTCGCCGGCGACCCCGACCTGCTGCTGCTCGACGAGCCGACGAACCACCTCGACATCGAGTCGCTCGAATGGCTCGAGAAGACGCTCGTCTCGCTCGACACGGCGATCGTGCTCGTCGCCCACGACCGCTGGTTCCTGGAGGCCGTCGGCACCGCCGTGCTGGAGCTCGAGGCCGGCCGCTCGCGCTTCTTTCCCGGCACCTGGACGCAGTGGCGCAAGGAGCAGGCCGCGCGCGAGATCGCCCTGGGCCGGGCGATCGACAAGCAGCAGGCCGAGATCGCCCGCCTGGAGCGCTTCGTCGAGCGCTTCCGCGCGAAGGCGACGAAGGCCAAGCAGGCGCAGTCGCGCGTCAAGCGGCTGGACAAGATCGAGCGCATCGAGCGCGATCCACGCGATCGCGAGGCGCTGAAGTTCGACTTCAAGGCGCCCGCGCGCAGCGGCCGCGTCGTCTTCGAGCTGACCGGCGGGCGCGTCGAGGTCGGCGCCCCCGGCGGGCCGCCGCGCGTCCTGCTCGAGGATGCCGAGCTGTGGCTCGAGCGCGGCGAGCACGTGTCGCTCGTCGGCCCCAACGGCGCCGGCAAGACGACGCTGATCGACACATTGGCCGGCCTGCGGCCGCTGGCGGCGGGCAGGCTCTCGACCGGCCACAACGTCAAGCTCGGCCATCTCTCCCAGCACGCCGACGAGCTCAACCGGGGGGCGGGCGCACGGGCGCGCACGGTCATCGAGGCATGCGGCATGCACACGGGGCTACCGCCGCAGAAGGCGCGCGCGCTGCTCGGCCGCTTCCTGTTCAGCGGTGAGGAGGCCGAGAAGCCGCTGGAGGGCCTGAGTGGCGGCGAGCGGCGGCGGCTGTCGCTGGCGATCCTCGTCGCGTCGGGCGCCAACGTGCTGATCCTCGACGAGCCGACCAACCACCTCGACCTCGAGAGCCGCGAGGCGCTCGAGGACGCGCTGCTGGCCTTCGAGGGAGCGCTGCTGCTCGTCTCGCACGACCGCGCGCTGCTGGAGGCGGTCGGCACGCGGACCGTGGCGGTGCTCGACGGCACGCTGCGCTCCTACGACGGCGGCTGGCAGGAGTTCCTGCGTGTGCGCGAGGACAAGCGCGTGGCGGAGCGCGCGCCGAGGAAGGCCAAGGCGCCGGCACCCGCGAAGGCCACGGCGCCGGCTCCCGCAGTGCCGAAGGTGGCGGCCACCTCCAAGCCGACGTCAAAGCCGAAGTCCAAGCGCGCGCCGCAGGCCGCGCCGGCGGGCGCCAACTGCGCCGGCGAGCGGCTCGCCGCCGCGACCGCGGCCGCGCTCACCGAGGGCGCCAACGGCAACGGCAGGGCGTCGAAGGCGGCGCCGCTGTCGAAGAACGCGCGCAAGCGCATCCGCGAGCTGGAGCGTGAGATCGAGCAGGCCGAGGAGGCGCTCAGGCAGCTCGAGGTTGAGCTGGCCGAGCCGTCCGCCTGGTCCTCGCCGGAGCGCACGGCGCAGTCGACCGCTCGGCACGCCGCCGCCAAGCGCGCCGTCGAAGAGGCGTTCGCGCGCTGGGAGGTCGCCGCGTCGTAACCCGCCGCTCCGGCGATGGCAGAGCCTTCGGCAGTCTCAGCACGACGTGCCCGGTCTTCCGCACGACTCCATACATACCCTCCGGACCCGTGGCGTCGGAGGCAGCGTATGTCGAACCACATGGACGCCTCGGCTGGCATCTCCGGCACGAACGCGGGCATGCCGTAGGCCACGCATGGTTGAGCGCGTAAGCACCTTATGCGCGCAAGAATCAGCCGGACACAGACGATAGACGCAAGATTCTTCCGACTGGGCGCAACAGCCGCCTCTTGGCGGATGGGCCGCGACGGACCACCATGTCGGGATGACCCGAGACCTGACCTGGGGCCGGCGCTACCTCATGTGCCCGCCCACATACTTCGACGTCAGCTACGCGATCAACCCGTGGATGGACGTCGCGGTGACGGTCGATCGCGCGCGGGCGCAGCGCCAGTGGGACAGGCTCGTCGCGACGCTGCGTGCGGCCGGGGCGCAGATCGAGACGCTCGATCCGCATCCGTCGCTGCCCGACCTCGTCTTCACCGCCAACCTCGGGATCGTCGACGACCAGACGTTCATCGCCGCGCGCATGCGCCACCCCGAGCGCCAGGGCGAGCCCGGGCACGCCGAGCCCTGGTTTCGCGAGCACGGCTACGGCGTGCGCCATCTGAGCGAGGACGTCGTCCAGGAGGGCGCCGGCGACGCGCTGCCGTTCGAGGACACGCTGATCGCCGGGTACCGCACGCGCTCGTCCGCCTCCTCCTACATCGACGTCGCGCGGCTGACCGACGCGCGCATCCTGCCCGTGGAGCTCGTCGACGAGCGCTTCTACCACGTCGACATCGTCTTCTGCCCGCTCGACGCCCGCAGCGCGCTGCTCGCGCCGACGAAGGTCGACGCCGACAGCGCGCGGCTCATCGAGCGGCTCGTGCCCGACCCGATCCTGCTGACCGACGCGGAGGCCGAGGCGTTCAGTGCCAACACCGTCGTCGTCGGCCGCACGCTCATCATGCCGGCCTGCTCGCCGCGCCTCGAGGCCGAGCTGCGCGCCCGCGGCTTGGACCCCGTCGTCGTCGACGTGTCGGAGTTCCTCAAGGCCGGCGGCGGCCCGCGCTGCCTGACGCTCGCGCTCGACGTGCGCCTCTCGCGCCAGGACGGCGCGAGGCTCGCCGAGCGCTACACGGCCCACAACTACCACCCGCTGCCGGTCACCGTCACCCGCGCCGACGGCTGCTGGGTGCACGACGACCGCGGCCGGCGCCACCTCGACGCGCTCAGCGCCTACAGCGCGCTGAACTTCGGCCATCGCCATCCGCGCCTGGTCGCCGCCGCCCAGCGGCAGCTCGGGCGCGTGACGCTCACGAGCCGCGCGTTCGCCAACGACCAGCTCGGGCCGTTCGCCCGCGACCTCGCCGCGCTGACCGGCAAGGACCGGATCCTGCCGATGAACACCGGCGCCGAGGCGGTCGAGACGGCGATCAAGGCCGCGCGCAAGTGGGGCCAAGACGTCAAGGGCGTCGCGCCCGACCGCGCCACGATCATCGTCTGCGACGGCAACTTCCACGGCCGCACCACGACGATCGTCTCGTTCTCCGGCGACCCGCTCGCACGCGACGGCTTCGGCCCGTTCGCGCCGGGCTTCGTCAGCGTGCCGTTCGGCGACGAGGACGCGCTGGCGGCGGCGCTCGTGGCCCACGGCGACGACGTCGTCGGCTTCCTCGTCGAGCCGATCCAGGGCGAGGCGGGCGTCGTCGTGCCGCCCGACGGCTACCTGCGCGCGGCGCGGCGCCTGACCCGCGAGCACGGCGTGCTGCTGATCGCCGACGAGATCCAGTCCGGCCTGGGACGCAGCGGGCGCACGTTCGCCTGCGACCACGAGAGCGTGACGCCCGACATCTACGTCCTCGGCAAGGCGCTCGGCGGCGGGATCGTCGCGCTGTCGGCGATCGCCGGCGGCGACGACGTGCTCGGCGTCTTCACGCCGGGCACGCACGGCTCGACCTTCGGCGGCAACCCGCTCGCCTGCGCCGTCGGCCGCGCCGTGCTCGAGCTGCTCGCCTCCGGCGAGCCGCAGGCCAACGCGGCGCGCCAGGGCATGCGGCTGCGCGCCGCGCTCGACGCCGCCGCGCCCGCGGCGCTGAGCGCGGTGCGCTCGCGTGGGCTGTGGCTCGGCCTGGATCTGCACGACCGTCACGGCAGCGCGCGCGAGCTGTGTGAGCGCTTGCTGGCCGCGGGCGTGCTGGCCAAGGACACGCACGAGCAGACGGTCAGGCTCGCACCGCCACTGACGATCACGGACGCCGAGACGGACTGGCTGGCGGAGCGGCTGCTCGAGACGCTCGCCGGCGCGGCGCCCCTGCGGCTCGCCCCGCCGCCCGAAGCTTCATCCTTCGCGGCATAGACGACCTGGATCGCCGCATCGTCGCCGAGCTGCTCGAGGACGGCAGGCTCAGCCTGGCCGAGCTGGGCGAGCGGGTGAGCCTGTCCTCGCCAGCGGTCAAGCGCCGCGTCGACCGCCTGCGCGAGACCGGCGTCATCACGGGCTTCACCGCGATCGTCGATCCCGCCGCGCTCGGCCAGCGGACCGAGGCCTTCGTCGAGATCCACTGCGTCGCGAACATGAGCCCGATGGCGCTGCGCGAGACGCTCGCCGGGGAGCCGGAGATCGTGGCGGCCTACACCGTCACCGGCGAGGCCGACGCGCTCGTGCAGGTGCGCGCCAACGACGTCGCGCACCTCGAGGCCGCGCTGGAGCGCATCCGGACCAATCCGGGCATCGCGCGCACCAAGACGATCATCGTGCTCAGCCGGCTGATCGCACGCAGCGAGGCGTAGGCCAGACGTCGCGAAATGCCTGTTCGCCGTCACCGTCGGCCCGGCAGAGGACAATCGTGGGTGTGAGCATGCGACTACTGCGGTCGATGGTGGCCGAGCCGGCATCGGTGCCGGTCCTGCGCGGCGAGGTCGCGGCCTTCGTGCGGGAGGCCGGCCTCAGCGAGCCGCTGCTGTCGTCGGTCAAGCTCGCGGTCTCCGAGGCCGTGACGAACGCGGTCGTGCACGCCTACGTCGGCAGCCGGCCGGGGCCGGTGCACGTCGCGGCGTGGTTCGAGCCGGACTGCCTGATGGTCGAGGTGTCCGACGACGGCGGCGGGATGATGCCGCGCCTGGACAGCCCGGGGCTCGGCATCGGGCTGCCCTTCATCGCCGACACGGCGGACTCGCTGGACATCACGAGCTCGTCGCACGGGGGCGCGCAGCTGCGGATGAGGTTCGCGCTGGACCACGCTCCACAGCGAGCCTGAGCCCTCTGTCGCCGTGGCGTGTTAGCTTGCGCAGCGCGATGTCGCGCCGACTCCTGCTTTGCGGTGTACTGCTGCTCGCGCTGACCGTCGTCCTGCCGACGGCGACCGGCGGCGCACATCCCGGCGAGGCGCACAGCCTCGCCGAGCCGGGCGCGATCGGCGGCAAGGGCGTGTTCTCGAACCTCGCCGGCGCGCGGCAGGCACGCGCCGCCACCGCGCTGACGCGCTTTGCCACGACACGTCAGGCGCCGGCGCCCGCCGGTCCCTGCACCGAGGCCGCGACGAAGTCGATGCCGCTCGGCGCGGGCCACCGTCACGACGACATCGCCTCGCACGCGTTCGCCTGCCGGATGCAGCAGGTCGCCTATGTCCCGCTGACCGAGCAGCTCAAGGACCGCCCGAACGTGATCCTCGGCGAGATGGACGTCAAGGCCGACATCGCGGCGATCGAGATCACCTATCCGCAGGCCGGCGTCCTGTTCTTCGACGTCTCCGACCCCGCCCAGCCGAAGTTCCTCTCGCGCTACAACGCGACGGAGTGCGACCAGCTGCTGGAGGACATCAACTGCGGCGCGTTCGTCGACCTCGCGCCCGACGGCAAGACGGCGTACCTGTCGATCCAGAAGCTCACGATACTGCCGACGCTGCCGCTGAACCCCAACGCGCTCAACCAGGCGGGACCCGGCGTGGACGTCATCGACCTGGCCAACCCGCGCAAGCCGGTCCGCACGCAGTTCTATCCGATCCTCGGCCTGGGCGGGGTGCACACGGTGCGCTCGCACACGATCCCGGCCGGCCCCTCCGGCCCCGGCCGGCCGCGCGCCGCGGGCGAGTACGTGATCTCCAACCAGAACGGCATCGGGATCGACATCGCGAAGGTGACGAAGATCGCCGGCAAGCGGATCCTCACGACCGTCCGCAACCTCCTCAGCCGCGATCTCACCGCGACGATCGTCAACAACGAGGTCCACGACACGTTCATCCAGAACGACCCGCTCGACGGGCGCACGTACCTCTACAACGCGGCCGGCTTCTCGACGGGCTTCAGCGTCTACGACATCACCGACCCGTCGCGCTTCAAGCAGGTCGCCGAGTGGGACCTGACGCCCGAGTGCGAGGACGACTGGTACGCGCACACGATCGACGTCACCCACCGCGACGGCCGGCGCTACGTGACGATGCCCGCCGAGATGCTGCTGCTGGTCGACAAGAAGACGCCGACCGGCCTCGCCGAGATGTCGGCCGAGGACCAGGCCGCCGGCTGCGGGACGTTCGTCGGCAACGGCGACAAGCCCGGGCCGCTGTGGATCGTCGACGCCACCGACTTCTCCAAGCTCGGGCCGGCGAACGACCGCAAGACGCCGTCCGAGGCGCAGGCCACCGACGCCACGCTGAAGAAGGCCTCGCAGGACGCGCTCGTCGCGACGTGGACGAACCCGGCGGGGCGCGCGGGCGGCTCGCTGACGTTCTCACCGCACAACCAGCAGATCGTCGGCGACAAGATCTACCTGTCGCACTACCACGGCGGTGTCTACGTGCTCGACGCGTCGGCCGCGTTCGCGGGCCGGCGCGAGCGCCCGAAGGAGCTCGGCTTCATCGTCCCGCACGACAAGCGCACCCGGCCGCTGCTCGGCCAGCCTCCGCTGACGGGCCTGCTCGGGCGCTTCTTCACCGACTTCCCGCTCGGCCGCCCGGAGATCTGGGACATGGTCGTCCACCGCGGCCACGTGCTGGCCGCGGACATGACCGGCGGGCTGTACACGCTGAAGTACGACGACAGCCCGCTGCCGCTGTGCGCCGACGCCACCCGCCCGCGCGCGGCGCTGAGCCGCAAGCGCTCGCGCCTGCGCGCCGACCGGATCCTGCTGCACGGGTCGGCGAGCGATCGCGGCTGCTCGGCCGCCGCGGCGACGCGCTCACGACGCGGTGCGGTGAGCAAGGTCAGCGTCGCGGTCGCGCGCGTGGCCGGCACGCGCTGTCGCTTCGTCAGCGCGCGTGGCAGGCTGGGCAAGCCACGCGCCTGCTCCAAGCCCGTCTACCTGCGCGCGAAGGGGACGAAGCGCTGGCGCCTGCAGCTCAAGGGCTCGTTCCCTGCGGGCACGTACCGGATCGCAATCCGGGCGCGTGACGGCGCAGGCAACCGCGAGCGCGCCAAGACCGCGACGCTGCGCCTGTCCGGACGGAGCGTTGACAAGACGGACGCATGACTCTCGGCCTTTTTGCTTAGCCTTGACTCGGTGCGACTTGTGCGCAGGCCAGGGTCGTCGTCTGACGTGGCGCGGAGCCGTCGGCGCCGGCTGCCGGTGGCGCTCGCCGTCTTCGCCTGCGCCTGCGCCGTCGTCGTGCAGTCGCCCGGCTGGGCGCAGACCTCGTACATGGCGCTCTCCAAGGCGCTCTCCAGCGGCACCCCGCAGATCGATCGCTGGCACTGGGAGACGCACGACGTCGCCTACACCGACGGGCACTACTACTCCGTCAAGCCGCCCGGGCTCGTGTTCGCAACGCTGCCGCTGTACCGCGCGCTCGACGCCGCGGGCGCCGAGCGCGTGGCGCGTGTTGCGCGCATACGGGGAGAGTCCGGCGGCGGCGCGCCGTGGGCGTCGCGCAAGCTGCCGGCGGAGCAGTACGGCTTCAGCCGGCGGCGCGCGATCGCCGCTCGCACGACGATCGTCAACGATGCGCCGATGGCGTGGGCGCTTGGGCTGCTCGGTGTGCTCGCGCCCGCGGTCGTGCTGCTCGCGCTCGTCGCGCGCGGCGCCGAGCGGATCGCGGCGGGAACGGGCACCGCCGTGGCGCTGACGCTCGGCACCGGCACGCTCGTGCTGCCGTTCTCGACGCTGTACTTCTCGCACGTGCTCAGCGCGCTGCTGAGCTTCGCCGCGTTCTGGCTCGTCTGGCGCGAGCGCTCGCGCAGCGGCGGCCTGCGCCCGGCGATGCTCGGCCTCGCGGGGCTGCTCGCCGGGCTTGCGGTCCTCTGCGAGTACCCGCTCGCCATCACGGCGGGGATCGTCGGCCTGTACGCGCTGGCGGCGCGCAGGCCGGGCGTCGTCCGGCGGGCGCTCGCCTACGGCGGCGGCCTCGCGGCGGGCGTCGCGCCGCTGCTGGCCTACCACTGGTGGGCGTTCGGCTCGCCGCTGCACATGTCGTACGCCAACGCTGTGGCGAAGACCGGCTTCTCCGGACACCACGAGATCGGTCTCAACGACGGCGGCTTCTTCGGCATCACGATGCCGCGCCCGGAGGCTGCCCTGGAGCTGCTCTTCAGTGGGCGCGGGCTGCTGACGCTCGCGCCCGTGCTCGTGCTGGCGATCGCCGGCGTCGTCGCGCTGTGGCGCGACCGCAGCGGCGGGCACCGCGCCGAGGCGGTCGTGATCGCCGCCGTCGCGCTTGCCTACTTCGTCTACAACGCGGGCTACTGGCTACCGCTGGGCGGCGGCTCGCCGGGACCGCGCTTCCTCTTCCCGATCCTGCCGTTCCTCGCGCTCGGCCTGGCGATCGCCTGGCGGCGCTGGCCCGCACCGACGCTCGCGCTGACCCGCGATCTCGGCGGCGACGATGGTGGCGGCGACGATGACCCACCCGATGATCGGCGACAACGACCCTGGAATCTGGGTCGACCGCATGCTCGAGTTCGGCACCTACCAGCACAGCGTGCTCGACCTCGCCGGCATCGCGCACGGGCTCGTCGCCATCCTGCCGTTCGCGATCGGCATCGCGGTCGCGCTCGCGGTCGGCGTGGGCTCGATGGGCCGCGCGCACCTCGCCCGCGGTGCGCGCTGGGCGCCAGCCGCGATCGTCGCGTGGGCGCTGTGCGCGACCGTGCTGCCGCGCCCGCTGCAGCTGCCCTCCGGCGGCGCGCTGACGCTGATCGCCGCCGCCAGCCTGATCGGGCTGCTCGCGGTAGCGCTTGCGGCGCTGCCGCCGCCGCGCAGTTCGCCCGTGCGCTCAGCGCAGGACGAAGAGCACCACGCCGCCGCGCCGCGTGCGCTCGAGGTCCAGGCCGCGCAGCGGTCGAGCTGACGCCGCGCGCAGCGGGCTGTCGCGCGCCGTGCGTGTGAGGTGGACGGTCACGCTGCGCACGCCCAGGCGTCGCAGGTAGGCGACCGAGCGCGCGTCGGGAAACCGCGCGGTGACGCGCAGCAGCCGTTCGAACTCGCGCGGGATGAAGCTGCCGCGGCCGTTGACGATCCGCGGGAAGCCGTCGGTCGACCACAGGACGTAGCGGCGGTTGTCGAAGGCCCCGGCGGGCAGGTGCAGCGCCGGTTGCGGGGCAGCGCGCTGGCCGGCGGGAGCCAGCGGCACGGTCGGGTGGTCGGCGAAGCCCCAGCCCTCGGCCAGAATCGCCGCGCCCGCCAGCGCGACGGCCGCGCCCGCCGCGAACGGGCCGCTGGATGGGCCCATCCTCTCGCGCACGCGCATCGCCAGCGCGGCGGCGCCGGCACCGGCGAGCAGCGCGAGGCACAGCGTCGTCAGCGTGTGCAGGCGGCCGGGCACGCGGATGCCCTGCCAGCCCGGCAGGAACTCATACAGCCAGCGGTAGGGGTACAGCCAGGACAGCCCGTTGAGCTGAAAGCCCAGCGAGAGGACCGCGAAGGCGAGCACGCCGAGCGCGAGGCCGCGCCGCAGGCGGCGCGGCAGCGCTCCCATCCGCCAGCCGGCCAACGCGAGGCCGAGGATCGCGAGGCCCGGAAACAGCGTCATCTCGGGGATCGCCTCCAGGCCCTCGCGCAGCGGCGCGGTCGCCGCGCCCCAGACCCGGCTCGAGCGCGCGGCGGCGAGGAACTCGTACGGCGGGCCGGAGAAGCCCGCGACGTTCTCGATCGTGCGCCGCGCCTCGGGGTACGCGTCGAGCACGCGCATGTACGGGCGCGCGAGCAGCCCGGCGACGATCGCGAAGCAGAGCATCCCGGCGGCGCTGGCGACGAGTACCCGCCGCGGCGGGCGCGGGCGCCCGCGCCGCCACCACAGCACGGCGACGGCGAGCGTGCCGGTGGCGAGCAGGTAGAAGACCATCAGGCCGAGCGTGAAGCCCAGCGAGAACTGCCAGGTCGCGACGAGCCAGCCGGCGAGGATCGTGGCCGGCGAGCCGCGGCGGTAGCCGCGGATGAGCAGAAACAGCGCCAGCGGGATGCCGCCACTGGAGATCACGTGCATGTGACCCTCCTGCTCCAGGCGCCACGGCGCGTACGCGAAGGCGACGCCCGCGACCGCCGCGCCGGCGCGCCCGAGCCCGAGCTCGCGCGCGAGCAGCCACGTGCCGGCGAAGCACAGTGCGTAGGCGAAGAGAAACAGCGCGTCGTAGCGGGCGATCGCGGCATGCGTGCCTGAGCCGATCAGGCCGGCGGGCGCGTAGCCGACGAGCGCGTCGGAGATCGCGAGGCTGTCGGGCAGCGGCCAGAACGTGTTGGCCTGGAACAGCTCGGTCGGCTGCGTCTTGAGCGCGTGACCGTCCCAGGCGACCTGCCAGGCCTGGACGAGCGGGTCGCCGAGATCCTGGGCGATGTCGCGGCCCATGTGCAGCGGCAGCGGCCAGTGCATCGCGAGCGCGAGCACGGTCCCGAGCAGCGCGACGCCGAGCAGCTCGCGGGCGGTCAGGCGGGGGCCGGTCACCACGCGGGCAACAAGAGACGGCGCATTCGCGCGCGAGCATACGGCGGATCGCGACGTACGATGGCGTCGTGCTGGAGGTCAGGCTGCTCGGCGAGTTGCAGGCACAGGCGCGGGGCGAGGTGCTGCCGCCCCCGGCGCATCCGCAGGGGTCCGCGCTGCTCGCCTGGCTGGCGCTGCACCCCGGCGAGCACGAGCGCGGGCCGATCGCCGCGCTGTTGTGGCCGGGGATGCCGCGCGCCAACGCGCGCACCGCGCTGCGCAGCGCGGTGTGGGCGCTGCGACGCATGCTCGGGCCCGACGAGGGGCTCGTGCTCGACGGGCGCGAGACGATCGGGCTGCGCTGCGCCACCGACGTCCAGGAGTTCGCGCGGCTCACGGCCGCCGGCGAGCCCGCGGCGGCGCTGGCGCTCTGCCGCGGTGAGCTGCTGGCGGGCTTGGGGCCACCGCAGAACTGGGTGCTCGCCGCGCGCGCCGAGCATGCGGCGCACGTCGAGGCCGTGCGCGCGCAGCTCGACGCGGGCTGACCGGCCGGGCGCGCACCGATGAGTTCTCGCCGCCGTGGCGTCTGACCAGATGCACCCGGCAACGCAACGAGACAGGAGAAGGCGATGACCAAGATCTGCACCGGCGCGAGCATGTCGCTCGACGGCTACATCTCCGGCCCGGCCGAGACGGGCTTCGAGCACCTCTTCAAGTGGTACGGCAACGGCGACGTCGCCGTGCCCACGGCGGATCCCGCGATGACGATGCAGATGACGGCCGTCGGCGCCGAGCATTTCCGGGGCATCATCGACTCCACGGGGGCAATCGTCGTCGGCCGCAAGTTGTTCGACGCGGTGGGCGGCTGGGGCGGCAACCATCCGATCGGGTGCCCCGTCGTCGTGATGACCCACAGCGTGCCCGACGGCTGGCCGCGCGAGGACGCGCCTTCACGTTCGTCACCGACGGCATCGAGAGCGCGATCGAGCAGGCCAAGGCGCTCGCCGGCGACAAGGACGTCGGCGTCAACGGCGGCACGATCGCGCGCCAGTGCCAACGCCGGCCTGCTCGACGAGATCTGGATCGATCTCGTCCCCGTCCTGCTCGGCGGCGGGACGCCGTTCTTCGACGAGCTGACCGGCGCGCCCGTCGAGCTGGAGGGGCCGGTGTCCGTCGCCGAGGACCGCGACGTCACGCACCTGCGCTACCGCGTCCGCAAGGGCTGAACGCGCGGCGCCCGGCGTCAGCGCTCGGCGAACGTCACGTCACGCGCGGGGTCGACCGACCAGCGCCCGCGCCGCCAGCCGATCTTCGTGCCGTCCGCCAGCCGGACCGCGGTGGCGCCCAGCGGCGGCTCGCCCCACAGCGTCGCCTCGAGCGGGCGCTCGCGCTCGGGCGTGTCGCCCAGCCCGGCCGCGACGTGCGTCGCCGGGTACGTGACGACGATCGAGCCGCTGCGCACCCACACCGGGATCAGCTCGCGCGGCGCCGGCGCCGTGGCCTCGCCGCCGCCGCGCACGGACTGGCCGGACCAGGCCTCGATCCAGTCGCCGCGCGGCAGCGCGACCTCGCGCGTGCGCGCGCCCTCGTCGAGGACCGGGGCGACCCACAGCGCCGGCCCGAAGCCGTAGGCGTCGGCGATCGTCCAGCCGCGGTCGTCGCCGGGATCGGTGAGGTGCAGCGGGCGGATGATCGGCAGGCCGGTGCGCTGCGCCGTCGCCGCGGCGGCGCGGATGTACGGCACGAGCCGCTCGTGCAGCAGGACGTAGGAGCGATAGATGTTCAGCGTGCGGTCGTCGTAGGTCCACGGCTCCTGGACCATCCGCCCGTGCGCCTGCATGAGCGGCGTGAAGCAGCCCAGCTGCGCCCAGCGCACGAGCAGCTCGGCCGGGCAGCGCTCGACGAGACGATGGCCGAGATAGCCGCCGACGTCGTGCGACCAGTTCGAGAAGCCCGTCGCGGCGGCGCAGATCGACGCCGCGACGAGCACGCGCAGCGACCAGAAGTCCGACGCCTGGTCGCCGCCCCAGAGCATCCCGCTGGCCTGCTGGCCGGTCCAGCCGCTGCGGCCGAAGAGCACGCCGCGGCCGGGGTGCACCTCGTCGAGCGCGCGCTGCATGGAGCGCCGGTACAGGCCACCGACGCGCCAGGCGGCGTCGGCGCCCGTGCTGCCGTCCGCGAAGCGCACGTCGTCGGGGAAGTAGTAGCCCTCGCCGTCGTCGGCCTTGATGCCCTCCACGCCGAGCGCGAGCGCGCGCTTGGCCTGCTCGCGCCACCACCGCTCGGCCTCGGGCGAGGTGAAGTCGACCGGCGAGCCGGTGCCCATCCACCAGCGTGCCAGGAAGGGGTCGCCGTCGGCGTCCCGCACGTAGTGCCCGGCCGCCTCGCCCGCCGCGTAGTTCGAGGCCGGCGCGCGGTGCAGCGCGCGCGACGCGGGGTCCGGCGGCGTCTGGCCCTCGGACGAGTCGACGTTGACCCACGGCGTGACCCACACGACCGTCCGCACGCCGGCGTCACGGAACCGGCGCACCATCCCGGTGAAGTCCGTGAACTGGTGCGGGTTGGGGATCCACGTGTTGTATTGGGTCTCCCACGGGGAGTCGAGCACGAGCGCGTCGAGCGCGATCGCGTGGTCCGCGCAGCCGTGGAAGTCGTCCTCGACCTCGGTCTGGTGGCCGTAGACGTCGCGCGACTTCCAGAAGCCGTAGCCCCATTCGGCCAGCACGGGCGCCATGCCGGTCGCCTGCAGGTGGCGGCGCAGGCGCGCGGCGGGCGACGGATCGGTCAGCAGCGTCAGCCTCAGCGGCCCGGCGTTGCTGCGCGCCGAGACCGTCGTGCGGTCGGCGCCGAAGTGAAAGCGCATCCCGTTGCCGTGGCCGTCGGCGTGGATCGCGTAGCCGCGCGAGGACTGAAACCACGGCGCGGGCGCGTAGTCGCCCTGCGGCACGCCGCCGATCGCGAGCATGTCCGGCGGGCAGTCGGGGCCGGTGTAGGCACGGTCGGCGCCGAGCTGGATCCGCCGCCCGGCGTGGTCGATGCGCAGCGCGTGGCGCGCGCCGAGCCCGGCGAAGTGCTCCTCGGCACGGGCGTCCCAGCCGGCGGCGTGGCGCAGCGGCGCGCCGTCGACGGTGAGCTCGAACGCCACGAGGTCGTCCGCGGGCAGCGTGACGCGCAGCCGCCCGCCGCGCCCGCCGTCGAACCGCAGCGTGAGGTCGGCACCGTCGGTGAGCGGCTCGGCGAGGGTGGCGGACGTCACCCGCTCGGGGATCTCGAGCGCCTCGGAGGCGATCACGCCCTCCGTGAACTGGATGAACTGATCGCCGGCCTCGCCGTCGGCGCACCAGACCCCGAACCCGCGCAGCAGCCGCCGCCCGTCGCGGCGCACGTCGATCGCGAACGGGTGGCGGGTGATCTCGACGCGCAGCGCGGCGCGCGACAGCACGAGCGCGTCGCCGGCCGTCGCGATGTGGGCGAGCATCGGCGCAAGCTTCGCCGCTCCCGCCGCAACCCCGCCAGCGCTTCACAGCAAGATCACACGCAGGCGCGCGTACACTCGCTGCCATGGCGGACCCGGCGGTGCTGCTGGTCGACGACGACGCGCCGATCCTGCGCATGCTCGAGCGGACGCTCGCCGCGGAGGGCTACGCCGTCGCCGCCGTGGCCGACGGCGGGGCGGCGCTGGCGCAGGTCGAGCGCTCGCTGCCCGACCTGATCGTGCTCGACGTCGCGATGCCGGGGATGGACGGGCTCGCCGTCACGCGGCGGCTGCGCGCGAAGGGTCTGCCGGTCCCGATCCTGCTGCTGACCGCGCGCGACGCGCTGGCCGAGCGCGTCGCGGGCCTGGATGCGGGCGCCGACGACTACCTCGTCAAGCCGTTCGAGGTCGAGGAGCTGACCGCACGCGTGCGGGCGCTGCTGCGCCGCAACCAACCACAGGGCGATCAGCTCGCCTTCGCCGACCTCACGCTGGACCTCGGATCGGCGACCGCCCGCCGCGCCGGGCGCGACCTCGAGCTCACGCGACGCGAGGCGCAGCTGCTCGAGCTGCTGCTGCGCAACGCGCGCACCGTGGTCACCCGTGACCTCGCGCTCGACGAGGTGTGGGGCGGCGACGGCGAGGCCGCCGCCAACGTCGTCGACCGCTACGTCGCCTACCTGCGCCGCAAGCTCGGCGCGCCGGCGCTGATCCACACGGTGCGGGGAGTCGGCTTCCGGCTGGACACGTGAGCGGCGCGTTCACGCTGCGCGCGCGGGTCGCGGCGGCGGCGGCCGTCGCGATCGCCGTGGCCGTCGCGCTGCTCGCGGTCGCCGTGCCGGCGCTGCTGCAGCGCCAGCTGACCGACGAGCTCGACAGCTCGCTGCTTGGCCGCGCCGTCGAGGTCGCGCGTCTGGCCTCCTCGACGCCGGTGCTGCTCACGGAGCCGGGCGCGCTGGAGGGCCGCCTGACCGGCGGCGCCCTGTTCGTGCAGGTCGTCGACCGCCGCGGCCGGATCGTCGCCCGCTCTGGCGCGCTCGGCGGCAGGCTGCTGCCGCAGGGAGCTGCCCTGCAGACCGCGCTCGACGACCGCCGCGGCGCCTACGCCGACAGCGCGCTGGGCTCTGAGCCGATCCGCGTCTACGCCGCGCCGCTGGGTGAGCTCGGCGGCGGCGCGGCGCGCGGGGGAGCGGTGCTCGTCGCGGCCACCACTGCGGCCATCGACGAGACGCTCGGCCACGCCCGCCGGCTCGTGCTGCTCTGCGCGCTGGCCGCCGCCGCGCTCGCCGCGCTGACCGCGACGCTGCTCACGCGCCGCGCGCTCGGACCGCTCGCGCGCCTGTCCTCCGGAGCCCGCGCGATCGAGCGCACCGGCGACGCGTCCGACCGCCTGCCGGTGCCCGCGGCGCGCGACGAGGTCGGCGAGCTCGCGGCGACGCTCAACGCGATGCTCGCCTCGCTGGAGCGCGCCCGCGAAGCCGAGCAGCGCTTCGTCGCCGACGCCTCGCACGAGCTGCGCACGCCGCTGACGGCGCTGCGCGGTAACGCCGCGTACGTCGCGCGCCACGGCGGCGATCCGGCCGTGCTCGCCGACATCGAGGCCGACGCGGCGCGCCTCGCCAACCTGCTCGACGACCTGCTGGCGCTCGCTCGCGAGGACGCCGCCGCGCCCGCCGCGGCGGGCGGCGAGGAGCTGCCGCTCGGCGAGCTGGCGCGCGCGGTCGCCGCGAGCGACGCCGACGCCACGGTCGTCGTGGAGCCCGGCGCCGAGCGGGCGGCGGTGCGCGCCGAGCCCGTCGCGCTGGAGCGCGCCGTCGGCAACCTCCTGCGCAACGCGCGCACGCACGGCCCCGCGGACGGCCAGATCACGATCACGGTCGCGCTGTCGCCCGAGCGCGACCGGGCGCGGATCACGGTCGCCGACGAGGGTCCCGGCCTGACCGCCGACGAGGCCCGCCACGCCTTCGAGCGCTTCTGGCGTGGCGCGGGCGCACGCGCCGGCGGCTCCGGCCTCGGCCTGGCGATCGTCCGCGCCACCGCCGAGCGCCACGGCGGCACGGTGACGGCCGACGGCGCGCGCTTCACAATCGAGCTGCCCGCTATCAGAGAACTCTCAGACTCGCGGCGTAGAACACCGGCTGCATAGTGCTTCGTCTCGTAACAGACGCCCGAACCGAGGACACACGCATGAGAAGACTTCGCACCGCATCCGCCCGCCGCCTGACCGCCGTCCTCGCGGCCGTCGCCGCCCTCGCGCTCACCGTCGGAATCGCGCAGGGCGCGCTCACCGGCGCCGGTCCGACGCCCGCTCCGAAGGCGCTCGCCAGCGCGATCTTCGACGCGCTCGAGGCGCCCGAACCAGACGGCATCAGCGCGAAGATCCAGTTCACCAACGACCTGCTGCCGTCGGGCTCGCTGCCCGAGGGGACGGCCTCGCCGCTGCTCGCCGGCGCCGACGGACGGCTCTGGATCCAGCGCGACGGCGACATGCGCCTCGAGCTGCAGTCCGGCGCCGGCGACGCGCAGATCGTCGTCTCCGGCGACAGGGTCACGATCTACGATGCCGGCTCGAACACGCTGTACCGGATGACGCTGCCCGACGGCGCCAAGGACGTGACGAAGCCGTCTCGCCACGACGGCGAGAAGCTGACGCTCGCGAAGGTCCAAGCGGCGCTCGACCGCCTGGCGCGCAGCTGGACGGTGTCCGGCGCCGAGCCGGTCTCGATCGCCGGCCGGCCCGCCTACAGCATGAAGGTCTCGCCGAAGGACGACGGCGGCCTGCTCGGTGCGGCGAAGCTCGCGTGGGACGCGGTCCGCGGCGCACCGCTGCACGCCGCCGTCTACGCCCAGGGCCGGACCGAGCCGGTGCTCGAGCTCGAGACGACCGAGATCTCCTACGACGCCGTGCCCGACTCCGCCGTGCGCGTGACGCCGCCGGCCGGGGCGAAGGTGGTCGACCTCGGCGCCTCGAGCGCCGCCAAGCCGTCGCCGCGCGAGCGCGGCGCCAAGCGCACGCACGCCGCCGCCGAGGGTCCCGCCGCCGTGCAGCGCAAGCTCGACTTCGAGCTCGCCGCCCCCGCCACGCTCGCCGGTCTGCCGCGCAAGGAGGTCCGCCTCGTCTCCTTCGACGGGCAGCCGGGCGCGCTGGCGATCTACGGCCGGGGCCTGGGCGCGATCGCCGTCGTGCAGCGCAAGGCCGCGCCGGCCGAAGCCGCCGGGCACGACGACGACCAGGGCCCGGGCGCGCTGCGCCTGCCGCAGATCAACATCGACGGTGCGACCGGCTCCGAGCTGGCCACGGCGCTCGGCACGATCGTGACGTTCGAGCGCGGCGGCGTCGCCTATGTCGTCGCCGGGTCGGTCCCGCCGGTGGCGGCCGAGAACGCGGCGCGGGGCCTGCGGTGAGCGCTGCCCCGCCCGCGGTCCAGGCGCGCGGCCTGGTCAAGCGCTACGGCCGCATCACCGCGGTCGACGAGGTCGACCTGACGGTCAAGGCGGGCGACGTCTATGGCTACCTGGGGCCCAACGGCGCCGGCAAGACGACGACGCTGCGCATGATGCTCGGGCTGATCACGCCCGACGCGGGGACGGTGCAGCTCTTCGGCCGCGACCCGCTCGTCGAGGGCGTGCGCGCCTTCGACGGCGTCGCGGGCTTCGTCGAAGCGCCGCGCTTCTATCCCTACCTGACCGGCCGCAGGAACCTCGAGCTCGTCGCCGCGCTGGATGGCGGCGACGCGGCCGACCGGATCGACGCGGCGCTTGACACCGTCGAACTGGCCGACCGCGCTCGCGACAAGGTCGGTGGCTACTCGCACGGCATGCGCCAGCGCCTCGGCCTTGCCGGGGCGCTGCTGCGCGACCCGCGGCTGCTGATCCTCGACGAGCCCGCGACGGGCCTGGACCCGGCCGGCATGCGCGACATGCGCCTGCTGATCCGCCGGCTCGCCGACGACGGCATCACGGTGCTGCTCTCCTCGCATCTCATGGCCGAGGTCGAGGAGCTCTGCGACCGCGTCGTGATCATCGCCAGCGGGCGCGTGCGCTACGAGGGCGCGCTCGACGACCTGATCGCGACGACCGCCGGACGCTACGAGCTGCGCACAACCGACGACGAGCGCGCACGGCTGATCGCGGCCGCGCAGCGCGGCATCGGTGACCTCGCGTGCGACGCGCGCGGGCTGACGTTCTCCGCCGGCGAGCGAGCGACCACGGCGCTGTCGATCGCGCTCGGCGAGGCCGGCGTCGGGATCGCCGCGCTCGTGCCGCGCACGGCGACGCTCGAGGAGCTGTTCTTCCGCATGACCGAGGAGGCACCCGCGCCGGACACCGCGCCCGAGCCCGTGGCCGAGGAGGTGCGCGCATGACGACCCTCCCCGCCGCGCGCGTCGCGGGCCACGCGCGCAAGCATCCCGGCATCGCCACCGTCTATGCCTGGGAGCTGCGCAAGCTGCGCGCGCAGAAGCGCACGTACATCGGCCTCGGCGCCGCCGCCCTCGTGCCGCTGATCTTCGTCATCGCTCTGCTGTCGAGCAGCGGCGGGCCGGACGAGATCCCGTTCGGGCGCTACGTCAAGGAGACCGGGCTCGCGGTTCCGCTCGTCGGCCTGCTGTTCAGCTCCGTCTGGCTGTTTCCGCTCATCGCCTCCCTCGTCGCAGGCGACATCGTGTCCTCGGAGGACAACCACGGGACGCTGAAGACGATCCTCACGCGCTCGACCGAGCGCTGGCAGATCTTCGTCGCCAAGCTGCTGGCCGCGCTGAGCTACGTGTTCGCCGCGCTCGTCGTCTTCGTCGCCGTCGGGCTCGTCCTCGGAGGCCTCTGCTGGGGCTTTGATCCACTCACGTCGCTGTCGGGCACACAGATCCCGGCGGGCCGCGGGATGCTCCTGATCGGCGCCTCCGCGCTGGCCTACCTCATCCCGCTGATCGCGATCGCCGCGATCGCGTTCCTGCTGTCGACGGTCACCCACAACTCCGCGGCGGCCGTCGTCGGGACGCTGATCCTGTCGTTCATGATGCAGCTGCTGGCGATCATCTCGGGGCTGGACTTCATGGCGCCCTACCTGCTCTCCGAGCAGTTCGATTCCTGGCAGGGGCTGCTGCGCGACCCGACCGACTGGGCGCCGATTACCCACGCCGCCTGGGTGTCGGCCTGCTACGCGGTGCCGGCGGTGCTGTGGGCGTTCCTCGCGTTCGTGCGGCGCGACGTCGCGGGCTGAGACGCCGCGACTCGGGCCGGGGCGCCGGCGACCGCCCGTTCCGGGGCCATCCACCCCCCCGGACGGCGGGAACGGCTGTTCGGCGGGCCCGGAGGGCGTCACCTTGTGGTCATACGGTCCGCGTGTCGTCCGGCCGCACACCAGCACCGCGGCGCGCGCGGCACCACCACGACGACGGGGAACGACATGAGCCATGTAGACACGTTGAAGACGGGCGGTGGCCAGGCCGTCAGCTTTGCGACCGTGCGACTGGAGTCACGCAGCCTCCTGCCTGAGCAGCTGACCGACCTGCTGATCGAGACCGCCGAGAGGAACGTCGACGTCGACGTGCACGTCGAGACTCGCGGCACCGGCCCGTCCACGAGCTAGGAACCGCCTTCGCAGCGCCATCCTCAGTCGACCGCCGCGAGCGCCATGTTCCACGGGAACGATGACGCCCGGTGCTTCCCGGCACCAGGCGGGTGCGGTGGCGGCATGTCACCCCCGTAGAGGACAGCGACACCGCATTGCCGTAGCCGCTCCACGCTGAGCTCGAAGGCGGGATGCTGGGCCTGCGCCTCGTTGAGGAACGGCATCGCGACGACCGCAAGACCCGTGCCGATCGCTTCGGTCAACAAGCCGAGCGCGAGCGTGTCGCTGATGCCGGCCGCCCACTTGTTGATGGTGTTGAAGGTGGCGGGGGCGACGATGATGGCGTCCGGGGGCGGCAGCACGTCTGGCTCGCCGAGTCGCTTGTAGTCCGAGCGGACCGCGTGCCGCGTCGACGCTTCGAGCGCCGGGGCGTCGATGAAGCGGGTGGCCGCGGGCGTCGCGATGACGCAGACATCCCAGCCGGCGCGTTGCGCGAGATCGACGAGGGTCTGTACCTCACGCGCTGGCGGCGCGGCGCAGACGATCACGTACAGCGCTCGGTCGGTCACCTCATGCGGCTGCGTTTGCTTCGGCGGCTCAGGCGGCGCGCGGGAACGTCACGCCGCTCGCAGCGGGCCGAGCGGCGAACGGCGCGCGGCTGACGCGGGAGTCTGCGCGACGCGGAGCGTCGGCGTGGGCCGCGACCGTGGTCGGCTGTGCGACACGGGGCCGGTACCCGTCGATGAACGTGTCGTGTCCCACGGCGTTCAACGTGCGGTGGATCTCGGTGACGGTCGGCGTGATCATGGCGTCGGTGCTCAGACGGGTATGACCACCATGGTGCCTGCGGCGGCGGACGCCAAGTGGGGCTGTCCAGCCTTTGCGGTGCGGCTACCCCCATAGTCATCCCCGACCGCTGCCCGGGCCGAGTGGCGCCGCGCGTCCGGCCAGAGGATCAGCTCTCGCGCAGTTCGCGCGACGCGGTGCTCACCGTCTTGACGACGTACATCACCGAGAGCACGAAGAACAGCGCGCCGACGAGCGCTCTGACCTGCTCGCCGCGCAGTGGGGTGCGCTGCGCGACGGGCTCAGCGACGGCGTCGCCGACCTTACGCCGCCAGCCCTGCAGTCCTGCGGTTCCGATCCGGGTCGCTGATGCCATGGGTCTCCTCCTGCGTCGCTGTGCACGCAGGTTTCCCAAACGGGCGCGGTTTGATGGCATGTTGTCAGCGGATTGGCGCCGACGCAGCCCAGTCCGGGGCGGACAAGCGGTAGAGGACGTGCCGGCGCAGCCGCTCGTCGCTGACGCGCGGGTGGTCGAAGTCGTGGGCGTCGTCGTGGCGCATGCCGAGCCGGCGCATGACCGCCCGTGAGCGAGCGTTGTGCTCCGCGGTGACCGACACGATCTCCGCGAGCTGAAGGTGCTCGAACGCGAATGCCGCCGCCGCGCGGGCGGCCTCCGTCGCGTAGCCGTGGCCCCAAGTGCGTCGGGCCAGCCGCCATCCGATCTCGACGGCTGGCGTGAAGGACGCCTCGAAGTCCGCGTGCTCGAGCCCCGTGAATCCGATGAACCGCCCCGTCGCCCGCTCCTCGAGCGCCCACAGTCCCCAGCCCCGGCGCGCGACATCCGCCCCGATCCGGTCCGCGAGCTCGTCGCTAGCGTGCCGCGTCAGCGTCGCCGGGAAGTAGCGCATGACGTCCGGATCGCTGTTCATCTCGGCGAACGGGCCACGGTCGCCGGGGCGCCAGTGACGCAGCAACAGCCGCTCGGTCGTGAGCTCGGACACGACCGCAGTCTGCCAGCACCCCGAGCGCAAGGATCCCGCCTGCGCATCAGCCCAGCGCCCGCTGCGCCGCGGCCTGAGTGCGGTGTACGAGCTCGTGCAGTGGTCACTGCACTTCGGGCTGATCGTGTTCGACGACGACCACCTCCGGCGCGCGGCCGCCCTCATCGCGAACTTCAAGCCATGGCCCGACGCGGACCGCACCGAGCGAGCAAGTCGCCGTCGGACCGGCTCGAGAGCTCGGAAGGCCCGCTCGGCTGACCCCTGGATCGCAGGTCCCGCGACACGCGCGCCCACGGATCCCATGCACCGGCCCGACAACCCCGGCAGTGCTCCTCATCGCGCAAGCGCAGACACTGGCAGACCAGAATCTCTCGCCATCAGATCTCGGCTTCGTCGAGCTTGGGGGTGGCGACGTACTCGACTAGGGGCCCACGTCGCGGGCCCTCCGGGTCGATAGTGATGTAGCCGCGCTTGCGCAACCGGGTTAGCCGGTTTCGCGCCGTCGCGACGTCGCACTCGAGATAGTTCCGAACATCTTCATTTGCTATCCGTCGATGCCGTTTGAGATGTCGCAGGAGCTTGGCGTCATCTATGTCGATAGTCGTCGTGCGGTAGCTGAGCGCGGACCGAAGCGCTGCTGCCGAGCCGGCGCTCAACCGGTACGACGAGCGGCGCCTGCCCGCTGTGGATCGAGTCGGCTCAAGCAGGCCCGCGCCGTGCATGCGGCGCAGCACGTCATCAGCGGAATCCTCGTCGCGCTGGATCTGAGGCGCGAGCGTCATCGCTGTGACGGAGGCGCGCGTTCGCAGCATCGAGAGGGTGAGTAGGACGTCCAGGTCTCCCGCTAGGCGCGCATCCGGAAACTCCGTGCTCCGCACGAATCTGGCAAATGCTCGATCACCTTGGCCGCCGGGAACCACCACGGTGAATCGTGGGCCAACCTCGATCCTCGGAGGCTCTTTTCCAGCCGCGGCAAGGGCACGATAGACGCGGTCAAACCCCATTCCGGCTCCCTCTGCAATTCTCAGTCTCGTGATCTCGCGCGACAGCACTCGGTTTCGTTGAGCGCTCTCACGGAGCAGACGGTTGACGTGGAGCGTCGGCAGAAGGCCCCCTGGGCTCGTCACCACAAGGCCGTCTGGCGAGTGGCCGATATCGATGATGCTCGGCTGCTCCCAATCTCTGTGCGCGAACGCATTGGCGACGAGCTCGCGAACCACGTCGGGCTCGAAATCGACGAGTCGGACCTCAGCGGCCCCAACACGGAAAGCGTCGGTCTGCGTGACGCCAGCGAGGCGAGCAAGGATGTCCTCCACCAACAGCACGAGTGCGCGACGGCGAGCGTCCTCCCTCCGCAGCAGGATTGTCCCCTCACTTCCGGCGCTCGGGGCCGTCGAGACGATCGCTCCCCAATCGGGAACCATCTCGGCAAGCGCTCGCTCACCGCCGTACATCAATACCGCGGCGCGGCGGACCCGTCCCCGCTCCAGGAGTTCACAAGAGCGAAGGAATTGCTCACGGTCTTCGTCCGCCTGACGGGCCAGTTCATCTTGTCCAACATCTCTGAGGCGATCGGCCGCGGCAGCAAGCGCGGCCGTCGCAAGGTCATCGGGACCGAACGGCGACAACTCGCTGCTCCAGTCATAGGTACCGCGAGCGGCGGCGATCGACCGCATCGTGTCGGGCCCTATCGGCTCGCACCTGTCCTCGACGCGCCACTTGTAGGACCCACCAGTAGTGGCGTGCACGACAGCGCCGATTGGCACCTCTACCAAGAGCACTCGCTTGCGCTCGACTGCTCGCTCATGAACGGTCACCGTGAGTGGGGGAGCAGTGCCGTTGTAGACCGCCAGACGCAGTCCCTCGGGAGCGATGGTTTCTGGCACACCTTGGATGGCCTCCTCGCGATTGGCTGCTCGGTCTCGAACTCCCAGCACGATCACGCCGCCTCGAGCATTCGCGAGGCAGGCTGCCGTCTCAGCGACGAGAGCTAGGAACTCCTTGCGGACCTTCCCCATGTTTCGTTTGGCCTTGATGTGCACCGGCAGCGCTGTGTCGGGGGTCTCCTTGAAATCGAGCCATTGAGGCTCGCTCGACGAGGCAGCCCATTCGTCGCCGATCTCTCGGAGGACGGCGTCTGCCAATCCGGTCCCGGATTGATCCAGAAATGATAGCTGCCTTGACGACATGCGTATCATACTAGCGATCAGACTCGCCGCTGGCAAGCCGAGCCCGGCGAGGACGATCGGGCTCGATCGGTTCGGACTCCCGCTCGGTTCGCGAGCTGATGCCGTGTGGACTCAGGCGTCCCGCGAGCCCAAGACTTCCGCGTTCGTCCAGAAGCGGAAGCGGGACGGCGGCGTCCGGGGCGGTCGAGCGGTCGCATGGGAACGTGCCAGTTGCCTCCGTCGAGAGCCAGCGCTGGGCGTCGCCCCGACGGCACCGACACGTCGAGGCGAATTTCATCTGGGCAGCGTTCCGTAAGCGGATCCGCTTGCGGATCGCGAGTCAGGTCGCTCTGGTTGGTCGGGGGTCGGCGGCGGACCGGATCCGTCAGCCGATCTGCTCGGCCAGCTCGACGATGATCCCTTCCGGGCCGCGGACGTAGCAGAGCCGGTAGCTGTCCTCATAGCGCTCCAGCTCGCCGACGAGCTCCGCGCCACGGGCTCGCAGGCCGGCGACGACGGCGTCGATGTCTTCGACGGCGAATGCGACATGGCGGATGCCCGGTGTGTTCGCCGGCGCGTGCCGGTTGCCGCCTTGATCCGAGGGCGTGTGGAACTTCGTCAGCTCGAGTCGTCCGCGGCCGTCCGGGGTCTGCACGACCGCGATCTCTGCCCGGACGCCCGCAAGCCCCACGACGCGATCCACCTAGCGGCCCTCGACCGGCCCCTCGCCCTGCAGTTCGAGGCCGAGCTCGACGAAAACTCAGTCGCGGCCGCGAGGTCGTCAACGACGATGCCCACGTGTTCCATCCCTTTGATCATCATGTGCTCGATGGTAAGGATGCCACGCTCGAACCCCGATGACACGCGCCGGAAGAGCAAAACCACGTCTTCATCTCGACCACCGCTCGTCCGACATCACGTTCCGCGAGCCGATACGGACTGACGGTCAGTAGGACAGGTCGCGGGCTCGGAGCGCCCTCGGTTCCAACACGACGAATCGCGTCGTGGGGTCATCAAACACGCCACCCTGGAAGCGACGCCAGTGGCGCTTGTCGGGCCCTAGATAGCGTGTTCCCCAGCGGCGCGCCCGGTCTGCGTCAAAGGGCTGCACCTGCGCCGTTCCCCGCGCGGTGACCTGCAGCACCTCGCCGCGATCGAGGTCACAAGTGTCCACGACGAGGGCGACGCGCGGGTCGCGCTCGAGCAACTGTCCAAGCTTCGACCATCCTCCGGTCAGCCACCAGAAGGCTTGTTCTTCCCACAGGTACCAGAGCGGGCGCACGGTTGGGCCGGTTCTTCCGACCGTCGCCAGCCGCGCTACGAGCGGTTGACGCAGGAACCCGTCGAGGTCAAAGCCATCCTCGATCGCCCACTTGTCACTGGCGTCGCCGTCGATCATGTACGGATGCTGGCAGCACGCAAGCGAGTCGGGCAACGGGCCGTCCGAGTTGGGGATCGTCGATCGGCCGACGCATCAGCCTAGGCGCGGGGGGCGATCTCTTCTATGCATGCCGCGACGAGGTCGGGCCGCGAAAGGAACGGGAAGTGTGCGGCCGGAAGTTCGCGGACGGTGGTGGCCCTGGTTGCTTGGGCGCGCTGAAGGTCAGGATCGGTGCTGCGCTCCTCGGCGCAGACCAGGTAGGTGGACGGGACTCGTTCCCACGCCGCTGCGGTCGTCTCGGCGCCGAAGACGGCGGAAGATTGCGCGCAGAGGCGGTCATGGGCGCCGCGCACTACGTCGGGATCGGCAACGTCGTGCAGGAAGCGGGCGTCGAACGCGGACGTGTCATCGTCGTTGACGCTGACCGACCCATCTGCGTGCGGCTTGACGGGTACGTGGTCGGAGCCGCTGCTCAGGGTGGCGAGATTCTCGCCGACGGCCGGTAGGAACGAGCTGATGTACACCAGGCCACGGACCGCCGGATGCTCGCCGGCCTGGGAGGCGACCATCCCGCCGTAGGAGTGCGCGACGAGGATCGCCGGCCCACCCTCGTCCAGCACCGCTCTCGTTGCCGCGGCGTCCTCGTGCAGGCCCGGGCCGGCTCCCGTGGGTGCGATTCCCGCCTCTCCACACGAGGGCAGCAGGACCGCGGTGCTCGCGATCCCGCTGCGGTCAAGCAGCACGGCGGTTGGGGCCCACCACCACGCCCCGTCACGGGAGAACGCCCCGTGGATGAAGACGACTCTCATGCCAAGAACATTACCCGTACCGGAAGTTACGTGAAAAGCTACGCGCATCGGACGACGCCCGCAACCCGAACGACGAGGCGCCCTCCTGGCGGCGTGCACCGACGAGGTACTCCGCCACGGCCTACCTGGACTGACGCTGGCGAAGATGGCGACCGCGGCCGGCACGAGCTCGCGGATGCTGCTCTACCACTTCACGACCCGCGACCAGCTCGTACTCGAGGCGCTCCACGAGGCCCGCCGCCGACAGCAAAGGGTCTTCGGCGCACTACTCGCACCCCGGCTCGGCGTTCCCTACGGCACGGTGCTAGCCGAGGCATGGGACCAGATCACCGCGCCCGAGCTGCGCCCCTATCTCCGGCTGTTCGGCCAGCTCCACGACCTCCCACCAGACCGAACCCCGTGGACCGAGTTTCGGGTCAGGTCGATCACCGACTGGCTGCCCACGATCGAGGCCGGGCTACGCGCCGACGGACACCCGGACGCTCGCCCCCTGGCAACCGCGGTCATCGCCGTACTCCGCGGGCTGCTCCTCGATCTCAACACCACCGCCGACCATGAACGCACCACCAACGCGCTCCGAGCGATTACGAAACTGCTCACCCTCCCCCAGTAGCCGAACCCCGAGCGACACAAGGTGACGAAGCTCGGCGTAGACCGTGATCTCCATGGCCGGCGACGCCCGGTGTCCCGCAAGACTGGTTCGGTGACATGTCGCAGTAGCGGAGGGCTATACGGCACACGCCAACGCGCCACCGAGCGCCGAAGGCCACGTTGCCGGCAGACGTCGGGTGCGTTGCGTCGATCTCACGACGCTCGCGGGACGGGAGTGCCGCTTCTCGCGCATTGCGGCGCTCTTGCCAGCGTGTCGCGGCGCTTCCGCTCGTCGCGGTGGCTGTTGCATAACCCGAGTCGAGCGGCGTCTTGTGGGACGAGCCGCATTTCATCCTCGACGCGGCGCTCAGTCCCATCTACAGCGGCGGATACTGCCGTTTGAAGCTCGCTGTCCCGCTCGGCGTGAGTTATGCAACAGCCACCATGAAAAGCAACAGCGGCGCCGCAGCGAGGCCTGGCCGCCGACCGTCGGCTCACGAGTGCTGCGGTCGTAGTCGACGCTCGGCAGCCACAACGCGCGCTACCGGTGCCGGCGCGATCATGGCACCTCCATGGACGACGGACCCCTCTCCGTGCGACCGCAGGTGGTCGTCGCCGCCTACCTGCTCGCCGCGCTGTGCCTGCTCATCCCGCTCGCCGTCGTCGGCTCGACGTTCGCGGGGACCGTCCTCTGGCGGCGGGGACTGCGCACGCACGGCGCCGCGGTCGTCGGCCTCGGCATCGCCTGCGTGGTGT
>Ga0136615_10000051_pt1 | contig 40489 bp, 39 predicted proteins | sample AntDrymUQ2882206_2_FD_106647 | JGI IMG/M metagenome (GOLD analysis project Ga0136615, IMG submission 106647) | Polar desert sand microbial communities from Dry Valleys, Antarctica - metaG UQ288 (22.06) | ecosystem: Environmental > Terrestrial > Soil > Desert | place: Antarctica: Dry Valley... | reverse complement strand
GGGCTTCACCGGCCATCTGCCCGGCAAGCGCGCCCGCGACTTCCAGGCCTGGGTGCAGATCTCGGCGGGCTGCAACATGGCGTGCTCGTACTGCATCGTGCCCTCGACCCGGGGCCGCGAGGTCTCGCGGCCGCTGGAGGAGCTCGTCGAGGAGGTGCGCGCGCTCGCGGCCGAGGGCGTGCGCGAGGTGACGCTGCTGGGCCAGAACGTCAACTCCTACGGGCGCAGCCTGCGCGTCGACGGCGGCCGGCCGCGCTCCTTCGCCGAGCTGCTCTACGCGATCGACGCGATCGACGGCATCGATCGCATCCGCTACACGAGCCCGCACCCGTCGGACATGAAGGAGGACGTGGTCGTGGCGCACGCCGAGCTCGCGTCGCTGTGCGAGCACATCCACCTCCCGCTGCAGGCCGGCTCGTCGCGCATCCTCAAGGCGATGCGCCGCACCTACACGCGCGAGCGCTACCTGGACCGCGTCGCGCTCATCCGCGAGCACGTGCCCGACGCGGCCATCACGACGGACATCATCGTCGGCTTCCCCGGCGAGACCGAGGACGACTTCGCGCAGACGCTCGAGGTGTGCGAACAGGTCGGCTACGACGGCGCGTTCACGTTCGTCTTCTCGCCGCGGCGCGGGACCGAGGCGGGCGCGATCACGCACGACCTCGTCGCGCACGAGGTGAAGGTCGAGCGCATGCAGCGGCTCGTCGGGGTCGTGCAGCGACGCGCCACCGAGCGCGCGCAGCGCTTCGTCGGCCGTGAGCTCGACGTGCTTGTCGAGGGCACGTCGCGCACGGATGCGTCGCGCCTGCGCGGGCGCTCGCGCCACAACAAGGCCGTGAACTTCAGCGGGCTGGCGTCGGCCGGCGACATCGTCGCGGTGCAGATCACCGGGGCGACGAGCCAGACGCTGACCGGCGAGCTGTCGCGGCTGCCGAGCGCGACGGCCGCCGCTGGCTAACCGACCGCTTGCGCGCCCGGGGTCGCGCCGTGTGACCGCGGGTCACACGGTGAGCCACGGTCAGCCGCGTTCCTGCTCGAGGCGCTCCAGGCGCGCCGCCAGCCGCCGGACCTCCTCGACGAGATCGGATTCGCTCGGGCGGTGGACGATCTCGAGCTTGATCCCGTCGGGGTCGTAGAAGAAGACGGCGTAGTAGCCGGGCGTGTAGTCGTACTCCTGCGGCTCGCTCTCGAGCTGCGCGCCGCGCGCGCGCAGCCACGCGGCGCGCTCGTCGACGCTGGACCGCGAGTGGGCGGCGAACGCGAGGTGATGCAGCCCGACGCCGTAGCGGTCGTACGGCACGCCATGGGCATCCGACTGCGCCTCACGCAGGCTCACGGAGCCCATCCCGCCGATCCGCCCGAGGTACACGACACGTTCGCCGCGCTCGCCCTCGATCTCGCTGACGCGCACGTAGCCGAGCGGCTCGAGCAGACCGCGGTAGAAGGCCAGGCTCGCGTCGAGCGATGTCACCACGAGATCGAGGTGATCGATCGGGGTCATCGCAGATGGATGCTATTCGGGGTAGCGCCATCATCGGCGCGAGCGTGCGGAAACAGCGCGTACTCCTGAAGGACTAGGCCGACCGATCGCGCTTCAGGCGCCAGGTCGATCCCCGCGCGTGCGTCAAACCTTCGCCGGACGCCGAAAGTGATGTGGCCGCCGTCGGGTCGGCGCAGCCCGCGACGGCGCGCAGCACGGTCGTTTTGCCCGCTCCGGACGGGCCGACGAGCGCGACCGTCTCACGACCGATCGCTAGCTGCACGTCCAGCGTGAAGGAGCGCAAGCCGAACGTCACGTCGGCCAGCGTGGACCCGCTGTCGGGTCCCATGAACAGCCCGAAGCTCAGCACGACGGTGTCGCCGTCGAACAGCTCGCGCGCGTTGCGCTCGGCCGTCAGCGCGGTCGTAATCACGCCGACGCCGGCGACCGGCGCATCCTCGTCGAGCCACGCGTCGCCGCCGTCGGCGTACACGAACGCGATCGACTCCTGCACGAGCCGTTGCACGCGGGCGGCGTGGGCGGCGCGCGCAATCGCCGCCGACGCCTCGGTGCGCAGGCGGTTGTTCTCCTCCCAGGCGGACGGATCGACCATGCGATCGGCGATCGGGACGTGTGTGAGCAGGTTGACGGCGTCCGCCCCGTCGAACGCGCGGCGCAGCGACGCCTCGTCGAACACGTCGGCCTCGACGGCGCGCGCCCCGAGGCTCTCGAGCCGCTCGCGGCCGCGCGCGGAGCGCGTCACCCCCGTGACGCGGTGGCCGGCGGCGAGCAGCTCGCGGACGGCGCGCCGCCCGATGACACCCGTGGACCCGGTGATCACGATCTCGCTCATGCCGAACTGACGACATAGCCCGCTTGATCGTGACATCCGGCAGAACCCTCCCAGGAGGCCCGCCGCAGCGCCAACCCCGGGGCGTCAGTCGCCGCGATCGGAGCTCGAGCGGACTGGTTCACCGCGAGCCACCCCGTCGACCACGGCTACGGCCCCCGGCACGCCGCTGGCCAAGCTCGTCGAAGCCGATGGCAAGGTGGCCATGATCGGCGCGCCCTGGGACACCATGACGCTGCTCCACCACGCCGAGCATCTGGTCGACTTGCCGGACAAGCGCGTGATCCGCCACGAGGTCCCGTTCGTCGGTGGCCGCGACACGGTGTGGAGGACAATCGAGGAGTTCGACACCAGCCAGCCCGTCGTGGACGGCCTTCCCGAGGACTACTTCGCCGACGTCGTCCGCGCGTTCGTCCGTGCCGGCAACGGCAACCGGGGTCGGGTCGGTGTCGCCGACACACTGCTGGTTGACTCCCCTGCGGTCACTGCCTTCGCCGTCCGCTGGCTCGAGGGAACATCGGGAGCGGAGCCCGCGCAGGGGAGGTAGGGACGAGGTGCAGCGGCTTCTCGCGCCGTCCTGATGGCGAGACCGGAATCGAACCGGGACACCACGATTTTCAGAAGTGGTCGTTTGGGCACGAGTGCCCAAACCGAGGCGCAGCTCGTAGCGCACACGCCGCACGCGCCCGTCCTCGCTTACCCACGATCGCCACGCCTTCGGCAGCATGTCGATACTAGATGGTTGATTCCAAATTGCTGCGGACCATGTTCGCGCAGGGGGACATAACGAGGGCGCCGAAGGAGGCGTTGCTATCGCACGTCGGCCAAGGAGGCCTCGTGCACGCCGACCTCGACGCCCTCGTCATCGCACTTTACGTGCGTGTTGACGATCTCCTTCGGCGAGGGCGGGGTAGGCGTCGGTGACCTTCTGCAGTGTCTGCCACATGCACTGCTTGCCGGCGACGCCGATGGACAGTGTCTCGAGCGTGACCATGTCGCCGAGGTGTGGGTTGTCGGCTTCGTCGGATGCGAACTTCGGCTCGGTGAGCTTTGAGCCGATCTCGGCTGCGCCGAACGCCGTCGCATAGGCTGCGCGACGCCCGGCGGAGCGCGTCACTGCTGAGCCTCCTGCGGCGTGGCAGTGCTCACGGGCTCCGCCGCTGATTGGTTGAGCGCCTCGCCGGCGCGAACCGGCGCTGGGATTAGCGCGGCCCCGACGAGGATCAGCGCGAACGCTGCGATCCGGACGCTTACAACGAGCACGTCATTGCCGAGTGGGTCGCCGAAGACCGCCAGTCCGGCGATGATCGTGGAGAGGTTCGCGGCCACCGAGGTGACGGCGATGACCGTGACGCCGTCACCGATCTGCAGGCTGCGAGCGGAGGCGAAGAACGAGAAGATCGCCGCTGTGACGATGATCGCGCTCCAGGGGCTTAGCAGGCCGGCAGGGCCGCTGTCGAGATCTCCCGAGAGCGCTTTGATCGCCACGTCTGAGATCCCGTACCCGAGCCCGGCGGCGATCCCGAGCAGCACACCCGGCGCCACCGGGATGCGCTCGATCAGGTGCGAGACGACTAACAGCACGCCCACGCCGACGGCGATGGCCTCGAAGATGATCATCCCCGCCAGCGAGTAGCCCGAGTGCGCGCCGCCGCCGCCGCCGCCCGTCAGCGTCAGCAAGCTCAGCGAGACCGCCACGACGCCGATGCCGATCCACTGCCGGCGGCCCAGATGCATGCCGAAGAAGCGGTCGGCGAGCACCGCGAGGAAGACGAGCCCTCCCGCCAGCACCGCTTGACCGATCGAGATCGGCGCGAGCGTCAGCGCGGCCACGTGCAGCGCGAACGCCACCGCCGCCACGCCCCAGCCGATGCTCCACCAGCGCGAGCGAAACAGATCGATCGCGCTGCGCAGCGGATGGCGCATATCGACATCCGGAGCGGCGACCGCCCCCTTGTGCTTGAACAGGAAGCTGAGGTTCGTTGCGAGTGCCGACAGCAACGCGCACACGAGACCCACACCGACCGCCAACGAGACAGATGTCACCGCGCCGCCGCCTTCGAAGGGCTGATCGGCTGCACGGATGCTATCCCGGCTGTTGGCGCCGGCTCACGCCAATCACGATAGCCGCAGCACTTGACCGTGGACGTGACGGCCGGTGTCTGGGCGGGGAGCCGAGCTCGATCGTGCGGCCCGCCCAGGGTGCAGATCGTCGCGCTGGTCGCGCGTAGCGAGGCGTGGCACCTGACGGTCGAGGCCGCCGGTGGGACGGTCGATCGCCGCGTCCTCTATCGGGCTTCGAGCGTGCAGACGCTGGGCAGCGTCCTCAACGGGCATCTCGGGGTCGCGGCGCGGATCGCCGTGTTGGAGCATTCCGCGCGGACGTCAGCCGCAGGTGCCTACCAGTCCCGTCGAGAGCAGCTGAGCAACGCCTCGACGCTTCAGCGGACAGGACACGAGAGGTTCGGTAACCGCCGATTTCTACCGCTCCGTCCAGTCCGTCCGTGGCTGTCCGCGCTGCTGGGTCGACGGGGCCGCGTCCGTGCCAGGTACGAGGCCGGGCAGGGTGGAGGCGACGACAAACCCGGATGCGACGAGGATGATGTCTTTGATGACGTACTGGCCCTCGAGCGTCGGCGCGTTGTGTGGCCCGTTGAACAGCCGGTCGGTGAATAGTGCGAGCGGGGCGAGGATGCCGATGAGCTGCCCGGCGAGGAGGTAGACGGCGATCCGCAGGAAGCGCCCGGTGATGAGCAGCAGCCCGATGATGCATTCGAGGCTGGCGATCAGCACGATCGCGATGTGGCCGGGGATCAGGTCGAAGCTCAGGGCGTCGGTGGTCTTGATCGTCATCTCCTCGGCGGGGCTGACGCCGGGAAAGAACTTCAGTATTCCGAATGCCAAGAACACGAGTCCCACGGCGGTGCGCAGCAGCTGGATGCTGTGGGCGACGAGGAAGCGGTGGACCGCTGCGTCGAGCTTCTGGAGCGCACGCATGCAACCCGGAGCCTACCTGGACGTCCCGTCTCAGAACATGTCGCGTATTGGAGAGATCGCTCGCTCGACGAGCCGCTTGCGCAGTGGGCGATCTCTCCAGGTTTCCAGGTCGAACTCGTTGGAGAGCTCAAGATCCTCTCGAAAGTGCTTCTCGAGCTCCGCGACGATGCGTTGATCCGACAGCGAGAAGGCCAGCTCGCTGTTCAACGCCAAAGAGCGGTTGGTGAAATTGCTGGAGCCAATGCTCGCCCACGTCCCGTCCACCATCAGCGTCTTGGCGTGCAGCATCGTCCTCTGGTACTCGAAGATCCGCACCCCGCACTCAAGCAGCCTGTCGTAGGAACGTTGCGCGGCCCGCCGCAGGACCTCCTTGTCGATGTGTGGGCCGTTGACGAGGATCTGCACGTCTACGCCGCGGCCCGCCGACGCGCAAAGCGCATCGACGAAGGCATCGGGCGGAACGAAGAACGCCGTCGTGACCCACAGACGCTCGCGAGCGCCGGCGATGGCGGAGTAGAAAAGCTCCTCGATGTCCGTGCTCCCCTTCGTCGCCGAGCTCCGCGTCACCTGGACATCGATGCCGTCCTCGAAGCCTGAGATGTCCGGCAGGTGTCGACCCGTGAGGATGCGCTGCGTCGCCTCCGCCCAGCTCTCCTGAAACCCTCCCAGGAGGTCTCGAACCGCCGGTCCCTGCACCCGCACATGCGTCTCGCGCCAGTGCTCGGGATCCTGGGCGTCACCCGTCCACTCCTCACCGACGCCGACGCCACCGGTGAAGCCGACGCTGCCGTCGACGATCAACAACCGTCGATGCAGCCGGTTGTTGGCCTTGTCGAGCGTGTACCAACTCGGAGGGCGAAACCACTCCACCGTGGCGCCCGCCTGCCTCAAGCGCTCGACGAGTTCGCGATCCATCTTCGCCGCGCTGCCGACGGCGTCGAGCAGGATGCTGACCTCCACCCCGGCACGGGCGCGTTCGACCAGAGCCTCGCCGAACGCAGCTATCGTCTCGCCCCCGGCCCAGTAGATGTACGTTGAGAAGTCGATGTTGTCCTGTGCCGACCTGATGCTCTCCACCATGGCGGGAAAGATCTGATCGCCGTTTCGTAGGACTTCGACCCGGTTGCCGCGACGGACGGCTGATCCAGTGAGGGACTCGAGCAGACGCCCGAACTCGGGACTCCCGGGCGCGGGCGGATCCGTGAGGTCAAATCCTCTGGCCGCCGTTTTCTTGTCCTTGGCGACCTTCAAGGCGCCGAGTGAGGCCAAGCCCACTGCGGCTGCTCCAAGCATCGCGTTGCGGCTGAGCGGTAAACCCCCCGAACCCATGCGTTACGCCGGGGGCGGCACCGGCGCGAGCAGCGCCTCGAGGTTTGTCGCGAATGTCGTGATCGTGTCCGCCGCGAAACCGGCGAGCGTGTCGTCCCCGATGAGCGCGGCGACGCCGCTGACCTCCACGCTGGAGTGCATCGCAGCGTCCGTCCGGTCAGTCGCCTGCGTGAGCACGATGGTGATGGTGGCGTCGGGCGGTGTGTCGCCGTCCGAACCCGTCGCGACGACCGTCAGCACCTCGCGGTGGGCGGCGTCGTCGCGCTCGGCCAGCGTGGTCCTGCGCTCCGCCGTGCTGTGGTCGAACTCCATCGGCGAACCCTAGCCCGTTCTTCTTGGTGATCTCATGAATGGCTGACCGGGAGTGTCATCGAAGTCATGCGCGCCGTAGCGGCGCGTGGCGACTCTCGGCGTAGCGTGGCAATTCATCGTTCGGGATCGTCTCCCAAGGCGCGGCATACGCGACGAACTGGGGCTCGGTCGGATCCCAGGATCGCCGCAGCGACAAATACGAAGCGACGCGATACGCGCCGTTGCTAGCAAAGCGGCGCGATCGACGGGATCCTCGTCTATAAGAGCTTTGCTGAGGCGTTCGGCCTGAAGTACCTCTCCCTCCCGCGAGCGATCAACCTTTCCGACCCCGCCCGCGCCGACTTCTACGCCAACGCTCCCGATCGCCGTTGCCCGGACGCCGCCAGCCCAGATGCGCGGGGACGAGCTGCGCTTCCCGGACCGCATGGTCGTCGATGGCGCTACCCCTATTCGCCAAGATCCGGAAAGGTTCGGCGTTGTACGAACACACGTTCTGTGAGAACATACGTTCGTGCGATGGAACAACCTGACCGTCTCCGAGGACGAGGGCGCGCGCCTTCCGGGCTACCGCGAGGCTGCGCGCGTTCGCCGCTTCGACGCCCCCGAGGCGCTCGACACCCGCTTCTACGAGGTGCAGGCGAAGTCGGCGCTCAACCGTGTGCCGGCCGCGTCGCGGATGCCGTTTCGATGGACGATCAACCCGTACCGGGGGTGCTCGCATGCGTGCGTGTACTGCCTGGCGGGTGACACGCCGATCCTCATGGCCGACCGCTCGCACAAACCGCTCGCGGAGCTCGACGTGGGCGACGAGATCTACGGCACCGAGCGGCAGGGCAAGCACCGCCGGTACGTGCGTACGCGCGTGCTCGAACACTGGTCGACCGTCAAGCCCGCGTACCGCGTCGTGCTCGAGGACGGCACAGAGGTCGTCGCCAGCGGCGACCACCGCTTCCTCACAGCGGGCGGATGGAAGCACGTCAGCGACGCCGAGCGCGGCCAGCGACGGCCGCATCTCACGACCGCGCACTCGCTGCTGGGCACGGGGTGGTTCGCCCCCGGTCCCGCGCACTGCGACGACTACGAGCGTGGATACCTCTGTGGGATGGTCCGCAGCAACGACGACCTCGGCCCGGACGTGGACGTGCCCCCGTTCAGGCTCGCGTTCGCCGACGCCGAGGCGATCGAGCGCGCGCGGCGGTACGTGCTCGCCCGTGGCGTGAACACGACGCAGCTGACGATCGATCGCGGCGTGCGTGGCGGCATGCAGGTTCATGTGATCGACGCGCGGGGACGGTCGCAACGCGAGCGCCTCGAAGCGCTCGTGCGCGCGCCGGTGACCCCGAGCCACGAGTGGCGCAAGGGCTTCCTGGCGGGGATCTTCGATGCCGACGGAACGGGTGGTCGCGTCATCCGGATCCGCAACGCCGACGAGTCCACCGTCGGTTGGATCGAGGCATGCATGTCCTCGTTCGGTCTGCGCACGATGCTGGAAGGGCCCGGCGCGGATGACGTGCGCGTCGTCCGTCTGCGCGGAGGGCTGCGCGAGTACCTGCGCTTCTTTCACCTCGTCGATCCGGCCAGCCGGCGCAAACTCGTCATCGACGACATGGCGGTGAAGTCCCACCCACGCTTGACCGTGGCGTCGGTCGAGCCGCTCGGCACGACGCTGCGCCTCTTCGACATCACGACGGGCACCGGCGACTTCATCGCCAACGGCGTCGTCAGCCACAACTGCTTCGCCCGCCCGACCCACACCTACCTGGACTTCGACGCCGGCCGCGACTTCGAGCGCGAGATCGTCGTCAAGGTCAACGCGCCGGAGGTCGTCCGCGCCGAGTTGGCGCGGCCGTCGTGGAAGGGCGAGCACGTCGCGATGGGGACGAACACCGACCCGTACCAGTGGGTCGAGTCGCGCTACAGGCTCATGCCGGGCATCTGGGAGGCGATGCGGGACGCGCGCAATCCGTGCTCGATCCTGACGAAGTCGCCGCTGCTGCTGCGCGACATCGACCTCATGCGCGAGATCGCCGCGGTGACGGACCTCCACGCGAACCTGTCGATCCCGACGCTTGACCCGAAGGCCTGGCGCGCGACCGAGCCGCACACGCCCCATCCGCGGGCGCGGCTGGAGGCGGTCGCCGAGCTCAACCGGGCGGGGATCCCGACCGGCGTGCTCGTCGCGCCGCTCATGCCGGGCGTCAACGACGCGCCCGAGCAGGTCGAGCCGCTGCTCGAGGCCGTCGCCGCGGCCGGGGCGACCGGGATCGGTGGCATCGCGCTGCACCTGCGCGGCGAGGTGCGGCGGATCTACATGGACTGGCTGCGTTCCTACCGCCCGGATCTCGTCCCGCTCTACGAGCAGCTCTACGCGCGCGGCGCCTACGCACCGCCCGACGAGCGCCGGCGCCTGGCGGCGCTCCTCAGACACCCGGGCGTGCCGCCGCCGAGCCGGTTTCGCCTGCGCGACCGCGAGGAGACAGCGGGCGACCGGGAGGCCGAGCCGACGCCACCGCCAGGGGCCGCCGAGGTGCAGACGACGCTCTTCTGAGACGGGTGCCCATCCCACGGGCCAGCGCGAGGCGGCGGCGTGGTCAGCGCTTGGACATGTGGGCGATCTCGTGCGCCTCGGCGATCCTGGCAGCGCCGGTCCTGCGCGTCACCGCCGCCGCGATGTCGGGCACGAGCCCGCCGAGGACCGACCCGATCCGCAGGCCCAACGGGGCCACGTCGATCTCGGCCTTGTTGCGCTCGATCGCGCGCAGCACGGCGTCCGCGACCTGCTCCGGTGACTTCGTCGTCACACCCGGGGGGAGCTTGACCTTGGCCTCGTGGAACATCCCGGCGTCGCGGATGAAGCCCGGGAAGATCGCCGAGACCCCGACGCCGGTGCCGTGCAGCTCGGCACGCAGCGCACCGGCGAAGCCGCGCAGACCGAACTTCGTGGCGTTGTACAGCGACGCGCCCGCGGTCGGCGACTTACCCGCGAGCGACGACATGAACACGACGTGGCCGCTGCCGCGCCGCACCATGTGCGGGACAAGCGAGCGTGCGAGCACGATCGGCGACCGCAGGTTGACGTCCAGGGCGCGGTCGATCTGCTCCTCGCTCCAGGAGTCGATCACGCCGGATGCCGACAGCCCGGCGTTGGACACGAGGATGTCGACGTCCCCGTGCGCGGCTGAGAGCTCGCGTACGGCGGCGGGGTCGGACAGATCGGCCGGCGCGACCGTCCCGCCGATCTCGTTCGCGAGGTCGACGAGCACGTCGCCGCGCCGTCCCGACAGCACGACGTTCGCGCCCGCAGTCGCGAGCCGGCGCGCGATGGCGTGGCCGAGACCGCCGGTCGCGCCGGTCAGCAGGACGCTCCTCCCAGCGACGTTCATGGCCGAAAGACTGCCACGCTTGGCGGCGCGGCGCGCAGCACTAGGACGCGAAGATCGCGACAGTCGCCGTGAAGCCGTGCAGGAAGTTCTCGCCGCCGACCGGGCCGATCTCGCCGGCGGCGAAGAAGCCGGCCGTCGGCACGTCGCCGAGCTCCCCGGCGAGCGCGGCCACGTCATGGTCAGGCACGCCGAACATGCCGCGCCCGCGGCCGTTGCAGGTGAACATCAGCGCGCCCGCCGGCGCGTCGGAGCCCAGCGCCTGGCGGCGCAGCGCCAGCGCCTCGTGCAGGTCGCGGTCGGCGGACCGCGCGTCGCGCGCGTGCACCCGCACGACCTGACCCTCCTCGATCGTCGCACCGACGGCGATCGTCCCGGTGTCGGGATCGCCGCCGAGCACGCTGCGCACGAGGAAGTCACCGTGCTGGTAGTCGCCCTGCCCGCGCTCGACGACGATCCCCAGCAGCATCCCCTCGGCCAGCATGTCGCGCTCGGCGTCGTCGAGCCGGTCGAGGACAGCGCGCAGCGCGCCCAGCGCCGGCCGCCCCGCCAGCTCCTTGATGAGCCGCCCCTCGCCCGCGGTGATCGTCAGCTCCGGCCCGATCGGGGTCGCCCCCTGCGAGACGCACGGCAGCAGCTCGATCCCGTCGAAGCGCACGCCGACCGCGCCACCGGGCACGACACGCTCGCCGAGGAACAGCGCCGCCTGGCCGCGTAGCGTGCGCACGCTGGAGATCCCGCCGAGCACGGCAACACCCGGCGAGCGCTCCGCCAGCTCCGCGAGGACGGCATCGGTGGGGAAGGAATAGGGGTCGGGCAGCAGGATCGCGCCGCCGGCGCCCTGCAGGTCGGGCACGCCGGCGATCGCGACGCCGTCCTCGACCTCGGTCACCTCGGCATGAAACGTCGACACGATCCCGTTCTCGAACGCCGCCGCCCAGACCGACACCGCGGTGCCGCCCTCGATCTCGCGGCCGTCGCCGACCACGCCGCCCGCGCCGCAGCCGATCAGCACGTCGGGCTGCAACGCGTCGTGGACCCCCTCGAGCGTCGCCTCCGGCGCGGCGAGGTGCGCGCCGCACGCGAACACCACCGCGAGATCGATGCTCCTGCCGGCCAGCTGCTCCGCCACCTTGGTGGCCGCCCCGGCCGCGCCCGCGCGCGGATCCGATGCGGTCGACAGCCCACACGCGATGCGCACGCTCATCACGTCGGACGATACTCGCCGGGCGGCGCCCATACTGGGCTTCGTGTCGCAAAACGTACTCGCGATCTTCGGCCCGACGGGCGTCGGCAAGACCGACGTCGCGCTCGCGCTCGCCGACCGCATCCGCGACCGTGGCGGCCGGCCGGTGGCGGTCGCGGCGGACGCGCTGCAGGTCTACCAGGGCCTCGAGATCCTCACCGGCGTTCCCGACCCCGCGCAGCGCGCGCGCCTGGAGCATCGCCTCGTCTCCTTCCTGCCGATCGACGCTCGCTTCTCCGTCGCCGAGTACGCCCGGCTCGCGCACGCCGCGATCGACGAGCTGCTCGCCGCCGGCGCGACGCCGATCGTCGTCGGCGGCACCGGCCTGTACCTGCGCGCGGCGCTCGCCGAGCTCAGACTGCGCCCGCCAGCGCCCGAGGGCCTGCGCGAGCACTGGCAGGCGCAGCTGCGCGCGCGCGGGCCGCAGGCGTTACATGCCGAGCTCGTGCTCGCCGCGCCGTGGGCGGCGGACACGATCGACCCGCGCGACCGCCACCGGATCGTCCGTGCGCTCGAGCTGCACGACCAGGGCGCGCTCGCGCCGCCGGCCAGCGACAGCCAGCTGTGGACCAGCGAGACGCGTCACCCGACGCGGCTCGTCGGCCTCGTGCGCGACCGCGACGAGCTCTACGCGCGCATCGAGCGGCGCGTCGAGGCGATGGTCGAGGCCGGCGCCGTTGCGCAGGTGCGCCGCGCGCACGCCGCGGGCGCCTCGCCGACCGCCCGCGTCGCCCTGGGCTTCGAGCAGCTGCTGTCCGGCGACATCGACGCGATGAAGCGCCGCACGCGCAACTACGCGCGCCGCCAGCTGACCTGGATGCGCAAGTTGCCCGACGTCGAGCTCGTCGACATGACTGGCCAGACGCCGGAGCACGTCGCGGCCCTCATAGACTCCGCGCCCGCATGACGACGATCGCCTTCGAGAAGTGGCAGGCGCTGGGCAACGACTACCTCATCTTCGAGGCGCCCGGCCTGCCGCTGGAGCTCAGCCCGCCGCGCATCCAGCGCATCTGCGACGTCCACACGGGCGTGGGGTCGGACGGGATCCTGCTGCTGTGCGAGCCCGACGAGCCCGGCTTCGTCGCGCGACTGCGGATCTTCAACCCCGACGGCTCGGAGGCCGGGCTGTCGGGCAACGGCGCGCGCGAGGCAGCGATGTTCCTGCGCCGTAACGGCTGGGCCGACCGCGACCGCTTCTCGATCCAGACCGGGGCGGGGGAGATCCGCCCGCACATCACCGGCCCGGACACCTGCACGCTGGACATGGGGCGCGCGCGCACGTCGTCGGAGGACTTCCCCGCGGGTGGGCGCGACGGCGCTGGGCAGCTCGAGGCCGACGGTCGCAGGTGGCGCTTTCAGCACGTCCAGGTCGGCAACCCGCAGTGCGCGATTCACCATCCCGACCTCGACGACCTCGAGCGCCTCGACCTCGCGGCGATCGGCCCGGCGATCGAGCGCAACGAGCTGTTTCCCAACCGCACGAACGTCTCCTGGTACGCCGAGGTCGCGCCCGGCGTCATCCGCGCGCGCATCTTCGAGCGGGGCGTCGGCGAGACGATGTCGTCGGGGACGGGCGCCAGCGGCGCCGCGATCGCGTACGCGCTGCGCGGCGGCGACTCGCCGGTCACCGTCCGCCTCGACGGCGGCGAGCTGACCGTCGACGTCGCCGAGGACCTGCACTACGACCTGACGGGATGGGCTCGGCCCGTGTACCGCGGCGATCTCGCCGCCGACTTCTGCACCGAACTGGAGAACCTGTGAAGCCCAGCAAGCGCCTCGACCGCATCCCGCCCTACATGTTCGCCGAGCTCTCGCGCAAGATCGACGCCAAGCGCGCGGCCGGCGTCGACGTCATCTCGCTTGGCATCGGCGATCCTGACCGGCCGACGCCGGCGCTGATCGTCGAGGCGATGCAGGAGGCCGTCAGCGAGCCCGAGACGCACCAGTACCCGTCCAACCGCGGCCGCAGAGATTTCCGCGAGAGCGTCTCGGACTTCTACATGCGCCGCTTCGACGTCGAGCTTGACCCCGCGACCGAGATCATGCCCGCGATCGGCGCCAAGGAGTGCATCTTCAACCTCAACCTCGCCTTCCTGGATCCCGGCGACGCGGCGCTCAGCGCCGATCCCGGCTACCCCGTCTACACAGGCGGACCGCTGCTGGCGGGCGCCGAGCCGGTGCTCATGCCGCTGCGGCCCGAGCACGGCTTCACGCCGGATCTCCTGGCGGTGTCCGACGCCGATCGCGCGCGGGCGAAGCTCATGTTCTTCAACTATCCGAACAACCCCACGGGCGCCGTCGTGCGACCGGGGTTCTTCGAGGAGGCCGTCGACTTCTGCCGCGGCAGCGACATCCTCGCCGTCCACGACAACGCGTACTCCGAGACGACGTACGACGGCTACCGCGCACCGTCGTTCCTGGCCACGGCAGGCGCCAAGGACGTCGGCGTCGAGGTCTTCTCCTGGTCTAAGGGCTACAACATGACGGGCTGGCGCTGCGCCGCGATCGTCGGCAACGCCGACGCGATCGCGCACTACTGGCGGCTGAAGACGAACATCGACTCGGGCCTGTTCGAGGCCGTCCAGCTCGCCGGGATCGCCGCGCTGAGCCCGGATGCCGACGGCGACGTGAAGGAGATGAACGCGCTCTACGCCCGCCGCCGCGATCTCGTCGTCGACGCGCTGCGCGCGATCGGCGTCGACGTCAAGCCGCCGAAGGGCACGATCTACATCTGGGCGCCGGTACCCGCCGGCTTCGAGACCGCCGCCGCGTACTGCGAGCACGTGCTCGACGAGGCCGGCGTGGCGATCTCGCCGGGCGGCGCGTACGGGCCCAACGGCGAGGGCTTCTTTCGCATCTCGCTGACGACACCCGACGACAGGCTGCTGGAGGCCGTCGAGCGGCTCGGCCGCCTCGCCGGCTGACGCGGCGCGCGCGGTCGCACCATGCGCTACTGCGGCATCGACGTCTCAGCGACCGCCGCCAACCAGCAGCTCTGCACGCTGCACGAGCGGCGCGGCAGCGAGGGGGAAGGCGTCGAGCTCGTCGCGACGTTCTACGTTCCCGGCAGCGTGGAGGCGGTCGCCCGCACGGTGCTGGGCTTCGGCGGTGAGGCGGTCGCGGCGGTCGACGCGCCCTCCGGCCACCGCCTGGACCTGCTCGCGCCGGGTGCGCCGCTGCGCGCCGAGCTCGGCCTGCCCGACGGGCGCTTCGAGCGCCACCGCGTCTGTGATGCGCTGCTCTTTCGCCGCCGCCTGCCGCTGTACCCCGTGCCCTCGGCCAGCCAGGCGCTGGCCAACTGGGAGCGCTGGATCGGCGTCGGCTTCGAGCTGTTCACCGCGCTGGCGCCGCTCGGGCTCTTCCGGCCCGACGCCGCGGGCGCCGTGCAGGGCAAGGTCGACCACGGCGCGCTGCGCTGCGGGCGTCTGTGCGAGACCTATCCCGACGCCGTCTTCTGCTCGATGATCGGTCACCGGCCGCCGCCGAAGCGGACGCCGTGGGGGTTGCAGCAGCGCATCGCCGCGCTGCGGATGCGCGGCGTCATCGACGCCGACGGCGGCCTCTGGCATCGCACGCTCGACGAGCTCGACGCGTGCGCCGCCGCGTACGCCGCCTACGCGCTGGCCAGCGGCGGCTTTGGGACGTGGGTCGGCGACCCGCGCGAGGGCGTCATCGTGCTGCCCGTCGACGAGCTGCTGCCGCGCTACGACCCGCTGCCGCCACCGGCCCGGGCGCCGCTGGCCTGACCGCGCGCCGGTTCTCGCGCGGGTTCGATTCTCGCCGGCAACGCCAAGCAGGCATCTAGACTGGGCACATGCAGCGAACTCGTCATGGCCGTGTCGGCGAGCATCAACCCGCCGGTGACGCCGACCAGGGACGCGCGAAGCAGCGCGCGTATTGCATCGCCGCGCTTGAAGAGGGCGACGATCTCTCCGAGCTGCGCGAGCTGCTGCGCACGGCGGGCGTCGCGGTCGTCGGCCAGACCGTCCAGCATCGCGACAAGCCGCATCCGAACTCCTACCTCGGCCCGGGCAAGCTCGAGGAGGTCAAGCTCGCCGCCAAGGCCGCCGACGCCAACGTGGTCGCCTGCGACGACGAGCTCAGCCCGCGCCAGGAGCGCAACCTCGAGGAGGCGCTCGGCATGCCGGTCGTCGACCGCACGTCGATCATCCTCGACATCTTCGCCGGGCACGCGCACAGCGCCGAGGGCAAGCTTCAGGTCGAGCTCGCCCAGCTCGAATACAACATGGCGCGGATGCGCGGCCTGTGGACGCACCTCGAGCGGCTCGGCGCGAGCGCGGCAACGCCCGGCATCGGCGCCCGTGGACCGGGCGAGTCGCAGATCGAGACCGACCGCCGCCTGGCGCGCAACCGGATCACGGCGCTACGCCGCAAGCTCGTCGGCGTGGCCTCGTCGCGCGCGACGATGCGTGCCGAGCGCGAGCGCGCGCACCTGCCGCAGATCGCGCTCGCCGGCTACACGAACGCCGGCAAGTCGACGCTGCTCAACCACCTGACGGGGGCGGAGGTCGGCGTCCGCGATCGCCTCTTCCACACCCTCGACCCGACCACGCGCGAGCTGCGCGTCAACGGGCGCCCGTACCTGCTGAGCGACACCGTCGGCTTCATCCGCAAGCTGCCCCACCAGGTCGTCGACGCCTTCGCCGCGACCCTGCACGAGACGCGCGAGGCCGACCTGATCCTGCACGTCGTCGACGCCTCCGCCGACGAGGAGGAGATGGCGGAGATGCTGCGCGCCGTCGACGAGACGCTCGATGCCGTCGGCGCCGGCGAGCGCCCGCGCCTGCTCGTGCTCAACAAGGCCGACGCGATCGACGACGAGCGCCGCGAGGAGCTGCGCTTCGCGCATCCCGACGGGATGCTCATCTCGGCGGTGACGGGCGAGGGCGTCGAGCAGCTCGGCGACCGGATCGAGGAGGAGTTCCGCCGCTCGCTGCGCTCGGTCGACCTGCTGCTGCCCTACGCGGAGGGCGCGCGCCTCGCCGAGCTGCACGAGTTCGCCGGCGACCTGCAGCGCACGGACACCGCCGACGGCGTACGCATTCGCGCGCGGCTGCCCGCGACGCTCGCCGAGCGTTACTCGCGCTACTCGGTCAACGGCACGCCCGCCTAGCCGGTGAGCGCGGACGAGCTGCGAGTCCGGCGGCTGCACCCGGACGCGCACCTGCCCGTGCGCGCGTACGACGACGACGCGGGCCATGACCTCTGCGCGCTGGAGGCCACGACGCTGCCGCCGGGCGAGCGGGCGACCATCCGCACCGGGATCGCGATAGAGCTGGCGGCGGGTCAGGCCGGCCTCGTGCTGCCGCGCAGCGGCCTCGCGGCACGCCACGGGATCGCGATCGTCAACGCGCCCGGCCTGATCGACGCCGGCTACCGCGGCGAGCTGCAGGTCCTGCTGCTGAACACCGACCGCACCCAGACGTTTCACGTCGCGCCCGGCGACCGCATCGCCCAGCTCGTGATCGTCGCCGTCGCGACGCCGCGGATCGTCGAGGCCGACGCCCTCGCCGCGACGCTGCGCGGCGAGGGCGGGTTCGGCTCCAGCGGCGTCTGAGGTCGGGCTAGCTCGTGAACCCGAAGTTCTTCAGGTACTCCGCCGCGACCGACTTGGGCTCCTGCTTGTCGATGTCGACGCGCGCGTTGAGCTCCTGCATGATCTCCTCGGTCATGTACTTCTGGACGTTCGTGACGACCGCCTGACCGCCGTCACCGAGCTTCTGTGCGACGCTGTCGCGCGCGGTGAAGCTGATGTTGTAGGGCGGAAACAGCGACTTGTCGTCGTCGAGCACGACGTACTTGTCGGTCGACAGCGGCCCGTCGGTGGAGAAGACGAACGCCACGTCGGCGTCGCCGCTGTCGAGCACCTGGTAGGGGTTCTCGCCCGGCAGGAACTTCTTGAACTTCAGCTTGTAGGTCTGCTGGACGCCGAGCAGGCAGTCGATCCGCTGGCGGCACTCGGGGTAGCCGTTGACGGTCAGGTCCTTGGCGCTGTCGGCGAGGTCCGAGATCTTCGTCGGGTTGCCGATCCGCTCGGCCGTCGCCTTCGTGACCGCCATCCGGTAGGTGTTCTCGAACGGCGTTGGCGGGAGCGCCGTGACCTTCTGCTTGGCGTACGCCGCCTTGGCGTCCTCGTAGGCCTGCTCTGCGTCCTTCGGCACGTCGGCGATCTTCACGTCGAAGAAGGAGGTCAGCGCCGTGCCCGTGTACTCGGGGTAGGCCTCGATCTCGCCCTGGCGCAGTGCCTTGTAGGCGATGACCTCCGAGCCGAGCTTGAGGTCGGTCTTGACGTTGTAACCGGCCGCCTTCAGCGCCTGCGCGTAGATCTCGCCGAGGACGTACTGCTCGGTGAAGTTCTTGGAGCCGACGGTCAGCGACGTGCCCGATGCTCCATCGATCGTGGCGATCTTGTTGGCGGCCTTTTCGTCGGCGGAGATCTCACCGCTGTCGGCCGGAGCCGTCGTCGTGGCGGCGCCGCCGGACGAGCCGCCCTCGTCTTCGTCGTCGCCGCACGCGCTGAACGACAGCGCGAGGACGAGCACGGCCAGCAGGCCGAGCAATGTGCGGAAGCTGCTGCGATTCACGGGATCTGCACTCTCCTTGGTGATATGGGCCAGACGCGGGACGAACCACGGCCGCCGCGGGCGACCTTCAGGCCCTTCGGTGTGACGAGTCGCTGCACGGCGGCGAAGCCGCCGTCGGCAGCGAGCGTGAGCACGGCGACGACGATCGCAGCACCGAGCTGGCCCGCGGTTCCGTAGACGTTGAACGAGATGATCGGCGTGCCGAGCGTCTCATAACCTGCCAGCGGGGCGATGATCGCCGTCGCGAGGACGGCGACGGCCGCCAGGCGGATGCCGCCGAAGATCGTCGGCAGGGCGAGCGGCAGCTCGATGCGGCGCACGATCTGCGTCTCGCTCATGCCCTGCCCGCGCGCGGCGTCGACGAGCTCGCGGTCGACCTGGCGCACGCCGACGTACGTGTTCGTGAGAATCGGCGGGATCGCCAGCAGGATGAGCGCGAAGCAGACGTTGGTGAAGCCGCTGCCGAGGAACGCCACGAAGAAGGCGATGATCGCCAGCGAGGGGACGGCACGGCCGATGTTCGCGACGCTGCCGGCCAGGAACTGGCCCTTGCCGATGTGCCCGAGCCACAGCGACAGCGGCATCGCGACCACGATCGCGACGAGCACGGCGACGAACGAGACGAGAAAGTGGTTGCCGGCGAGATGACTGATCTCGCCCAGGCCGCCGACCTCGACGGTGCCAGCGCGCGACTCGCGCGCTTCGAAGATGAATTGGATCGCGTCGCCGAGCGCGCTTGCGACGATCACGCCGCCACCGCCCGCTCCCACGGCGTCAGGCGCCGCTGCAGGCCCAGCACGAGCAGATCGAGCAGCGCCGCCAGCAGCGTCACGAGGCCGCCCGCAACGACCACGTTGGACTTGAAGATGATCAGGCTGGCCGTCGAGAGCTGGCTGCCCAGGCCGCCCGCGCCGGCGAGGAAGGCGAGCGCGGCGAGGCCGACGGTCGTCGCCGCGGCGATCCGCAGCCCGGCGAGGATCTCCGGCAGCGCGAGCGGCACCTCGACGCGAAACAGCCGCTGCCCGGCGGTCATGCCGGTCCCCGTCGCGGCGTCGACGATGTCCGCCGGCACGCCGGCGAGCCCGTTGACGACGTTGCGGAAGATGATCACCTGCGTGTACGCGGTCAGCGCGATGACCGCCGTGAGGTTGCCGCGGCCCGACAGCGGCAGCAGCAGCAGGAACATCGCCGGGCTGGGGATCGTGTAGATCGCGCTCGTCAGGCCGGTCAGCGGCGTGACGAGCCAGCGCTGGCGGTGCGCGACGAGGCCGAGCGCCAGCGCGATCGTGAAGCCCAGGCTGACGGACACGACGACGAGCACGACGTGCTCGAGCAGCGGATCCCAGTAGCGGTCGATGTTGTCGACGATCCAGCTCGGGCAGAAGCCGTTGTCGGCGACACAGCTCGACTCGCCCGCGCGGTCGCGCACGAAGCCGCCGCTCTGGGCGACGATCGCCGGCAGGCTCACTGGTGCTCGTCCTGCGCCGGCGCGGCCTCGACGAGCTCGGTCGGGCCGGGCACCGCGGTGGGGGCGCTGCCCACGGCGTGCGAGATGACCTGGATCGAGAGCACCCCGACGACGCGGCCCTCCGCGTCGACGACCGGCCCGTACATCGACTCCTTGGCCAGCAGGTCCGAGAGCGCGTCGCGCAGGATGTCGTCGAGCTCGACGATCGGGTCCGCGCGCGAGCGCAGCTCGTCGCGCACGCGCTCGCCGAGCAGGGCGCGCTCGCTGAGCCAGCCGACCGGCCGGTCCTCGCCGTCGACGAGCAGCGCGATGTCCAGGTCGGCGGACTCGACGCGCTGGCGGACCTCGGCGGTCGGCTCACCGGTGCGGCAGGTCGCCACCGTCCAGAGGTCGATGTCGCGCACGCGCTGCAGCGCCAAGCGCTTGAGCGCGCGGTCGGCGCCGACGAAGTCCTCGACGAACTCGGTCGCCGGCGCCATCAGCAGCTCGGCCGGCGGCGCGTACTGCTCGAGCTTGCCGCCGACCTGCATGACGGCGATCCGATCGCCCATCTTGATCGCCTCGTCGATGTCGTGGGTGACGAAGACGATCGTCTTGCGCAGCTCGGCCTGCAGGCGCAGGAACTCGTTCTGCAGGCGCTCGCGGTTGATCGGGTCGATCGCGCCGAACGGCTCGTCCATGAGCATCACCGGCGGGTCGATCGCGAGCGCGCGCGCGACGCCGACGCGCTGGCGCTGGCCGCCGGAGAGCTGCGCCGGATAGCGGCTTCGCATGACGTGCGGGTCGAGGCCGACGAGCTCGAGCAGCTCGTCGACGCGCGCGCTGATGCGCTTCTTGTCCCAGCCGACCAGCTTGGGGACGGTCGCGACGTTGTCGGCGATCGTGCGGTGCGGAAACAGCCCGATCTGCTGGATGACGTAGCCGATGCTGCGCCGCAGCTCCTCGGGCTTGCGGTCGCGCACGCTGCGCCCGCCGAGCAGGATGTCGCCCTCGGTGATCTCGATCATCCGGTTGACCATCCGCATCGCGGTCGTCTTGCCGCAGCCGGAGGGGCCGACGAGGACGCAGATCTCGCCCGCGGGAACCTCGAGCGACAGGGCGTTGACCGCGGGCTCGGCGCTGCCCGGATAGCGCTTCGTCGCCGCGCGGAACTCCAGTGGCTCGGCCGTGGACCGGTTGGCGGGGTCCTGCACGGGCGCGATCCTACCTGGGGCGTAGGCGGACGATGCGCATTTGTCCGATCGCGATCAAACGCCTGCCGCCCGCCGCGCCTCCGCGTGCGCCGCGTCCTCGAAGGCGTCGTCGAGCCGGTCGAGCTCGTCGATCCCCAGCGCGGCGCCGATCAGCCAGTCGGCGAACCAGGCGTTCTTCGGCAGCAGCGGGCCATGCAGGTAGGTCCCGATGACGCCACCGCGGCGCACGCCCTCCAGGCCCGAGGATCCGGTGTTCCCGTGGCCCTTCAGGACGCGTCCGAGCGGCTGCTCGCCCGTGCCGAGGTGCGTGCGGCCGGCGTGGTTCTCGAAGCCCGCGAGCACCCGGCGGCCGCCGCCGAGGTCGACCTCGATCGCGACGTTGCCGATCAGACGCGGACCGTCTGAGCGGATCGTCTCGAGGTCGACGAGGCCCAGGCCGGGGATGTTCTCGTCGCCCAGCGCGTAGCGGTGACCGAGCAACTGGTAGCCGCCGCACACGCCGAGCACGAGCGCGCCGCGCGCGGCGGCCGCGTGCAGCGCCTCGCGCTTGGTCTCGACGAGGTCCAGCGCGCAGAGGCGCTGGTCGCGGTCCTGGCCGCCGCCGAGGTAGAAGAGGTCGTGGGCATCCGGGTCGACGTCCTCGCCGAGGCCGGCGGCGGCGACCTCGAAGCCCAGGCCGCGCCAGGCGCAGCGGCGCTCGAGCATGAGCAGGTTGCCGCGGTCGGCGTAGATGTTCATGAGGTCGGGATACAGCGCGCAGACGCGCAGGGTGGGGGCGCCGTCGCGGACCTCAACCACGCAGCAGCACCACGCTCGCGCCGACGTGCTCCTCGGTCAGCGGCAGGATCCGCCCCGGCAGCGGCGTCACCCCCGCCGCCCGACCCTCGTCCTCCAGCTCGGCGATCGTGACCTTGTCCAGGTGCAGGCGGTCGTCGCTCGCGCTGCGCCTGCCGTCGGCGGTGAGGATCTCGCGGATGCGCTCGATCACGACCGTGGTGCCGTTGTCGCGCAGCCCGACCGGTTGGCTCGTGTACATCGTGCCGTCGACGAACAGCCGGTCGGCCACCGGCAGCAGGACGTGGTCGGCGTCGAAGCACTCCAGCGCGTCGGCGAGCGCGATCGCGACGAGCCCGCCAGGCGCGACGTGCGCCCGCGCGCAGCGCAGGAAGCCGCGCCGGCCCTCCGGCCGCAGCAGCTGGACGGTCTGCATCGGCGCCATGATGATCGCGAAGTCGCGGCGTCCGAGGTCGAAGCCGGCGGCGTCGGCGACGACGGTCTCGACGCGCAGGCCCTCGGCCCGCGCGCGCTCGTCGAGGACCGCGAGCAGCGCCGGGTCGAGGTCGAGCGCGACGACGTCGTGGCCGTGGCGCGCGAGGTCGAGCGTGACGCGGCCGGTGCCCGCGCCGACGTCGAGGATCGGGCCGCCGGCCTGCGCGGCGAGCTCGCGCCACAGCGCGAAGTCGGCGTCGTAGCGGCTGCACTCGACGTCGTGCCAGATGACGTCGCTCATGGGGCGAACGATCCCTGCGCGGCGCCGCGGGCGACGAGCAGCGCGCGCAGCGCGAGCATCGCCGTGTACGTCGGGATGGCGACGAGCCGGCCGTCGCCGTCCTCCAGCGCCGCGTCGAGCCCGCGCTCGAGCGCCGGCACGACGCGCAGGCGCTCGGGTGCGACGCCTGCGTACTTCAGCCGCAGCGCCAGCTCGGCCGCGCGCGTGCCGCTGCACGTCACGCGTCGCACGCGGTCGGCGATGACCTCGAAGTCCGCGTCCCACACCCATGACACGTCGCGACCGTCGGCGGTGTTGTCGTTGAGCACCGCGAGCACGTCATGCTCGCCCGCGTCGAGCGCGAGCGTGCGCAGGACCTCGTTTGCCCCGGCGGGGTTCTTGACGAGCAGGATCGCCAGCTCGCGGCCGCCGACGCTGACGGTCTCCGCGCGCCCGAACGCCGCCTGCGTCGCCTCGAGGCCGTCGACGATCTGGCGCAGCGACGCCCCGAGTGCGCGCGTCAGCGCGGCGGCGCCGAGCGCGTTGTAGACGTTGTAGAGGCCGGGCAGCGGCAGACTGACGGCGGCGTGCTCGTCGCCGAGGTGCAGGACGAAGCGCGCGCCGCGGGTGCCGTCGAGCGTGACCGCATCGGCCCAGACGTCGGGTTGCGGGCGCCGCGAGTCGCCGTTGGGGCAGTGGTAGCGGCCCAGATGGCCCATGTAGATCGCGTCGTAGACGTAGGGCGCGCCGCAGCGGCGGCAGTGCTTGGAGTCCGAGGCGTGCGCCATCCCGTGCAGCGCGACCGCGTCGTCCTGGACGCCGAAGTACGTCACCCGCCCGGCGGGGCTGTCGCGACCGAGGTCGGCGACGAGCGGATCGTCGGCGTTGAGGACGAGCTGCGTGGCCGGCGCGGCGGCGACCGTGGCCGCCCAGCGGTCGGCGATCGTCTCAAGCTCGCCGTAGCGGTCGAGCTGGTCGCGAAAAAGGTTCGCCAGCAGCAGCGCGCGGGGGCGCAGCTGCGCCACGACGCGATCGAGCCAGAACTCGTCGACCTCGAAGAGCCCGGCGTCGCCGTCGATGCCGTCGGCCCGCGCGGCGCCCAGCAGCACGCTGGCGACGCCGCCGGCCATGTTCGCGCCGGCGCGGTTGTGCACCAGGCGCGTGCCCGTTCGCTCGAGGATCGCCGCGGCCATGGCGGCGGTGGTCGTCTTGCCGTTCGTCGCTGAGATGACGGCGCTGCCCTGCGGCAGGCGCCGCGCCAGGCGCTCGATCGCGCTGGGCTCCATGCGCATGAGCAGCTTGCCCGGCAGGCTCGTCGCGCCGCGGCCGCTGCGGCGCGAGAGCGCGCCGGCGGCGCGCGCGACGGCGATCTTCGCGCCGAGCATCACGCGGGGACCAGGACGCGCAGCGCGCCGGGGACGACGCGGATCGTCGCCGGGGTACGGCCGATCGGGTCGCCGTCGGCGTAGACGGTGAACGGGCGGTCGGCGTCGACGTGCAGCTCGCGGCCGCGCAGGACGCGCACCGCCGGATGCTGGACGTGCGTTCCCTTGAACGCCTTGGGCAGCGTCATGAGGAACGAGCGCCGGGAATGGCTGGCGATCAGCACGACGTCGAGCATGCCGTCGTCGAGCTCGGCGTCCGGCGCGAGGTACATGCCGCCGCCGTAGCAGCTGGAGTTGCAGGCCGCGACGGAGTAGCCGACCGAGGACAGCGGCTCGCCGTCGAGCAGCAGGTCAAAGCGCGCGGGCCGCCACGTGGCGAGGGCGCGCAGCGCGCCGTACACGTAGACGAGCCTGCCGAGGCGGGCGGGGGCCGTGCTCGCGAACCGGTTGGCGTCCGAGTCGAAGCCCAGCGACGCGATCCCGATGAACGACCGGCCGTCGACCTCGCCGATGTCCACGACGCGCTCCCGGCCGTGCGCGACGACGGCGCACGCCGACTCGATGTCGAGGGGGATCCGCAGCGCCCGCGCCGTGTCGTTGCCGCGGCCGCCCGGCAGGATGCCGAGCACGGCGCCGGGAAACTCGCGCAGGACGCCGGTGAGGCAGCCGATCATGCCGTCGCCGCTGAGCGCCACGGTCACTTCGCCGGCCTGCGCGGCCTCGCGCGCCAGCTCGCGGGCGTGGTCGAGGTCGCGCGTGAGCGCGACGTGCACGCCGACGCCGAGGTCGCGCAGCGCGCGCTCGGCGCGCGGCAGGATGCGCGCCGCGCGGCCGCCGCCGGCGGACGGGTTGCACAGCAGGGCGACGTCACGTTCCACGCGCTGGACTATCCCAGCACCAGGGTCTCGAGCCGGTCGGAGATCGCCACCGGGCTTGGCTCGGTGGCCGCCTCGGCGGTCGCGCGGTCCGACGCGCCGGTCAGCACGATCGCGCCGTCGATGCCCGCGGCGTGGGCCGCGCCGAGGTCGGCATCGACGCGATCGCCGATCATCAGCGCCCGCCCTGGCCCGAGCCGGTCCAGCGCGGTCTGCACGAGCGTCGGCTCGGGCTTGCCGACGGTCTGCACCGTCCGGCCCGAGGCCGTCTCGACCGCGGCGATGACGGCACCCGACCCGGGCCACAGGCCGTCGGGCTGCGGGAAGGTGGCGTCGCGGTTGGAGCCGATCAGGAAGGCGCCGCGCAGCGCCGCCTGCGTCGCCTCGCGCAGCTCGTCGTAGTCGAACTGGCGGTGAAACGCGACGACGACGACATCCGCGCGGCTGGCGAAGGTCGTGCCGTTGACGATCCGCAGGCCGGCGGCCTCGACGTGGCGGCACAGCGCGCTGGAGCCGATGACGACCGCCGCGCGGCCCGCGAAGCGCTCGGCGAGCACGAACTGCAGCGCGCCGCCGACGGTCACGACCTCCTCGACAGAGGCCTGAAAGCCCAGCCGCCAGAGCTTTTGCACGTACTCCTCCGTCAGGAGCTGGCTGTCGTTCGTGACGAAGGCGACGCCCTTGCCGGCCGCGCGCAGGGCGATGATCGCCTCGACGGCGCCGGGCGTGGGCACGTCGCCGACCCAGACGCAGCCGTCGAGGTCGAGCAGGATGTGGTCATAGCGCGCGACGAGCGAGGAGAGCAGCACCGCGGGAAGTTTGATGGGTGCGCCGGCCGCGCAGCTCGCGGCCCCTTGTCCTGACGCGCAACCGTCGAACGATCGCCCGGCAGCGTCTACGCTCTGCGCCGTGCGGCGGGCGCTCGTTCTCATCGTGATCCTGGTCGCGGTCGTCGTCCTCGTCGCGCGCGGCAAGGACGACCCGCCGGCCGCCGACCGCACGACCACGCAGGCCCCCACCGAGGTCGCCACCGCACCCGCCACGACGACCGCAGCGCCGCGCAGCACGCGCGACGGCTGCCGTGCCGTGGCCGCGCCCGCGCCGCGTACCGCCAACCCTGAGCGTCGCCGCTCGCGCCAGCGCCTCAGCCGCAAGCGCCGCCACACCGCCGTGATCCGGACGAACTGCGGAACGATCGAGATCCGCCTCGACGTGCGGCGCGCGCCCGAGACGACGTCCTCGTTCGCCGGCCTCGCGCGCAACAAGTTCTTCGACGGCCTGACGTTTCACCGAATCGCCCGCCCGGGCGGCAACGACTACGTCATCCAGGGCGGCGATCCGCTGGGCAACGGAAACGGCGGCCCCGGCTACACCGTCGTCGAGCCGCCGCCGCGAAACCTGAAGTACCGCCGCTACGTCGTCGCGATGGCCAAGACGGAGACCGAGCAGCCCGGCACCTCGGGCAGCCAGTTCTTCATCGTCACGGCGGCCCAGACCCCGCTCCCGCCCAAGTACGCGCTGCTGGGCAAGGTCGTCGGCGGCACGTCGATCGTGCGCCGCATCGCGGCAGTGGCGATCGATCCGACGGAGGAGACGCCGATCGATCCGGTCGTGATCAGCTCCGTGCGGATCCGCTCGTCGAAGCGTAGGCGGTAGCGCGCGGGGCTCCGCGTTCAGAACAGCGACGCCTGCTCAGGCGCCCGCGAGGATCACCGGCATCCGGTCGTGCAGCGACCGCACCGGCCCCGCCGCGGCGGTCGTCACGATCGAGCACGAGCGCAGCGGCTCCACGTCGCGCGACGCGCCCTGTGGGCGCCACGAGGCCCACAGCCCCGCGAACGCGAACGGCTCGCCGTCCTCGCGCGTGATCCAGTGCGGGACGCCGCCCGACCACTCGTAGAAGCCGTCGGCCAGGATCAGGCAGCGGCGGCGCTCGAACGCGTCGCGGTACGCGGGCCGCTCGGCGATCGTCTCGGCGCGCGCGTTGATCGTCTTCACGCCGAGCTGCTTGGGGTCAGACGCCCAGAACGGCACGAGGCCCCAGCGCAGCAGCGCGCCCGCGGGCGCGGCGGGCTCCTCGCCGGCTCGCAGCACGGCCGGGACGTCGTCGCCCGGCGCGACGTTGAAGCGCTGGCGCAGCTCCAGCCGCTCGCCGAGCGGCCAGCGTGCGCGCAGCTGCGACGGGTTCGTGCCCGCGAGCGTGTAGCGCCCGCACATCGCGTCAGCCCGCGCGCGCCGACCGGGCCTTCTCGCGCTGGGCGGCCTGCTTTCGCCTGCCGACGAAGCCCAGAACAGCGAGCGCGATGATGACGATCGCGATGCCCAGCGCGCTGGTGCCGAAGGTCGAGCCGCCTCCGAAGGGCAGCAGCACGAGCGAGGCGACGCCGAACCCGACCGCCAGCAGCACGACGACCATCGCGAGGATGATCAGCCCGCCGCGGATCTTCAGCAGCGTGCTCGCGCCCTTGGGCGGCGCGATCAGGCCCATGAGCCGCAGGATGAACAGCTGGCGGCTGGACGGAGCCTGCTGGCCGAGCTTCTCGACCGCGGCCTTGAGATCGTCGGGGCGGCGCTCGGCGAGCGCCAGCGACGCCTCCGCCATGCGCCGCAGCTGCATGCGCTCCTGTGGCCGGGCGGCCGCGATCGCCTTGCGGAAGTGCGCGCGAGCGGCCTGCGCGTCGTAGCGCTCCGAGGCGCGCGCGCCGAGGATCGCCTGCGCCGCGGCGCGGTAGCGCGTCTCGGCGAGCAGCTCGTCGTCGGACCGTGTCTCGAGCTGGCTCATCGCCGCCAGCGCGCTCTTCTGTTCGACGCGTACCTGCCGCTGCTTGGCCATGGGGAGAGTCTAGGCACGTCGAGACGCTGACCCGCGCGAGAGATGCGCGTAACCTCGGCGACCATGCATCGCCTTGTCGCAGTGCTCGTGATCCTCGTCGTCGGCCTGGCGCCGGCGGCGGTCGCGCAGGCCCAGCTCGGTCCCAACGCGCCCGCCCCGCTGACCGAGCCACCCCCGCCGCCGCCCGCCCCGAACGAGTTCGACGAGGGCGGCCTCGGCACGCTGCAGAAGCTGCTGATCTTCGGTGCGGCAGCGGTCGTCCTCGGCATGATCGCGTTCGTGATCGTGCGCGACGCGCGCCGCGCCGCCCCGCCGGACGATCGGTCGCCTGCCGCCGCGGCGGGCGCGGGGAAGGGAACCGCGGGCGCCGCCAAGGCCGCGCGCGAGCGCGAGCGCCAGCAGCAGGCCAAGCGTGCCAAGACGAAGGCCGCGCGCCAGCAGCGCAAACGTAACCGGCCGCATTAGGCGCGTAGAGACGTCGTTCCGGCGCGCCTCGCTGCGGGTAGCCCCGCGAGACGATGCCACTCGACCTCGACGACCCGCCTGCACCGCTCGCCCGCCTGCTGGAGAACGCAGAGGAGACCGGCTGCGTCAACCTCTCCGAGCTCGACACGATCGCGCGCCGGCTCGGCGTTTCCGACGACGACCTGGACGACCTGCACGAGGCCTTCGAGGTGCGTGGGATCGACGTGACCGACGACTGCGGCCGCAGCGACGTACCCGCGACGAGCTACGGCAACGGCGGGCTCGCCGTCGCGACGACCGACGCGCTCGGCCTGTTTCTCAACGAGATCCGCCGCCATCCGCTGCTGACCGCCGCCGAGGAGGTCGAGCTCTCCAAGCGCATCGAGCAGGGCGACGCCGCGGCGAAGGAGCGGATGATCAACTCGAACCTCGCGCTCGTCGTGTCGATCGCCAAGAAGTACCCCCAGAACGAGCTGCCGCTGCTGGATCTCATCCAGGAGGGGATCTTCGGGCTCATCCGCGCGACCGAGAAGTTCGACTGGCGGCGCGGCTTCAAGTTCTCGACCTACGCGACGTACTGGATCCGCCAGGCGATCCAGCGCGGGATCGAGAACAAGGCGCGCACGATCCGCGTGCCGACGAACATCGCCCAGCGCGAGCGCAAGATCGAGCGCACGCGGCGCGCGCTGGCGACGAAGCTCGGCCGCGACCCGAGCAACGAGGAGATCGCCGAGGCGGCCGAGCTCGAGCTCGGGCAGGTCGAGGCGATGGCCGACCTGACGCGCACGGTCACGAGCCTTGACCGCCCGCTCGGCGAGAGCGGCGAGGCGTCGCTCGGCGACGTCCTCGGCGACGAGCGCGCGGGCCCGGCGGAGGAAGTCGAGGTCGCGCTGCGCGACGACGCGCTGCGCCGCGCGCTGCAGGAGCTGACAGACGAGGAGCGCAAGGTCGTCGCGCTGCGCTACGGCGTCAACGGCGCGGACGGACCGGTCGGCATCCGCGAGGCGAGCCGCCGGCTGGGCATCACGCAGCCCGAGACGCGCAAGCTCGAGGAGCGCGCGCTCGAGCGCCTGGCCGGCCTGCGCGAGCTCGAGGCGCTGCGCGAGGCCGCGTAGCGCCGGCCCGGCGCCGGTCATCGGGGTCGAGGGCGACGGCGTCGACAAGCACGGCGAGGTCGTCGGAGCGCGGCGGACGGTCGACGGGCGCGGCGGACGGTCGACGGGCGGGCGCATCGCCGGTCAAGTTCTCGCGCGCGGCGGTCGATGACGACCTAATGACCCGCGGCCGCGGCCTCGTCTTCCTCGGACTTCTGCTGGTCGCCGTGCTGGCCACGTTCGGCCTGCAGTTGCAGGGCGCGCAGGACGACAGCCACGGCGCCGCCGAGCGCCGCTTCGAGCAGCGCGCGCGGATCTCCGCGGGGCTGACGGAGTCCGTGTTCGGCGCGCTTGGCAGCATGTCGGCCGACGAGCTCGCCATCAGGCTCGGCGGGCCGGCCACCAAGCGGCGCGCGTACCTCGTGAGGCTCGTCCGGCGAGGCCAGCTCGGGTACGCCGCGGTCCTGGACATGCGCGGGCGCGTCGTCGACCGTGCCGGGCCGGCGCAGCCACCGCGCCACAGCCAGCGGGCGCGCGGCGTCCTGTCGGATGTTCAGCCGAGCGCCGCGGGGCCGCTCGTCGAGCTGCGGCTGCCGTTCGACGCGCCGGCCGGAAGGCGCGTCCTGGTCGAGGCGGTCCCGTTCGCGGTGATGAGCTCGTTCCTGCACGACTACCTGCGCCGCCTGCCCAATCCCGAGGGCGCGACGCTCGCCGTCACCGACAGCGCCGGCACGCTGCTCGCGCGCGTCGAGCCCGAGGGCCGCGCTGTGTCCGAGCGCGATGTGCTGACGGTCGCCGCCAGCGTGCCGCGCACGCCCTGGCGCCTGCGCCTGCAGGCCGACCGCGCGCGCGTGCTCGCCGGGTCCGGCGGCGGCGCCTGGGTCGGCTGGGCGCTGCTCGGGGCCCTCACGCTCGCGACGCTCGCCGGCCTGTGGCTCTGTGCACGCGTGATCGCCTCCTCGCTGCGCACGAGCGCCGCTAACCGCGCCCTGCGCGAGAGCGAGGGCAAGCTGCGCGCGCTCGTCGGCGCGCTCGAGGAGGCCGTCTTCCTGCTGCACCCCGGCGGCGGCATCGAGCTGCTCAACGATTCCGCCAAGGCGCTGGCCTGCACCGACGCGGACGCCGTGCACAGTCCCCACGGCGTAGCGGTCAGCGACGACGGTGTGCCGCTGGCCGCGGCCGACACGCCGGCCGGCATCTCGTTCGCCAACGGCACGGCCGAGCGGCGCGTGATCGGCCTGGACCGGCCGGGCCACGAGCGCGTCTGGCTCGACGTCAGCACGCGGCCGCTCTTCCGGTCCGGGGAGACCAAGCCGTACGCCGTCGTCAGCTCGTGCACCGACGTCACCGATCGCCACAACCTCGAGGCGCACCTGCTCGACCTCGCCGACCGCGATCCGCTGACCGGGCTGTGGAACCGCCGCCGCTTCGAGCAGGACGTCGCGCACCAGCTCGATCGCTGCCGGCGCTACGGCGAGCGCGCGGCGCTCGTGGTGATGGATATCGACGGCTTCAAGCAGGTCAACGACCTGCTCGGCCATCTGGCCGGCGACGAGGTGCTGTGCGCGCTGGGCGACGCGCTCTCCTCACGACTGCGGTCCAGCGATCACGCCGCGCGCCTCGGGGGAGACGAGTTCGCTGTGCTGCTGATCGGCATCGACGGCGCGGAGGTCCTGCGGGTCGCCGCCGATCTCGCCGCCGGCCTGAGCGCCGCCGCAGTCGCCGTCCAGGAGCGCGTCAGCACGCCCATCAGCTTCGGAACCGCGCTGCTGGATCGCGCCACAAGCAGCGTCAACGCGGCGATCGAGGCCGCCGACCGTGCGATGTACGCCGCCAAGCACGAGGACGCCGGACGCCCGGTGGCGCCCGTCGCGCCCGTGCCCGACATCCGCGCGAGCGCGGAGATGGCGAGCCTGCGCGCCCTGCTCGCGGCCGTCAACGCACGCGACAGCTACACCGCGATGCACTCGCGTGTGGTCGTCACGCTGGCCCGTGGCGTTGCCCGCCGACTGGGACTCGACGAGGCGCAGACCGTCGAGGTCGAGCACATCGCGCTGGTGCACGATCTCGGCAAGATCGCCATGCCCGACGCGATCCTGCGCAAGACCGGCCCGCTGACGAGCCAGGAGCAGACGCTCATGCGCCAGCATCCGGTCGTCGGGGCGCAGATCCTCGCGTCGATGCCCGAGCTGACGCACCTCGCGTCCGCGGTCCGCGCCGAGCACGAGCGCTGGGACGGCGACGGCTACCCCGACGGCCTGGCCGGCGAGGAGATCCCGGTGGCCAGCCGGATCGCGCTGGTCTGCGATGCCTACCACGCGATGACGTCCAACCGGCCCTACCGGCGAGCGATGTCCGAGGCCGCTGCGCGCGAGGAGATTCGCCGCGAGGCGGGGGCGCAGTTCTGCCCGCACGCCGCCGCCGCGCTGCTCGCGGTGCTCGAGGCGGCGCTGGTGCCTGCCTAGGACACGCGTCCGCAAGTTCTGCGTGTTTCCGGGCAGAACTTCCGGCCACGCGTCCTAGCAAACGCCCGGCGCACAGGAGTACGTTTGGCTGATCGCCACGCGGGCGTGCCGCCAGCACCGACTGAGGAGAACCATGAACCTGACCGGATCGCGCTCGATGGCCTGCATCGCTTTGTCGCTGCTGGGCTGCGCCGCGCTGCCGGCGGCCGCCAGCGCCGCCACGGACGATCGCGTCCGCACCTACCGCGTCGAGAACGTGCGCACGGCGCAGGACCGGGCGGCGGTCGCCCGCAGCGGGGTCGCGATCGTCGGGACCGACCACGGCGCGCTCCTCGTCACCGCATCGGCGGCCGACGCCGTCAAGCTGCGCCGCCTGCGCTACCGCGTGGTGCGGGGCTCCCAGCCGCGGCTGCCCGCCCGCGCAAAGGGCCTGCGGTCGCGCGCCGCCGCCTTCCCGCCCGCCGACGCCAACTACCACAGCTATCAGGAGATGAGCGACGAGACGGCGGCGATCGCCAACGCCTACCCGTCGATCGTCACCCGCCAGAGCATCGGCACGAGCTACGAGGGGTCGCGCCAGATCTGGGCGCTGAAGATCTCCGACAACGTCACCACCGACGAGGCCGAGCCGGAGGTGCTGTTTACGCACAATCAGCACGCCCGCGAGCACCTCACCGTCGAGATGGCGATGTACCTGCTCAACGAGCTGACGGGCAAGTACGGCACGGACTCGCGGATCACGAACATCGTCAACTCCCGCGAGATCTGGATCGTCCCGAGCATGAACCCCGACGGCGCGGAGTACGACGTGGCGACCGGCACCTACCGGATGTGGCGCAAGAACCGCCAGCCCAACGCCGGCTCGACGGCGGTCGGCACGGACCTCAACCGCAACTGGGACTGGCAGTGGGGCTGCTGCGGCGGCTCCAGCGGCACGTTCTCCTCTGAGACCTACCGCGGTCCGACGCCCTTCTCGGCGCCCGAGACCCAGCACGTGCGTGACTTCGTCAACTCGCGCGTCGTCGACGGCAAGCAGCAGATCACGGCCGCGATCGACTTCCACACGTACTCCGAGCTCGTCCTGTGGCCGTACGGCTACACGACGGCGGACACAGCGCCCGGCCTGACGCTCGACGACCGCAACGCGCTCGCCGCGCTCGGCACGGACATGGCCCAGACGAACGGCTACACGCCCGAGCAGGCCAGCGACCTCTACATCACCGACGGCTCGATCGACGACTGGCTGTGGGGCAAGCACAAGATCTTCGGCTACACGTTCGAGATGTACCCGACGACCGCGACCCCCGGCTTCTACCCGCCCGACGAGGTCATCCCGGCGCAGACGTCGCGTAACCGCGAGGCTGTCCTGCGGCTGGCGGAGATCGCCGACTGCCCGTACCGCGCGATCGGCAAGGAGACGCAGTACTGCGGCATCCCGAGCTCGACGATCTACGCCGAGGACTTCGAGGCCGCGCCCACGACCACGACCGCGTGGACGGCGAACCGCGGCGCGACGGACACCGCCACGCTTGGTCGTTTCGAGCGCGGTGATCCCGCGGCGACGAACTCGGGCGGCGCCAAGCAGCTCGGCACGACCGTCAGCGGCGTCAACGACCTCGTCACGGGCCGCCTGGCGGGCGCCGCGGCGGGGGACCACGACGTCGACGGCGGCGTGACCTCGATCACGTCCCCGGAGATCACCCTGACCGGTGGCTCGAGCTATACGCTGAGCCTGTCGTACTACCTCGCGCACGGGACGAACTCGTCGTCGGCGGACTACCTGCGCGTGAAGGTCGTCGGCGCGACCACGGCGACGGTCGTGCAGGAGCTCGGGGCGGCGAACAACGACAACGGCGCCTGGGCGTCGGCGAACAGCATCAGCCTCAACGCGTTCGCCGGCCAGAAGGTGCGGCTCGTCGTCGAGGCGGCCGACGCGGCGACGGCGAGCCTCGTCGAGGCGGCGATCGACAACGTGCGTGTGACGCGAGCCTGAGGGATGCACGACGACGGCTATGAGCTGCGCACCGCGATCGACGATCGCGCCGACGGCGTCTTCGCGACGCGCGACCTCGCCGCCAGCGAGACGGTCATGCTCGGCGTCCCCGGACGCCCGGCGCCCGCCAACCACTCCCACGCAAACCAGGTCAGCCTGACCGCGTGGGAGTTCGAGGATGGTCTCGCACCAAAGGTCAACCACTCCTGCGACCCCAACTGCGGCGTCCGCGTCAACCCAGCCGTCCACGGCTTCGACTTCGTCGCGCTCGTGCCGATCGGCGCGAGCGACGAGATCACGTTCGACTACGCGATGCGCAACTACGTCATCGAGCACTTCCCGGCGTCATGCCTGTGCGGCGCCGCGAACTGCCGCGGCACGGTCACCGGCTGGAAGGACCTGGCCCCCGAGCGCAAGGCGGCCTACGGCGACCTCGTCGCGCCGTACCTGCGCGCCGCCGACGCATCGTTCGCCTACATCTAGGCCCCGTCACTCTGCGGGCGCGGCGGACGCACGCAGCCGCGCGTCGGCCACCGTCTGGGCCGCCTGCGTCGAGCGAACATGGCCGGTCACGGCGTGCAGGAAGTCCTCGCGGCCGAGCACGTAGAGCAGCCCGTCGGAGGTTGCGAGGACGCTCGCCGTGCGCTTGACGTCGCGCAGCAGCGCGATCTCGCCGAAGTAGTCGCCCGGCCCGAGCCGCCGTACGACGGCGCCCGCCTGTAGCGGCCCGTCGAGCGCCGTCACGACGGTCAGCGCCGCCAGCACGGTCGTCGCGCCGGCGGTGAGCGCCAGCAGGGCCGCGCGGCGAGAGCGGCGATCGGCGAGCAGCGCGGTGAACGGACCCGCGAGCGCGCCCGGCAGGACCCGGGCGACAACCGCCAGCGTGACGGCGCCCGTCCCAGCGGCCTTGTAGGCGGCGATCGCGAGCACGACGGTGAACGCCCACTGCGCGAGCGACATCGCCGTGCAGGCAAGGACGAACAGCCGAAGCTCGCGGGTCGCAAGCCCTTCTCGAAGACCCGTCCCGCCGCGCACGCGGCGACCCTACCGCGCGCGGTGCAGCGCTCCGCGTAGCGGTGGGCGGCGGCCGGCTCGCCCGCCACGGACGTGTGCGTTGGCGCTCGGGCGAATGGTAAGCCTCTGGCGCTTACCGGCTCACGGAGGTGATCGATGCAGATCCGGCGCGGTCGCGATCAGCCCGCGGTGCCACCATCGCATCAGCCCAAACTCACCATCACGTGCTTGAGCTCGGTGTAGTCCTCGAGCGAGTACGCGCTCATGTCCTTGCCGTAGCCCGACTGCTTGAAGCCACCGTGCGGCATCTCGCTCACGAGCGGGATGTGGTCGTTGACCCAGACCGTCCCGAACCGCAGCGCCCGCGCGCAGCGCATCGCGCGGCCCACGTCGCGCGTCCACACGCTCGCCGCCAGCCCGTAGTCGACGCCGTTGGCCCAGGCGAGCGCCTCGTCCTCCGAGGCGAAGCGCTGGACCGTCACGACCGGCCCGAAGACCTCGCGCTGCACGAGCTCGTCGTCCTGCGCGAGGCCGGCGACCACGGTCGGCGCGTAGAAGTGACCGGGACCGTCGAGGGCGGCGCCACCGGCGACGGCCTCCGCGCCCGCCGGCGCGCGCTCCATGAAGCCGCTCACGCGCTCGCGCTGCGCCGCGGAGATCAGCGGCCCCATCTCGGTCTCCTCCGACGCCGGGTCGCCGACCGTCAGCCCCGCCGCGGCGGACGCGAGCGCGCTCACGAAGTCGTCGTGGACGCGCGGGCCCGCCAGCACCCGGGCCGCCGCCGTGCAGTCCTGCCCCGCGTTCCAGAAGCCCGCGATCCGCACGCCCTCGACCGCGGCCTCGACGTCGGCGTCGTCGAAGACGAGCACCGGCGCCTTGCCGCCGAGCTCGAGGTGCACGCGCTTGAGCGACGCCGCGGCGGCCCGCGCGATCGCCTTGCCCGTCGCGACGTCGCCGGTCAGCGACACCATCGCGACGCCGGGATGCGCCACGAGCGCCGCGCCGGCCGACGCGCCGTGGCCGAAGACGACGTTCAGGACGCCCGGCGGCAGGTGCTCGGCGCAGACCTGCGCCAGCAGCGCGGCCGTCATCGGCGTCTGCTCGCTGGGCTTGAGGACGACCGTGTTGCCGGCGGCCAGGGCGGGCCCGATCTTCCAGATCGCCATCATCAGCGGGTAGTTCCAGGGCACGATCTGGCCCACCACGCCGACCGCCTCGCGGCGCAGCATCGAGGTGTAGCCCTCCAGGTACTCGCCCGCGGCCTGGGCCTCCATGCAGCGCGCCGCGCCGGCGAAGAAGCGCAGGTTGTCCACGAGCGCCGGGATCTCCTCGCGCATCGCCGCGATCGGCTTGCCGACGTTCAGCGACTCGACCTGGCTGAGCTCCTCGCCACGCGCCTCCAGCGCGTCGGCGATCCGCAGCAGCGCCAGCGCGCGCTCGCCGGGCGGGCTGGCGGACCAGCCGTCAAACGCGCCGGCTGCCGCCCTGACGGCGGCGTCGACGTCCGCCGCGTCCGACAGCGGCGCGACGGCGATGACGGCGCCCGTGGCGGGGTTGCGGATCGGCTCGGTGGCGCCGTCGTGCGGCGCGGCGAGCGCGCCGCCGATGAAGTTCTCGATCCTCGTGGCGGCGGTGCTCATCGGGCCGGCTCTCCTTCTGCTGCGGGTATGGGACCGAGCGCTTCGGCGACGGCCGGATGGGTGATCCGGCCGCCGGCGACGTTCACGCCGAGGCGTAGCTCCGGGCACTGCTCCAGGGCACGCTGCACGCCGAGGTCGGCGAGCTTGAGCACGTAGGGCAGCGTCGCGTTGGTCAGCGCCCAGGTCGCCGTGACCGGCACCGCGCCAGGCATGTTCGTCACGCAGTAGTGCGTGACGTCGTCGACCTGGAACGTCGGGTCGGAGTGCGTCGTCGGGCGCGAGGTCTCAAAGCAGCCGCCCTGGTCGATCGACACGTCGACGAGCACCGCGCGCGACTTCATCAGCCCGAGCTGCTCGCGCGTGATGACGCGCGGGGCGCGCGCGCCGTGGATCAGGACGGCGCCGATCACGAGGTCGGCGCTCGGCAGCATCTGCTCGATCGCCAGCGTCGAGGAGTGCACGGTCGACGCGCGGCCGCCGAAGATGAGATCAAGCTCGCGCAGACGGTCGATCGAACGGTCGAAGACGAACACGTCGGCCTGCATGCCGATCGCGATCAGCGCCGCGTTGGTGCCCACGACGCCGCCGCCGATCACGAGCACGGTCGCCGCCGCGACGCCGGGCACCCCGCCGAGCAGCACGCCGCGCCCGCCGAGCGGCTTCTCGAGCATGAACGCGCCCGCCTGCGTCGCGATCTTGCCGGCGACCTCACTCATCGGCGCCAGCAGCGGCAGGCGCCCGCGCGCGTCCTCGACGGTCTCGTAGGCGATGCAGGTCGCACCGGACGCGCACAGCCCCGCCGCCAGCTCGGGCTCCGCCGCGAGATGCAGGTAGGTGAACAGCGTCTGGCCCGGCCGCAACAGCGCCACCTCCGAGCGCTGGGGCTCCTTGACCTTCAGGACGAGCTCGGCCTCGCCCCAGACGCCCGCGGCGTCGAGCACGATCCGTGCGCCCTGCGCCTCGTAGGCGAGGTCGTCGATCGCGCTGCCGACGCCGGCGCCCGACTGGATGAGCACCTCGTGGCCATGCGTCGTCAGCTCGCGCACGCCGGCGGGGGTGATCGCGACACGCGACTCGTCGGTCTTGATCTCGGTCGGGACGCCGACGTTCATGTCGTGACCTCGAAGCGACATCCGCGCCGCTCGAGCTCGGGAAACAGGTCGTCGGGGTCGACGCACTTCTCCGGCGGGTGGACGCCGACGCGGCGGACGCGTCCGCGCGCGAGCAGCCGCACGAGCGCCGCGGCCGGCGCAGCCGTCGAGACGACGCCGCCGCCGAGCTTCCACTCGGCCATCGGCGCCGTCAACGCGCTGACGCGGACCGTGCGCCCACCGGCCGATGTGACCTCGACGACGTGGCCCGACACCGTCCGCGCCGACGGCCCGATGGCGGTGGACTGCGCGGCCGCGACCTCCTCCTCGGCGGCGTCGCGCAGCGCCTCGAGGCGGCGCAGCAGCCCGGGCGCCAGCGACAGCCGGAAGCTCGCCTCGCGCGCGCCGAAGCTCGATCCGAACGTGCACAGCTCGGAGTGCAGCGTGTGGAACGTCGTGACCGCGCCGATCGGCTCTGGGAAGCACACGATGCCGCCGGGGGCGAGCGGCGCGAGCTCGCGCGGGCGGCCGTCGTCGAGCACGACCGGCGCCATCGTGAGCTCGTCGAGCAGCGTCCGCAGGGAGTACGGCGCACGCAGCGCCGCGGCAGGTTCGGGGTCGCGCCCCGCCGCCGCGACATGGATCGCGTAGACCGGATCGCCGCTGTCGAGCCCGCGGATGGCGTGCAACGCCATGACGTTCGTCTTGCCGGGGCTCGAGCCCATCCCGAGCACCGCGAGCCGGCCGGCGCGCTGGAAGCGTCCGTGCAGCTCCAGCTGTAGCGCGGTCATCCAGTACAGCCCGCCGAGGTCGAGGTAGTCGCAGTCCGCCGCCAGCGCCGCCTCCATCGCGACGAGGTTGACGCGATAGCTGGCGGCGTTCACCAGCACGTCGGTGCCGGCGAGCATCGGCGCGAGGCAGCCGCGCGCGTCGATCGCGGCCGCACGCGCCCGCGCGCCGCCGTGCTCCACCGCGATCCGCGCCGCCCGGTCGCCGTTCACGTCGAGCAGCAGCAGCTCACCGACCTCCTCCGACTCGGCGAGATCGCGCACGATCGCCCGCCCGACGTTGCCACCGGCACCGAGCACCGCGACGGCGAGGCCGCCGCTCACAACGCCAGCTCCCGGCCGCGCAGGGCGAGCCAGAACTCGATCCGGTCGCGCGGGCTCCCCAGCGAGCGGCCGGTCAGCTCCTCGACGCGTCTGATCCGGTAGCGCAGCGTGTGGCGGTGGCACAAGACTTGCGCCGCGGCGCGCTCCCAGTGGCCGTTGTGCTCGAGAAACGCGTCAAGCGACCGCAGCAGCTCGTCGGCGTAGGCCGGGTCCCCCTCGACGACGCCCGCCAGGACGCTGTCGCAGTACGAGCGCAGCGCCTCGTCGTCCTGCAGCGACAGCAGCAGGTGAAAGGAGCCCAGGTCGCGGTGCGTCGCCACGTCGGGGGCGGTCCCGTTGGCGAAGCGGGCGGCGTCCAGCGCGCAGCGCGCCTCGTGGAAGCTGCGCCGCAGCGACTGCGCGCTCGCCGGGCGACTGGCGGACGCCCGCACGTCGCCGGCGTCGCTCGCGGCCAGCTCGGCGAGCAGCTGTCGCGCGAGCTGCACCGGCTCGCCCCATTCGGCGTCGACGATGGCGCACAGCAGCGCGCCGCGGACGGCGACCAGCGCGTGCGCGTCGGCGCGCGCGAGCGCGGCGTCGAGCAGCGGCTCGGCGGCGACCGGGTCGGCGGTCGCGAAGGCCAGCACCGCGACCTCGTCGCCGAGCCCGAACGGGCGCAGGCGAGCGGCGAGCTCCTCGGGGTCCAGGCGCCCCGTCAGCGCCTCCGCGAGGACGTCGCCGGCCAGGCGGCGCTCGGTGTCGCGGGCGACCCGCACCCGCATGAGCTCCAGCGCGACAACGGTCGCGCCCTGCTGCAGGATCAGCCGCTCGAAGTCGCCCAGCGCCGGCCGGCCGGCCACGCCCGCCAGCCAGGCCTGCGCCGGAGCGCCGTCGCGGCCGACGACGGGCAGCACGAGCGCGCGCCCCTCGAGCGGCGCCGGGACGGCGCCGCCGGCGGCGGTCGCCGCGCGCAGGGCGCCGAGCTCGTCGGCCGACAACGATCCGCTGGCGGCGATCGTCTCGCCGCGACCGCTGAGCACGCACGCGCCGCCGCCGATCGCCTCGGCGACCATCCGCATCACCTCACCCAGGCCGCGCTCCTCGAGCACGAGCCGCTCCAGGCGTCCCTGGATCTCCGTGCTGCGCCGCAGCGCGTCGTACTGCTCGCTGACAAGGTGCGTGAACGCCCGCTCGGTGATCGCGATGAACGGGACGTCGTAGGGCACGTCGAAGAGCGGCAGTTCATGCTCGCGGGCGGCGTCGAGCAGCGGGCCCGGCAGCGCGTCGTGCTCGAAGCCGACACCGAGCCCGACGCCGGCGATCCCGTGCCGCGCGAGCCGCGCGACGTACTCGCGCTGGCGCGCCGACGAGGTCAGCTGGATCCCGGTCGTCAGCAGCAACTCGCCGCCGGGCAGCCACGGCGTCGGGTCCAGCAGCTCCGTGCTGTGAACGGCGCGCACCGCCGCCTGCGCCGACCCGTGGCCGGCCGCGAGCTGCAGACCCACCTCCGACAGCAGCCGCTCGACGGTCAGCATCGCTGCGCTACACCCGCACCGCGGCGGCGGTCAGGACCGTCCGCAGCGTCGCCTCGATCTCCGCGAACTGCGGCGGGCCCGCGATCAGCGGCGGGGAGAGCTGGATGACGGGATCGCCGCGGTCGTCGGCGCGGCAGATCAGGCCATGCCGGAACAGCTCGCCGGAGACGAAGCCGCGCAGCAGCTCCTCGGACTCCTCGCGGTCGAAGCTCTGCTTCGTGTCGCGGTCCTTGACGAGCTCGATCGCCTGGAAGTAGCCGGCCCCGCGGACGTCGCCGACGATCGCGATGTCGCGCAGGCTCTCGAGCATCGCGCGAAGCGCGTGCTCGTTGGCGCGCACGTTGGCGCACAGGTCCTCACGCTCCATGAGGTCGATGTTCGCAAGCGCGACGGCGGCGGCGACCGGATGGCCGCCGAACGTGAAGCCGTGCACGAAGGACTGCGTGCCCTCCATGAACGGCTCGGCCACGTGGTCGGCGACGATCATCGCGCCCATCGGGACATACGCCGAGGTCAGACCCTTCGCCGTCGTGATGATGTCCGGCACGTAGCCGAAGCGATCGCAGCCGAACATGTGCCCGAGCCGGCCCCAGGAGCAGATCACCTCGTCGGAGATGAGCAGCACGCCGTGGCGGTCGCAGATCTCGCGCACGCGC
>Ga0136615_10000050_pt1 | contig 40727 bp, 40 predicted proteins | sample AntDrymUQ2882206_2_FD_106647 | JGI IMG/M metagenome (GOLD analysis project Ga0136615, IMG submission 106647) | Polar desert sand microbial communities from Dry Valleys, Antarctica - metaG UQ288 (22.06) | ecosystem: Environmental > Terrestrial > Soil > Desert | place: Antarctica: Dry Valley... | reverse complement strand
GCCGCGCCCCGACGCCTCCCGGCGGGCGTGGGCACACACGCACAAGCTGCACAAAGTCCCAAAACGCCAGCAACCACGGGCGATTTCAGCCGATCCGTGTGACCACCAACTGCGGAACTCGGGCGCTTCGCGCCGCCGCCGGCCGCGCCGCTGCCCGCGGCCCGCCTGCCCCTACGGGCTGACGCCCTCCGGGCCGGCGGCCGCGCCACGGCCGGCTCGTCACGACATGGCGGCCATGAGGCGGTCGGCCAGCTCCGCTGCCAGCAGCCCGCTGTGGCTCTCGAAGGAAGGCGATGAGGGGGCAGTCTGCGGGAGGGCGCACGATCTCGGGGGCGCTTGCCTGCGTCGACGCGGCCGAGGGGGCCACCGCGGGGGTGTGGCCGAGACCAGCCGACACAGGAGGCGCGCGGATCACTGGACGCCAGATAGACGAACCGCCCACGATCACCTGCGATCTCGCGCGCCCGTAACCAGCTCATGACCTTCGGTCTTCTACACCGGCAGTCGAGCGAGTGGCGATGCGTCCCCGGCGTTAGTAGCTCGGCAGGGCACACATCTTCTTACGGCGCAATCGCGTAGCACCTAGCGAGCGAGCTGCTCTCGCGTGTGATCCCCGTCGCATCGGCCACGACCACCTTATGTCCGTTCCAAGAGCCGCGCTCGCAGCTTTCAAGAATCGTTTGCCTGTTGTCCCACCATGGTATGTAGAGACCTCTCGAATACCACTTGATGGCGTACGGTGCCGTACCACCGGATATCTCTGTCTCGCAGCTGATCTGGTAGTTACCGACCCCCTCGCAGAACAGCCTCACGTTGAGGTCGGCGGCCTGCGCCGTGCCTACGATCGAGAGGGAGCAAACGGCCACGGCGAGCGCCACAAAGATGCCCCGCCGACTCGTGCGCGATGGCTGCTTGATGATGGACAAGCGATTCTCCTCTGGTGATTGGTTGTTGGAATGGTGCTATGAGTTGGTCCGGCTCAACCGGCTGATGCGATGTCGATCTGCTGACTGTGAAAGACGGTCAAGAGCCCGAAAGTGCATGGGCACATCGATCACGGGGGCCCGACCGCCTGGCGCGCGGACCCACGCACCACCGGCACCTGCGACGGCGCGCCTTATAGCACGCAGCAGCTTGCCATCATCAATTATGAGCGCGCCCTCGTGTGTGACTCAAAGCACATACGCGGCCACGCGCGGCCCTTCGCGCCGCTTGAAGCGGCATCCACGCAGCCCCGATAATAGGGAGGTCTCTTGGCCGTGACGAGCGCGCGCCTGAGACTACATGTGTCGTCAGCGCCGGCGGCTTCGACTTCGCACACGGCCAGCGTATCCTCCGAAGGGTGACCGCGAACCGCGAGATCCGTCGTCGCCTGACGGCGGTAGTGGCGGTCGGTGCGCTGGCGCTCGTCGCGACTGTGACTCCCGCGACGGCGCAAGAGGCGTTTGAGGCCGATGTGTCGTGTCGGTGGGGCGCGCGCGATTGCAGCAGGCCCGCGCGTGACCTGGTGGCGCAGTTCAACCGGCTGCGCGACCATGGCGACCTGATCGGCTTTGGCATGGGCAGGGCGCCGGACGTCTCCAATGCCAACCACTGGCAAGGCGTGCAGCGACTCGCCACCCAGCGGGGACGCTACCTCGCGGTTTCGCGCAACGGCGCGAATGTGAGCTTCGTGATCGTTCGCATGGCTTCCCGTGACCGGTCGGGTGAGCGCTACCGCTCCAACCACATCGGCCCCACGTCGGCTGACACGCCCCCGCCCGCCACGGATCGTGTGGTGACCGTGGTTGCCTACGATCGGCTCGACGCCGGTTTCAACCATTCTGGCGGAATGCAGTCCGTGGGGGATTTCCTAGCCGTCGGCCTTGAGGACGACGAGCGCTCGCGCGTGGTGTTCTGGACCGTCTCCGACGTGCGGCATCCGAGTCGAGTCGGGGCACTTCGGCACGAGACCGGAGTCGACGGCGCCGGCACGATCTCATTGGCGAAACTGCGCGGCGGCCGTCACCTGCTCATCGTCGGTGGCACCGACGCGAACACCCTTGACTTCTATCTCTCGCGTGCTGGCACCGGCCTTGCGAACCCGCGCTTTGATCACACCGCGACGTGGACCGAAGACGAGCTCGTGGGCGGCGACAGCGAGTTCGGCAACTACCAGAACCTGAACCTCGTTGCCAGCAGCGACGGCAGGCTCTACCTCATCGGGACTCACTTCAGCGGCATCTTCGGCGGCAGGAGGGACGTCGCCGACCTCTTCGTGCTCGAGCGCAACCCACGGTCGCCGCGCATCCGCAAGCTCGCCTCACGCCACCTGTACTGCGCCGTGCCCGGCGGGAACCAGCATTGCGACCTTGACGCCGCAGGCGGCGTGTATGTGACACCCACCGGCGGGCTGCTGCTCTACGGCACCGAGCGTAACAACGACGGACAGAACGGCAGCGTGAAAGCCGAGGAGTTTCGTCCCGCGCCGCACCGCCCAAGCTGCGAGAACATCAGCGACTCCTGGGTCGAGCTCTACGATGACACGGGTTTTGACGGCGACCGCGGCGTGATGATCGATTACCACGACCGCAGGCTGCGCAACTACGAGAACTATGACCTTGTCGAGGGCTTCGAGGACAAGGCTTCAGCCGCTCGCTGGTGCCTGCCCAGCGGCCGGCGCTATCGCCTGTATCAACACAAGCGCCCCTGCCGTGGCCGGACGATCGATCTTATCGGCACCGACACACCGGCAAGCGATCGCGAGTTTGGCGATGGTTCGGGCGTCGTTCGCCGCTTCAACGACGCCGTTTCGTGCTCGCGATGGATTCGCTGAGCTGAGCGAGGGCATCTGCCGGCCCGTTCGCCCTCACCATCGACTCGTCGCGGACTTCCGGTTCCTGGCTCGCCAGCAAACACCGAGAACGGTGTAGCGTCGCCCGGCCGGCGCCGTCAAGTGCCCGCTGCGCGGCTCGTCTAAGGGTGTGCGCGACCGCGAGGCGTAACGGATCGAACGCCGCGGAAATCGCTGCCGATGAGCCAGCGACGGCCACATGGCCAGTTACGCCATTCCGCGTGCACGCGAATTACCAGCCGTCGGCTGCTCCGTCTCGTTCGACGCTGCAGCGACGCGAGGAGTCGATTGCAGCGGGTGCAGACGAAGCTTCGTCGCTACGGCTTTCCTCCGAAGCTAATCTGGCAGCCGCCGCGCTGAACCTCGCCGCGAGCGGACTCATAGAAGGCCGAAAGCACCACGAGCAAGACCCCCAGCAGGAGGACCGCCATCCCGGCGGCCGCGGAGACACCGGTCCCGATGACCGGCACAACAAACCACTGTGGGCAGCCTGCGGCTCGCTGATACGGGCCCCTTCTCCGGGTCATGACGCCGGCCGCAGGGCCACCGCGCCGCCCGGGCATAGGCGCTGATTCGCCACGTGATCGCACGCCGCAGAACGATGATGGTGATCGCGGGTCCCTCGTTCACCGGCCGCGCCTGTCGGTGGGCTCCACGCGGCCACGCCGCAGGCCCGAAACGCTTGCTACCGTGGCCTCCGCCACCGACGCTGGACACGGCACACACTCCATTTCAGGCTCGTAACGAAGGGGTCAGCGGTTCGAATCCGCTCGTCGGCGTATGTCAGATGACATCAGAGAGCTGATCCTCGACCTGCCGCTGATCGACACCCCTGACCGGCCGCAGGGCACCATCGTCGTTCGCCGCACCGACGTCCCGGAGGAGCGCCGCCGGGAGGCCGACGAGTTCGTGATCTCCAACGGCGGCCAGATCGGGCAGAAGCCGCTGTTCGAGGTCATCGGCGGCAAGACGCCGGCCGGCGGCGCGGTGAACGAGACGTTCTACGCGGTGCCGGTCGCCGCGCTCGTCGCGAAGAGCGGCTGAGCGCTCCCGCCTCAGGCCGCGTCGACCTCGTCGTACCTGAGGGCGGGACGGTCGGCGGCCGGCTGGGCGGGGGCGTCGTCCTTGTCGACGACGGCGCGCTCGTACTGCGGCGGCGCGGTGCCCGTGCGCTCGACGCAGCGCGCGACGGCGGGTCCCTGCGCGGCGCGGATCTCGCGCAGCTCGAGTTGCACCCGCCACTCACGCTCGAAGTCGAACACGTAGGCGATCCGCTGGCCTTCGAACATGTCGAGGTCGGCGAGACGCGCGCAGGCGCTCTTGCCGGGCGGGTCGACCGAGGTGGCGTGGTAGGGGTGCATGTAGTGCGCGTCCTCGGACGTCCAGAACGCGCCGTCGAGCCAGAAGGAGTAGAGGTGGTCGTCGTCCCAGCGCAACGCGGACTGCAGCGCGTAGTGCAGGTCCACCAGGGTCAGGTCGTCGCGCACGGTGATCGTGCGGTGGACTCCCTGATAGCCCACGAGCTCGGCCTTGAACACGTAGCTCTGCTGCGGCATCTCGCTCCTCTCACCCTGGTCGGGATCGCCGACCGTAAGCCTTCCCACTGACAGAACACCGTGGTACGGCCTGAGTTTCTTCGTCGTGGCGTACCCTTCGCCCGGCCGTCTCGTGCGCCAACCCTCGAACACCAACGTGCCCAATCCGCTCGGACGTCCGCTGCTTGAGCGACTGCGTGCCATCTGCGGTGACGAGCACGTCCTGACCGAGTCCATCCAGCTGCGCACGTACGAGTCCGACGGGCTGCTGCAGTACCGCGCGACGCCGGGCGCGGTCGTCCTGCCGGGCAGCGCGGCCGAGGTCCGCGATGTCGTGCGCGCCTGCTCGGACGCGCAGGTGCCATGGGTCGCGCGCGGCGCCGGCTCGGGCCTGTCGGGCGGCGCGCTGCCGGTCGCCGAGGGCGTGCTGATCGCCGTGACGCGGATGCGCCGCGTGCTCGAGGTCGACCTCGACAACGGCCGCATCGTCGTCGAGCCGGGCGTGACGAACACCGAGGTGAGCCTCGCCGTCGGGCCGACGCACTTCTACCCGCCCGACCCGTCGTCGCAGATCGTCTGCTCGATCGGCGGAAACGTCGCCGAGAACTCCGGCGGCGCGCACTGCTTCAAGTACGGCTTCACGACGAACTACGTCACGGGCCTGGAGGTCGTCCTCGCCGACGGCGCGGTCGTCCAGCTCGGCGGCAAGGAGGTCGACGTGCCCGGCTACGACCTGCTCGGCGCGTTCGTGGGCTCGGAGGGCACGCTCGGCATCTGCACGAAGATCACGCTGCGCGTCATCCCCGTGCCCGAGGCGGTCAAGACGATGGTCGCGTTCTTCGCGACGACGAGCGAGGCCGGCGAGACCGTGTCGGAGATCGTCTCCGGCGGCGTCGTCCCGGGCGCGATCGAGATGATGGACACGCTGACGATCCAGGCCGCCGAGCAGGCCGTCGGGGCGGGCTTTCCAACCGACGCCGGCGCGGCGTTGATCGTCGAGCTCGACGGCTCGGAGGCCGAGTGCGAGGCGCGCTTCGACGACGTCGTCGCGATCTGCGAGCGCAACGGCGCGACGAGCATCCGCATCGCCCAGGACGACGCCGATCGCGCCGCGATCTGGCGCACGCGCAAGGCGGCGTTCGCGGCGATGGGCCGCGTCGCGCCGAACTACTACGTCCAGGACGGCGTCATCCCGCGCACGAAGCTGCCCGAGGTGCTCGCGCAGATCGCCGCGCTCGCAGACGAGTACGGCATGCGCGTGGGCAACGTCTTCCACGCCGGCGACGGCAACCTGCACCCGCTCGTCTGCTACGACGGGGAGGAGGAGGCCGAGCGCGCCGAGGAGCTGGCGGGCAAGATCGTCGAGGCCTGCGTCGCGGCCGGCGGCTCGATCACCGGCGAGCACGGCGTCGGCGTCGACAAGAAGCGCTACATGCCGAGCATGTTCGACGAGCCCGACCTCGCCGCCTTCCAGCATCTGCGCTGCGCGTTTGACCCGCGCGGCCTCGCCAACCCGGGCAAGCTCATGCCCACGCCACGCCTGTGCGGCGAGGTGCCCGGCCCGTACCGCACCCACCCGCTCGAGCGCGACGGCATCGCGGAGCGGTTTTGAGCGCGCAGTCGATGCAGCTCGTCACGCCCGACACGGCGCAGGAGGCGGCCACGCTCCTGCGCGGGTACGCCGCGCGCGGGGTGGCCGTGCGCTTCGTCGGTGCCGGCACGAAGCCGTGGGGCGGCCCCGGCGGCGAGTGCGGCGTCGAGCTCGGTACGACGGCGCTGGACGCGGTCGTCGAGCACAACCGCGGCGACCTCACCGCCGTGCTGCAGCCGGGCGCGTCGCTGCGCCAGCTCGACGAGCTGTTCGCCGACGCCGGGCAGATGCTCCCGCTCGACCCGCCGCTGGGTGACGGCGACGCGGCGACGCTCGGCGGCGTCGTCGCCACGGGCGACTCCGGCCCGCTGCGCCATCGCTACGGCGCCGTCCGCGACCTCGTGCTCGGGATCACGGTCGCGCTGCCCGACGGCACGCTCGCGCACGCGGGCGGCAAGGTCATCAAGAACGTCGCCGGCTATGACCTCGCCAAGCTCTTCAGCGGCTCGTTCGGGACGCTCGGCCTGATCACGGAGGTCGCGGTCCGGCTGCTGCCGCGCCCGCCGGCGCAGGCGACGGCGACCGGCGCGACCGACGATCCCGGCCTGCTCCAGCAGGCGGCGATCGCCGTGTCGGCCAGCTCGCTGGAGGCGCAGTCGCTCGACGTGCGCTGGGAGTCGCGGTCGGGGACGGTGCTCGCGCGCTTCGCCGGGGTCGCGGCGGCCGCGCAGGCGGCGGCGGCGCAGAGGCTGCTGGCCGAGACCGGCGTCGAGGCGGTCGGGACCGAGGACGACGACGCGCTGTGGGCGCGCCAGCGCGCCGCGCAGCGCGGCGCCGACGGCGGCGCCGTGATCCGCGTCTCCGGCCGGCCGACCGCGCTCGCCGACGCCTGCGTCGCGGCGCAGATCGCGGGCGCGACGCTCGTCGGCCGCGCAGCGCTGGGCGTGTCCTGGATCGCGCTGCCGACAGCGGCACCCGGCGAGCTCGTCACCGCGATCGCACGCGTGCGCAAGGTGCTCGCGCCGTCGCGGTGCGTCGTGCTCGACGCGCCGCCGTACGTGCGCGCGCACCTCGATCCGTGGGATCACCCCGAGGATCCCGCGCTCGTGCTCATGCGCCGCGTGAAGGAGCGCTTCGACCCGTCGCGCACGTGCAACCCCGGCATCTTCGTGGGCGGCATCTAGATGCCCGCCTTCGACGCGCACAAGCCGCCCGAGATCGACCTCATCGAGGACTGCGTGCACTGCGGCTTCTGCCTGCCGACGTGCCCGACATACGTCCTGTGGAACGAGGAGATGGACTCCCCGCGCGGACGGATCGTGCTGATGCGCGAGGGCCTGGAGGAGGACAGCGCGCTGTCGAACACGATGGTCGGCCACTTCGACAACTGCCTGGGTTGCATGGCGTGCGTCACGGCCTGCCCATCGGGCGTGCGCTACGACCTGCTCATCGAGGACACGCGCCAGCAGGTCGAGCGCCAGCATCCGCGCACCCTTGGCGAGCGGCTGCTGCGGCGCGCGCTGTTCTCCACCTTTCCGTTTCCCGGCCGGCTGCGCGCGACGATCCCGCTGCTGGTGGGCTTCGAGCGCTCCGGGCTGGCGCGCTGGGCCCAGCGCTCGCGCCTGGTCGAGCGCTTCGCCCTGCTGCGCACGCTGGCGGAGCTCGCGCCGCCGGTGCGGCTGCGCGACACGCTGAGCCGGCTGCCCGCGGTGACGAAGGCCGTCGGCGAGAAGCGCGGCACGGTCGGCTTCCTGCAGGGCTGCGTCCAGCGCGCCTACTTCGCCGACGTCAACGCCGCGACCGTCGCGGTGCTCGCCGCGGAGGGCTTCGAGGTCCACGCGCCGCGCGCCCCGCGCTGCTGCGGCGCACTGGGCCTGCACGCCGGTCAGGAGGAGGACTCGTTGCCGCTCGCGAAGGCGACGATCGAGGCCTTCGAGCGCTTCGACCACGTCGTCGTCAACGCCGCGGGCTGCGGCTCGGCGATCAAGGACTACGGCCACCTGCTGCGCGACGAGCCCGACTGGGCGCAGCGCGCGGCCGAGCTGTCCGCGCGCGCCCGCGACGTGCACGAGCTGCTGGCGTCGGTCGCCCCACGCGCGACGCGCCATCCGATCGAGCTGACGGTCGCCTACCACGACGCCTGCCACCTCGCGCACGCCCAGCAGGTCCGCGCGCAGCCGCGCCAGCTGCTGCGCTCGATCCCCGGGCTGCAGCTCGTCGAGCCGGCCGAGTGGGAGCTGTGCTGTGGCTCGGCCGGGATCTACAACCTGACGCGGCCCGAGGCGGCGAGCGAGCTCGGCGAGCGCAAGGCGGCCAACCTGCTCGCCACGGGCGCCGACGTGATCGCCGCGGCCAACCCGGGCTGCACCCTGCAGATCGCCGCCCACCTGCAGCGCAAGGGCGAGCCGCGCGAGCTCGTGCACCCGATGCAGCTGCTGGCGCGCTCGATCGCGGGCGGATCGACACGCCGACGGCGCCGCCGGCCGCGCCCGCGCCTGCCCTGGCGGTGAGCGCCTTCCTCAAGGCGCACGGCACGGCCACCGCGCCGCTGCCCGACCACTGGATGACCGCGGGCAGCCGGCTGCTCGAGCCGGGGCGCACCGGCTTTCCGCGCCGCCCGCGGATGCAGCCCGGCGACCGGCTTGTGCTCTACGCCTCGGGCTGGAAGTGCGTCTTCGGCGTCGCGGAGGTCGTCGGCGAGCCGGTGATCGCCGACGACGCGCCCGCTCGCTGGCCGTGGTCGGTCCCCGTCGAGCTGCTCGTCGTCGTGCCGCTGCTGTCCAACGCGCCGCCCGTCGAGGCGATCGGCGTTGCGCCGCGGTCGATGAGCCAGCAGAGCCACATCCGGCTCGAGCCGCGCCACGTGGAGCTGGCGCTCGAGGCGCTCGCGGGCGTCGGGCGCTAACAGTTGTCCACTTCTGGGCAGACCTGCGGATCGCGCGCCGATCCTCGCTACGGTCGGAGGGTGCGCCGGCTCGTGCTCCTCACCGGCGTCCTGGCCGGCCTGCTCGCTGCCGCCGCGCCCGCCCCTGCCGCCGAGTTTCCTCGGCAGGATCTGCTGCTGCTGTCGCGCAACGCCGCCGGAGCGCCCGCGAACGGGCCGTCGCGCAACGCGGTCATCTCACAGGACAAGCGCTACGGGCGGCTCGTCGCGTTCGAGTCCGCCGCGACGAACCTCGTCGCCGGGGCGGGCGGCGGGACGAACGTGTACGTCGCCCGTCGTGCCGCCGGCTACGGCGAGAACGGCACGCCGTGGAGCTTCGGGCGCATCGTGCTGGCGTCGGCCGGGCTCGGCCGTCAACCCGCCAACGGCCCCTCCTGGGGCGCCTCGCTGGGCGGCACGTCGCGCGCGCCGTCGCGCTGCGTCGCGTTCGTGTCCACGGCGAGCAACCTCGTCCGCGGTGACACGAACGGGACGGCTGACGCGTTCGTCCGCGACCTGCGCAGCGGCCGCACGGTGCGCGTCTCGGTCGACAGCCGCGGGCGGCAGTCCGCCGGCACGGTCTCCGAGGTCGCCGTCAACGGGCTGTGCACGCGGGTGGCGTTCGTCTCCGACGCCGGCGACCTCGCGCTGACGTCCACGCGCAACCGCTCCTGGCGCAGCGCCGTCACGCGCTCGTCGCCCGCCGGCCGGCGTCAGGTCTACCTGCATGCGATCGGTGGTGCGAAGGGGATCGACCGCGCCCTGAAGGGCCTGACGTTCCTCGCCTCCGCGAGCGCACGCCGGCCAGGCAACGGCGACTCGTACGACATCGCCTACGCGATCAACAGCCGCGCGCTGACGTTCGCCTCAGACGCGAGCAACCTCGCGTCCGGCGACGCCAACGGCGCATCCGACATCTACCAGCGCGTGATGGCGCGCTCCTACGGCCCGCGGATCGGCGGCCGCCGCGCCCAGCGCCTCGCGCTGGCGACGCGGCTCATCTCGAGCAACGGCGCCGGCAAGGCCGGAAACGGTCCGTCGCGCAGCCCTGCGAACAACGTCGACGGCAGCATCGTCGCGTACGTCACCAGCGCCCCCGACCTCGTCGGCGGCGACCCGCGCGGGGCTGCGCAGGTCGTGCGGGTGACGCTGAACCGCGGCACGGTCGCACGGCGGCTCGTGTCGCGCGTGGACGCGGGCGGTCCGGGCGCCGGCACCAGCGGCAAGCCCAGCCTGACCGCCGCCGGCGAATGGGTCTTCTTCCACACGGCGGCCGCCAACGTCGCATGGGACGTCACACGGGGGCGGGACGTCAACGACGTTCAGGACGTCGCGTTCTTCCTGCAGGCCAACAACACGCGCCTGCTGCTGGCACGCAGCGGCGCCACGACGCCGGCGGCCAACCCGGCGACGAGCCCGCACGGCAACTACGTCGTGTTCGAGCGCCGCGGACACATCTGGCTGAACTACCTCGGCGCGAAGTAAGCGCGCCGAGCTCACGGTGGGAGTAGCGCCGGTGGCCAGCGGGAAAGCTCGAGACCCACGACGTAGCCTTCCGCGCCATGACGCGCGAGCTGTACCTCTGCGTCGACGTCGAGCCCGACGGTCACGTGCCCGGACCGAGCTCGATCGTCGCGCTCGGCGCCTGCGCCGCGGCGCTGCGCGACGACGAGGGCGCCGTCCATCCGCTCGACCCAGACGCCGAGCAACACGCCTTCTACGCTGTCCTGCGCCCGATCAGCGACCGCTACGTCGAGAAGGCGCTGCGCGCGACGGGCTTTGATCGCGCCACGCTGCAGCGCGACGGCCGTCCCCCCGCGGAGGCGCTGCCTGAGTTCGCGGCGTGGATCGACGGCCTCGCCGCCGAGCACGACGCGCTGCCGGTGCTCGCCGCCTATCCGCTGGGCTTCGTCTGGCAGTTCACCCAGTACTACCTGCACGAGTTCGCCGGGCGCAGCCCGTTCGGCCAGTCGGCGCACTACGACATGAAGTCCTCATACGCCGCGCTCGCCGGCAGCGCCGTGCGCGACGCCATCAAACGCCGTATGCCGAGCGCGCTGCTGGGCCCGAAGGACGCAAAGACCCATCACGCGCTCGACGACGCCAAGGGCCACGTGGACCTGCTGCTCGGGCTACTGCGCTGGCACGAGCGCGCCGGCTGAGCGGACCGCAGCTCGCGCGCTCAGCAGCTCGAGCCGCCGCGCGCGAGTGACTTGGAGCGCTTGAACGACGTGATCCCGGTCGCGCCGTAGACGGGCTCGTAGCCGCGGCTGGCGCTCGCCGACGTGAACCGAAACGGCTTGCCGCCGTCGTCGACGGGCACGCTGAACGTGTTGCCCGCGCCGTCCTTCACCGACAGCTCGGCCGTCCACGCGACGCGGCGGCGCTTCGTCGCGGCGCGCAGCTCGATGGCCTGCGGCGCACGGCGGCTGACCTCGAGCGCCAGGCCGCGCGACACGACGCCGTTCGTGCTGACGTAGCGCACACGGGGGCGTCGCGCGTCGAGGTCGGCCTGCGCGCGGCGGACGGGCGTTGCCATGCAGCCCGACAGCGCCGTGAACCAGCCGCGCAGCGGGCGCGCGTGGCTGACCACGCGGAAGCGGACCCCGTCGACCGTCACCGGATCGTCGGTCGTGGAGCGCACCGCGAGGCGCACGATCTGCGGGCTGCCCGGCATCGCGCCCTTCGACAGCGCGCTCTCGGGCTGCGTCGTGATCTTGTTGCGCGCCACCCGCGACAGCCGCGACGGGTCGCGAAAGCGCGTGCGCGGCACGACGTAGTACGGGGCAAAAGGATGGGCGCTCTCGAAGGTGCCGGCCGCCATGACGCTCACGCGCAGCGGGTTCGGTGCCACGCGCTCCTCCTCGTCGGAGAGCAGCAGCTCGTTGATGACGTACGCGCCCCCCGCCAGCGCGAGGAGCACGACGAGGACCGTCGGGATACGACGCACCGCCTTCCTCAGCACCGTCGGGATACGACGCACCGCCTTCCTCAGCACCGGCGGCACGCTAGCGCCATGCGCCCGCGGCTGCGTCAATACGCCGCCCCGCGCAGCGGCAGCACGACCTCGAAGCGTGCGCCGCCGTCGGCACCGGCCGCGGCGAAGCGCCGCCTGGGAACTTGCTGAGAGCAGGGCCTCATGGGTAGGGTGCGCGCCGATGGGGACCAGCTCGGCGCGTCCGTCAGATCTCGAGCAGTTTGCGTCCCGCAGCGGACGGGCCGACGACCAGGTGCAGACCCACGAGCGCCGGCTGCGGTCCGCGTACGGCGAGTTCCTGTCGGGGACCGAGTGGGGCGTTCTCGACATCCGCTCGATGCTCGCCGGCCTGCACGAGTGGATCAACTGGAACGAGATCGACGCCAGGTGGGTGGCCCGCATCGCCGCGACGTTCCGCGCCGCGGGGGGCGACGGCGCGATCAAGACGCTGCCCGATGCCGCGATCCATGCCAGCCTGAAGGCCGCCGGCCTGCTCGGCGGGCGCAAGTCGATCACGTTCGACGATCCCGTCGCCTACGGTTTTCCGCCCACGTCGGGCTACACGAACGACCCGGTCAACACGGCGAGCGGCAACTTCGTCGAGGAGGAGACCGACCTGCCGTTCGCTGGGCTGCTGGCGGGCCTGCGCTTCGGTCGCGTCTACAACAGCCGCTCGGACCGCGCGGGCGCGTTCGGCCCCGGGTGGTCCTCGTGGGCGGACGCGCGGCTGCGCTTCGGCCCGGAGGGCGCCGCCTACGAGGGCCCCGACGGACAGCGCGCGGTCTTTCCGCGCCAGGGCGACGGCTACGGTCGCGTGCTGGGGGTCGGCGCGCTCGCCGAGCCGCTGCCCGGCGGCGGCGCCGCGCTGGCCTGGTTCTCTGGCGAGCGCTGGGAGTTCGACGAGGCCGGTCTGCCCGTCCGCGTCACGCGCGGACCCGGCACCGACATCCGCCTGCAGCACGACGACGGTCGCCTCGTCGCGCTCGCGCATGCGGGCGGCGCGCGCGTAAGGGTCGACTGGGACGGCGAGCGCATCGCCGGCCTGCTCGGCACCGATGGCCGCCGCGTGAGCTACCGCTACGACGCCGCGGGCAACCTCGTCGCGGCGGGCGCGCGCGCCTACGAGATCGACGACGACGGCTATGTCGCCTCGGTCATCGACGCCGACGGCGTGGCCGAAGTCGTCAACGCCTACGACGAGGACGGCCGCGTCATCGCGCAGCTCTCGCCGTTCGGCCGCCACACGCTGATCAGCTACCTGCCGGGCGCGGTGACGGTCACGACCGACCAGCAGGGCGGGCCCGACAACGTCTACATCCACGACGAGCACGGCCGGGTGCAGGTGGTGATCGACGGCGAGGGTGCGCGCGTCGCGATCGACTACGACGAGTGGGGCAACCCGGTCGCGGTCACCGACCGCAAGGGCGCGGTGACCGTCAAGGAATGGGACGAGCGCGCCCAGCTCGTGCGCACGACGGGGCCGACCGGCAGCGAGTTCGCGGTCGCCTACGACGACCGCGGTCGCGTCGTCGAGGTCGCCGAGCGCAGCGGCGGCGCTGTGACCCGCTACGGCTACGACGGCGCCGAGCGCACGCCCTGCGAGGTCACCGATCCCGAGGGCGGCGTGACGCGGATGACCGTCGCGGACGGCCTCGTGCGCAGGATCGTCGACCCCGACGGCGTGGAGCTCGCGTTCGAGTTCGACGCCGACGGCAACATCGTGGCCTCGATCGACGCCGACGGCAACGTCGCGCGCATCGAGCGCGACGCCGCCGGCCTGCCGCTGGCGGCCGTCACGCCGCTCGGTCATCGCACGACGTTCACCTACGACGACGACGGGCGCCTGCTGCAGCGCCAGGACCCGGCGGGCGGCGTGTGGCGCTACGAATACACCACGGCCGGCAGGCCGACGGCGCTGGTCGACCCGACCGGTGGACGCGAGGAGATCCGCTACGACGAGCACGGGCGGGTGGCGGCGACCGTCGATCCGGTGGGCCACATCCTCGAGCACCGCTACGACGTCCTGGGCAACGTCGTGGGGACGGTCGCGGCGGATGGCGCCGCCTGGGAGTTCGCCTACGACGGCGTCTGTCGCCTGACGAGCATGACCGACCCGTCGGGGGCGACCTGGCGGCGCGAGTACGACGCGGACGGCAACCTCGTCGCGGCCGTCGACCCGGTCGGCGCGCGGCTGAGCGTGACCGTCGATCCCGTCGGGCGCGTGACGGACCTCGCCGACGGGCTGACGTCCGCGAGCTTCTCGTTCGACGCGCTCGGTCGCGTGCGTGCGAGCACCAGACCTGACGGCAGCGAGACGCATACCGAGTACGACCTGTGCGGTCGTGCGATCGCCGTCCGCGATCCGGCCGGCGGCACGACGCGCATCGCGTACACGGCGGCGGGTCGCGTGCGCCGCGTGACCGCGCCGTCGGGACGAGTCGAGAGCACCTTCGCGTACGACCGCTGCGGTCGCCTCGTCGCGCGCATCGACGGTGCCGGGCGTCGCTGGGAATACCTGTACGACGCCGACCGCTCGCTCGTCGCGTCGCTCGCACCGACCGGCGAGGCGGAGCGCTTGGCCTACGACGCCGCGGGACGGCTGGTCGAGTGGACGGCGCCGGGCCGGGGGGTGACGAGCTACTCGCACGACGCGGCCGGGCGCATCGTCACCGTGACCGACCGCGCGGCCGGCACGCGGCGCTTCGCCTATGACGGCGCTGGCCGGCTGATCGAGGCGACGGACGCCAACGGTGCCCTCACGCGCTACGCCTATGACCAGCGCGGCGCCCTGATCGAGGTCACCGATCCGCTCGGCGCAACGTCGACGCGCGACTACGACGCGTCCGGACGGCTCATGAGCGAGACCGACCAGCTTGGGCGCACGACGACCGTCGCCTACGACCTCGCCGGCCGCGTCGTCGAGCGCGCCGACGCCGCGGGGCGCCGGATGCGCTGGTCCTACGAGCCGTCCGGGCGCCTGCACAGCTACGGCGCCGTCGGGGAGGAGCCGACGACGATCCACTACGACGACCTGGGCCGCGCGGTGCGACTCGACGAGCCGGGTTCCTTCTCGCACCGCCTGCGCTACGACAGCGCAGGGCGCCTTGTCGAACGCCGCCGCGGCGATCTGGCGGTGCGCTGGAGCTACAGCGAGGACGGCGATCGCCTGGCCTTCGGCTATCCCGACGGCAGCCAGGCGCGCTGCACGTACGACGACGGCGGGCTGCTGGCGGCGATCAGCCATCCCGCGCTCGGCGCGATCGAGCTCGAGCGCGATCTCGCGGGACGCATGATCGGGGCGCGCGGCGCGGGCATGCGCGCGGCCTGGGGCTTCGAGCGCGGCGAGCTCGCGACGTACGAGCTGCGGGCGGGTGGGGCGTCACGCACGGCGCGCCTGGAGCGCGATCCGATCGGCCGCGTCGTCGCGGCGACGGTCGACGGCGCGCGGCGGCGGTTCTCCTACGATGCCGCCGGGCAGCTCGTGACCGCGGGTGATGCCACGCTCGAATACGACTTGGGCGGGCGCCTCGTGCGCGAGCGCGGCACCGGCGGCGACGACGTGGCCTACGAGTACGACGCCGCCGGCCAGCTGCTGGCGCGCCGTCCCGCGGCTGGCGCGGCCACGACCTACGAGTACGACGGCGCCGGCCTGCGCGTCGGCGAGACGCAGGGCGACGAGGCGAGCGTGTACCGCTGGGACGCGCAAGGTCGCCTCGCCGCGATCCAGCGCGGCGACCACACGACGACGGTGGCCGTCGACGCGCTCGGCGAGCTTGCCGCCGTCGACCAGACGGCGCTCATGTGGGACACCGCTGACCCGCTGTCGCCGCTGACGTGGTTCGGCGACCGGGCGGTCATCGGCCTGGGCGCCCCGTGGGCGACGGCGGCGGGCGGCGAGGCCACATGGCTGGCGCCGGACTGGCAGGGGACGATCGGCGAGCCGGGCGACCCGTGGGGCGCGCTGCCGAGCGGAGCGCCGCCGGCGGGACCGCAGCTCGGCTACCGCGGTGAGCTTGAGTTCAACGGCATCACGTGGCTGCGAAACCGCGTCTATCAGCCGGGCTCGCGTGCGTTCCTGCAGCCCGATCCGCTCCCGCACCTGCCCGGCGCCCCGTGTGCCGCCAACCCGTATCACTACGCGGCGAACAACCCGGTCGGGCTCGTCGATCCGCTCGGGCTGCGGCCGGTCACCGACCAGCAGCTGCGCGACATCCGCGACCGCATGGGCCGCGACATCTTCGAGAAGGCGGCCGACTGGACCGTCGACAACTGGGAGTACATCGCGGCCGGCGCGATGGTCGTCGGTGGCATCGCGCTCATGTGCACCGGCGTCGGTGGCCCCGCCGGCCTGGCGCTGATGGCCGGCGCCAGCGGCCTGGTCAGCGCCGGCGCGAGCGTGGGGATCCAGAAGCTGACGACCGGTGAGGTCAACTGGGGCGAGGTGGCGGTCCAGGGGGCGATCGGCGTCGCGGCGGGCGGGGTCGGATACGGCGCCGGAGCGCTCGTCGCCGGCACGAGTCGTGCCGCGGCCGTTGGCCGTGGCACGCTCGCCGGTGGGGTCGAGAGCGTCGGCGGCGGCATGGCCAACCGCGGCATCCACGGTGGCAACGCGTTTGACCTCAGCGCGATGGGGACCGATGCGCTCGTCGGTGTCGGCGGCGGCGGCGCCGGCGGCGCCTTCGCGGCGCGCAGAGGGACGACGCTCAGCGGCCACGGCGACTGGAGCCCGGGGCAGGGTCACCTCACCGTGCCGGAGGGCACGACCGTCCGCTTCTACGGGACCCATGGGTCGACGATCTCTGACCCGTTGGGCAACGCGATCGAGACGCGCGCGCTGCACCGGGTGCCGATGACAGAGGTCTATGGACCAGGCTCGCGGATCCCCGACTATGTGCTCAGTGAGCCGGTCAACCCAGTCCTCAACATCATGGATCGCCCGCGGTCGCTGACGGAGCCGCTGCGGTACATGACGCGTTCGGTGACGGTGAACGCAGACACCCCGCTCTCAGGGTTGCTTCACCCACACATGGGAAATGTGGACTGGGCGGCGTGCCGCTATGTCCCGGGCCATCCCGAGAGCACTACCACGTGGACCACCGTGAACTAGTGCTCCGTCTCATAACAGACGAAGCACTAGTGCACGCGGCGAGGACGCAACCGGCGGGAACATCGCGCTTGTGACGTACTTCGCGGACCTCACGCCGTACACGTACTGGTCACGGGTGGCTGACGTTGCTGGCGACGATCCGGACGACGGGCTGGGCCGCCTCCTCAACGTCGGCTGGCTGGCTGCCGGCGAGTCGTTTCCGACAGGGGCGTCGCCGCCCGGCCTGGTCGACAATCTCCTCCGGCGGGCGACGCGCCCGGTCCACGTGACCCGCGGCGTGCACCTGTGTGAGTTCTGCGAGAACCCGATCCGCGGTGCGCCGCTGCGGCTCGACGGCAAGCTCGTCCACGCGGGCAATGCCGAGATCCACGTGACCGGTGCTGACAACACCGTCTACGCCGCCCCGACGCTCATCGCCCACTACGTCGCCGAGCACCACTACCTGCCGCCGGCGCAGTTCATCGATGCGGCATTGCACGGACCCGAGGCCGCCGACGTCGTCGACATGACGCTTGCGGGCGCCGATGCGCGACCGCGTACGAGACGCTGGTGGCAGCGCCGCTGAGCGTCGGTGGTATGCCTGGAACGTCACACAATGAGTTCGGACCGAGCCGGCAGATCGTGTCTCACCATCCCGACCTCACGGCCTACCGCGGGCCCGGCGACGTGCCGACGACCGCGCTCCGCGTAGGCTGGATCAGCGCCGATCATCCGTTTCCCACCGGCGACGTCCCTACGGGGCTCGTGCCTGCGCTCCTCAGGCTCGTGCGCGACCACCCGGTCAATCGGGTCCGTAGCTGGGAGCCGTGCAGCATCTGCGAGGACCCGCCGTACCCAATCGTGATGGAGCTCGATGGGTCCAAGCTGCATCTCGGAGACGCCGAGATTCGCGTGCGCGGTGAGGACGGGATCGAGTACGCCGCGCCGTCCCTCATCGCCCATTACGTCGCCGAGCACCGCTACCTGCCGCCGGCGCAGTTCATCGATGCCGTGCGAGCCTGAGACGACGACGGACGCGACGCACGCGATCGCCGACCAAGTCACGCTCGCTTATCGTGCCGCCGCGGCGAGCACGTCGGTGATCGCCGGCGCCGGCTGCGGGCGCGCGTAGAGGTAGCCCTGGGCACGATCGCAGCCGGATGCACACAGGTAGTGCTCCTGCTCCCGGGTCTCGACGCCTTCAGCGACGACCGTCAGGCCGAGGGCATGCGCCATGTCGATCGTTGCCTTGACGATCGCGCGATCGTCGGCGTTGGAGTCGACGCCGGAGATGAATGACCGGTCGATCTTGAGCACGTCGATCGGGAAGAGCTTCAGCCGGCTCAGCGACGAATACCCGGTGCCGAAGTCGTCTAGCGCGAGCATGAGGCCGTGCTCGTGCATCGTTTCCAGGATCGTGGCCGGTGAGTCGGCGTCCTCCATCAGCACGCTCTCGGTGATCTCCAACGCCAGGCTGCCAGGCCGCAGTTCGTTGCGCTCGGCGATGCTCGCCGCCTGAGCCGGAAACAGGGGGTTCATCGCCTGCCGCCCGGAGACGTTGATCCATACGCCGAGCGACGTGCCGAACTGCTGCTGCCAGGCGGCGGTCTGGCGGCAGGCCTGCTCGAGGACGAAGAGTCCGAGTTCGCCGATCAGGCCCATTTCCTCGGCGATGGGGATGAACTCACACGGCGCGATCAACCCGCGGCGGGGATGGTCCCAGCGCGCGAGCGCCTCGGTCGAGACCGGTTGCCCGGTGGTGAGGTCGATGACGGGCTGATACCAGACCGTGAGCTTGCCACGGTCAAGCGCCCCGCGTAGCTCGGTTTCGGTGCGAACGCGGGCCACGATCTCGGTGCGCATCGCCTGATCGAACAACTCGTAGCGTCCGCGGCCGCGCTCCTTGGCCCGGTACATCGCCGCGTCGGCGTCGCGCATCAGCGACGCGGCGGTGTCCCACCGGGGGACGGCCAGCGTGATGCCGATGCTGACCGTGAAGCGGTGCTCACCGTCGTCGAGGACCAGCGGGCGGTTGATCGCGGCGGCGAGACGCTCGGCGACGTCAGTGGCATGGTGCGTCGCGTCAACGGCCGGGCAGACGATCACGAACTCGTCGCCGCCGATGCGCGCGACCGTGTCGCCCGGGCGCACCGCAGCGGTCAACCGGGGTGCCAGGGCGAGCAGCACGTCGTCGCCGGCGGCGTGGCCGAACGAGTCGTTGATCATCTTGAAGCGGTCGATGTCGAGGACGAAGACGGCGACGTCGATGTTCTCCCGCTCCCGGCGAGCGAGCGCGTGCCCGAGCCGGTCGAGCGCCAGCGTGCGATTCGGCAGGCCGGTGAGCGGGTCATGCAGGGCGGCATGCCGCGTCGCCTGCTCCTCGTGGTGGCGCGCGACGGCAACCGTGATGAGCGCCGCGACCCCGGTGACGAAGGTGACCTCGTCCTCGGGGAACCCTCGAGGTTCGCGCGCGACGACGCAGAGGACTCCGAACGGCCGGTCGTGGCCCTGGATCGGGACGCTGAGACTGCTGACAACGCCGGGCGCCCCCGGCATCGGAGATGACCCGAAGCGCGTCTGCGTTGCCACGTCCTCGACGATGACGGGCTCCTGCTTGCGCACGATGTGTTCGGCAATCGGGTTCTCGGCAAGCGGTATCGGCGCTGCGCCGGTCAGCTGCTCGGGGACGCCGACGGCGGCCCGCACGGTAAGCGTTTCGCCGGCGGCACCGAGCTCCAGGACGGCGGTCGCGTCGACGCCGAGCGTGGCGGTCGCCGTCGTCACCGCCTCGGTCATGAGCATGTTCAAGTCATGGCTTCCAAGGGCGAAGCGACCGAACTCGGCCACAGCGTTCTGCTGGCTGGCGTGACGAGCGAGTTGCCGCGCGGTCCGCGTGCGTTCGGTGATGTCGCGGACGAGGACGAGTGCGGACTCGACCGCCCCGTCCTCCGCGCGGACAGGCACTGCCTGAACGGCAAACGTCAAGCCGTCGCTGTCGAATTCGAACGCGCGCCGCTCACCCTGCAGCGCGGCGCGATAGTTCTCGAGCGAGAGGTGCAGGACCCCCGCGGGAACCTCGGCCTGCAGTTCGCTCACCTTGCGCCCGCGGAACATGTCGTCGGGCAACCAGGGAAGCTGCCTGATCGCCTCACCGTCGGCGATCAGGACGCGCAAGTCGTGATCGAAGAGAAACACGCTGGTGTCGGGCAGATTGGCGGTCAGGGTCCGGTGCAGCGCCTCCGATCGGCGGATCGACAGCTCGGCCTCATGCGCGGCCGCGGCCGCGGCGTGCGGCGTGCGGATGTCGCGGAACACGACGACGCCAGGTTTGGCAAACACCGCGTCGGGCTGTCGACCAACAGCGTTGGCAGCGGCTGAACCTCGTATCCAGCTGATCGCTCGGCGTAGCAGGCTCTACGTACCTCCAGGCCGCTGCGGCTCAGCACCAGCCGGAACGCGCGCGAGCGCGAACGGGACCATCAAGGAGGTAGGTGTCGTCCCGTAGCGGCTCAGCCACGCGCGGAACCTCGAACATCTACCGGACGTAGTCCATCCGCCCGCGCGAGCGCAGATCCCGAACGGCGGCAGCCAGGGCGGCCTGGCTGGCGCGGCGGCGCGCGGCGGCGCGGCGGCCAGCTTCCACACGCAGCGCGTCGGTGTCCGCATCACCGGGACCGGCGATGCCGGCCGGGCGAGCCGCGCCGCGCACTGTCCGAGCCGCACGATCGCGGCTGGAGTCCGGAAGTCGCTGCTTGGCATCAGGCATAAGACCTTCCTCATTCGTGAGAGTTACCGATCCGGCTTCCGAGCACGGCAACGAGCTGTGGCTGGCAGCTAACACCGTCGCACGCGCAAAACGCGAGGACGTCCAAGCAATGGGGATGATCAGCGCATCGTCCCGTGCGGTATCGGACGTCGGTCTCACGCGACACAGCGCAAGACGCGACTGCGCCCAACCGCGCACACCACCGCAGGCGCAGCGCTCACGGCTTCCTGATCCTTGCGCGCCGGCGCGATCCGCCGGGCGGGCTGAGGGGCCCCGCCCGGCGGCGCTGTCGCGTCGGTCAGCTGTAGATACCGCCGGGCGGCGCGAGCTGCGGTGCCGCCTCGCCGGGCGCCAGCCCACCGGGCCGGATCGCACCCGCGGGCGGCTTGCCGTGGCGGCGCAGGCGCAGTGCCTTGCCCGACATGATCGCCGCGAGCTTCTCGTCGACGTGCTCGAGCATCGCGTCGGCCTGCTTCTGGGTGAGGTCGCGGTCCTTGACGGCCTTGTCGAGGCGCGTCTTGACCGCCGCCTTCGCAGCAGCGCGGACTTCCGCCATCGACTTCCCGTTGGCCTTGGCGACGTCGGCGACCGACTTGCCGGCGCGCAGCTGCGCGAAGAGCTTCGCCGGCGTCAGGCCGAGCGCCTCGGCGATGTCGTCGAGCAGGCCATGGCGCATCTCGAACACCGCACCACCGGGGCCACCGGGACCACCCGGCCCGAAGTGCCTGCCGTGCAGCCCGGGACCGCCGAACGGGCCGAGCACGTGACCGGACTTCGCCCGCGCGGCCTTGATCGCGTCGGCCTGCTTGCGGGTCAGCCGGCCATCCTCGACCGCCTTGTCGAGCTGGGCGTCCTGCGCTGCCGAGAGCGCGTCGCGCAGCTTGTCGGGCGCGACGTCCAGCCGCTTGGCCGCGTCGTCGAGCACCGCCTGTTCGGCCTGCCTCCCGTCGTTCTTGCCCACTGCCGCGATCGCCGCGCCGGTGCCGCCGGCGACAAGCGCGCCGCTCAGCGCGATCACTGCGATCCGTCGTGCACCCATGTCACATCCTCCTTGGTCTGGTGTCACGACGATCCCAGCCAAACGTAAGAGCGGCGTACGAAAACCGGCTGACTCGCTGCAGTCTTAAGCTCGTCTTGAGACACGCGCGCTGGACTGGGAGCGCATGTCCGCGCTTGTCAACAATCCCCCGGCAATCGACGACCCGACGACCGCCCTCGAGGCCGCCCCACACGGGGAGGATCACCGCGGCGATCCGGGCCTGCAACTCGATCCTGGCCGCTACCTGCTCTGCGGCAGCGAGGCGTTCGCGCTGACGGCGGACGTCACGCATGTCGGGCGCGGCATGATCGCCGACGTGCGCCTGGACGACCACACGGTCTCCGCGCGCCATGCGATCGTCGTCGTGCGCGCCGACCGGCTGCGGATCCTCGACGACCGCAGCACGAACGGCACCGTCGTCAACGGCCGGCGCATCGACGAGGCCGAGCTGCACGACGGCGACGTCGTCGTGCTCGGGCGCGTGGTGCTGACGTACCGCGACGTGCGCTGACCCGCGGCGGTCTCGCGCCGCGGCCGCCGCGCCGCGACCGCAGGCGCTGCTACTTGATCGTGCTCGCCGCGTCGGGGTGCGACTGCAGGATCTCCTCGCCGGCCTCGCCGGTGCGCACGCGGTAGGCCTCCTCGACGGGCAGGACGAACACCTTGCCATCGCCGACGCCGCCCGTGCGGGCATGCTTGAGCACGGTGTCGACGACGAGCCGCACGTCGCCGTCGGCGACGACGCACTCGATCTTCACCTTCGGACGCAGGTAGTTCGTCAGCTCGGCGCCGCGGTAGCGCTCGGTGATGCCGCGCTGGCGGCCCGAGCCCTTGACCTCGCTCACCGACAGCGACGGAAAGCCTTTCACGAGCAGGTCCGCGCGAATCGGCTCGAACGCCTCGTGGCGGATGTAGGCAATCACCATCTTCATGCGGCACCTCGGGATCGACGACAGGCAGCTCCCCCCACCGGAGCGTCAGGACACGCCCACCGTATCCCACCTGTCGGCGCACGGGAGCGCCGTCTGCTACACCCGCTCAGGCACCCGGCCCGCGCCGTCCGACGAGGTCTCGGCTCGGATCAGGATCGCGCCCTCGCCGCTGGCGTAGGCCTCCTCGCCGTGGTGGATGATGTCCATCCCGATCGCCTCCTCGTGGTCGGTTCCGCGCAGCGGCATGAGCGCGCCGAGCACCTTCAGCAGCACGAACGTCATCCCGAACGCGTAGGCCGGCGCCGCGACCGCCGCGACGAGCTGGGACCACAGCTGACCGGCATCTCCGTAGAACAGCCCGTCGGCGACGCCGTTCCAGTCCTGCTGCGCGAACAGGCCGATCATGACGATGCCGATCAGGCCGGCAACGCCGTGGGCGGCGAGCACGTCGAGCGTCTCGTCGACCCGCGTTCGCGGGCGCCATGCGACCACGGCGTAACAGGGGAACGCGACGATCACGCCGAGCACCATCGCCCAGATCGGGCTGACGAAGCCGCCCGCCGGGGTGATGCCCACGCAGCCGACGATGATCGCCGTCGCGGCGCCGATCGCCGTGATCTGGCGGCTGCGCGCGAGGTCGAGCAGAAACCACGTCAGCAGCGTGCAGGCGGGCGTCAGCAGGGTGTTCGTGAAGGCCAGCACGCTGGAGTTGCCGGTCGTGAAGCCGCTGCCGCCGTTGAAGCCAAACCAGCCGAACCACAGCAGCCCGGAGCCGAGCAGCACGTACACCGCGTTGTGCGGGAGCAGCGCCTGGCGTCCGTAGTCCTTGCGCGCGCCGACGACGAGCGCGGCCGCCAGCGCGGAAAAGCCCGAGCCCATCTCCACCGGCACGCCGCCGGCGAAGTCCAGCGTTCCCTGCGCGGCCAGCCAGCCGCCGCCGAACGCCCAGTGCGCCATCACGGCATAGACGAGCACCGACCACAGCGCCGCGAAGATGAGGAACGGGCCGAAGCGCATCCGCTCGACGACCGCGCCCGACACGAGCGCTGTCGTGATGATGCAGAACGTCCCCTGGAAGGCGAAGAACACGAGGTGGGGGATCGTCGTGCCGTCACGCGGCTCGAAGCCGACGCCGCTGAGGAACGCATGGCCGAGGCCGCCGACGAGCTTGGCGTCGCCGTCGAAGGCCAGCGAGTAGCCGACGAGCGCCCACGTGATCGTCGCGACCGCCAGCGCCGCGATGCACATCATGAACGTGTTCAGGGAGTTCTTCACGCGCACGAGGCCGGCGTAGAAGAGGCCGAGCCCGATCGTCATGAACATGACGAGCGCCGTCGCCATGAGCATCCAGGCGGTGTCGCCGGAGTTGACCTCCGCGGCCGCGCCGATGACGGTGCTCATGACCGCACCGGGGTGACGGCGCTGTCGTCGGCCTCGCCGGAGCGGATCCGGACGACGCGCTCGAGTGGCAGGACGAAGATCTTGCCGTCGCCGACCTCGCCGGTCTGCCCGCCGTCGCAGAGGGCGTCGATCGTCGGCTGCACGAACTCATCGGAAACCGCGATCTCGAAGCGAGCCTTCTCCGACAGGCCCATCTTCACGCGCATGCCGCGGTAGGTCTCGACGCGATCGAGCTCACCGCCATGGCCCTGGACGCGACTCAGCGAGAAGCCGCGGACCTCCGCGCGGTACAGCGCCTCCAGCACGTCGTTGACCTTGTCCGGACGTACGATCCCGATCACGAGCTTCACTGGTCTCTCCCCCGTCGAGTGCTCGTCAGGCTCGTCGTCGGCCACCACCCTGGTCTTTGTCCCGCCGGACAAAGTTCGCCGCTCGTCTATGGCCCGGCTGTACAACGATCAGGGCCGCGAGTTGGACCGGCTGTCGTGCGCCGCGCCGGCGAGTTGGACCGGCTGTCGGGTGCCGCGCCGGCGACCGCCGCGGGCTGACCTATGGCCCTCAGGGCGCCGCCGCGACGAGATAGTGAAACTCGTTGCGCAGGCGATAGGAGCCGTCGGCGCGTCGCTGCCGGGCCAGCGCCTGGACGATCCTCGCGCGGACCTCCTGCTCGCGCCCGCGACCGGCCAGTGCCGCGATCCCAGCCGGCGCGACCAGCCGCTGCGCCAGCGTCTGCGCGTCGGGGTACTCCATCGCGTAGCTCACGTCGAACGCGCGGCCTGCGCGCAGGCCGGCCGCGGCGGCGAGCTCCTCCAGCACGCCGGGCCGCCACAGGGCGGGCGCCGCCGGCGCGCCGGGCGGCGGCGCCGGCATGAACGGCCGCGTGACGACCTTGACCGCTTCGAGGTCGCAGCGCTGCGGCGCGCCGAAGACCTGGATCACGACGGGTGCGCCGGGCCGCGCGACGCGACCGGCCTCGCGCAGCGCCGCGACCATGTCCTGGGCGAAGAAGAACGCGTTGAAGCCGCAGACAAGGTCGAAGCTGTCGTCCTCGAATGGCAGGGCCTGCATCTCACCGGCGCGCAGCTGCGCCGCGGGGACGCGGCCGCGGGCGATCTGCAGCAGCGCCTCCGAGGCGTCGAGGCCCCAAACCTGCGCGCCGCGCTGCGCCGCGAGCTGCAGGAAGACACCGGTGCCGCAGCCGATGTCGAGCACGCGCTGGTCTGGCTGCAGGCCGATGCGCGCGAGCGCCGCCTCGTAGGTCGGCTGCTGCTGCTCCTCGACCGCCGCCCAGTCGGCGGCGCGCGCGCCCCACAGCGGGCCCCAGCGCACTGCGCTTCCCTGTCCGGCGGCGGTCGTGGCGAACGGCATCTTCGGCTCCAGCGATAGGCTACGTTCCGTAGGTATCTAACACTATGGATCATAGTCATGTCAAGCGCGGCGAGCTCAGCCTGTTCTCCTACGAGATCCTCGGTCTCGTAAGGCGCGAGGGCGCCGGTGCCCACGACCTGCTGCGGATGGCACGCCGCGGCCGCATCCTCGCCTGGGCCGGCGAGAGCCAGTACTACGTCGAGCCCAAGCGGCTGGCGAAGATCGGCTACCTGCGAGCACGCAAGGAGCCGGGCAAGACCCGCGAGCGGACGGTCTATTCGCTGACCGACGCGGGCATGCAAGCGCTGCGAGAGTACGCGCAGACGCCGGTGCGCTTCACGCCGGTCAAGAGCGACCCGCTGCTGCGACTGCTGATCGCCGATCTCGTCGGAGACGACGTCACGCGCGCGAGCATGGCAACGCTGCGCGAGGACATCGCCGAGCTGCGCGAGCGGGTCGCGCAGACGGCGGCGGAGGCGGAGGACCTGCCGCACCGGCGCAAGTACCTGCTGCTGGTCACCGAGCACCTGGAACGGATGCTCGACCTGCACGTCGAGCTCGTAGAGGAGGTCGAGCGCGAGCTTGCGCCGTAGCCTGCGCGGCCTGTGCTCAGGACAGCGCGCCGGTCGAGGCCGCCCGCCCGCGCCGCCTGACCTCACGCAGCGCGACGGCGAGCCGGCGCACGCCCTCGTCGAGCAGCGGCGGCTCGACGAGCCCGAACGACAGCCGCATGCTCGTACGCGAGGACTTCTCGACCATCACGGCTCCGCCGGGGAGAAACGCGGTCCCGCAGCGCAGCGCCTCGGCGTACAGCAGGCGCTCGTCGACCGGCTCGCGCAGCGTGACCCAGACGTGGTTGCCGCCGTCGGGCACCGTCCACGTCGCGTCCTGCCCGAGGTGGCGCTCGAGCGCGTGGACCAGCGCGTCGCGGCGAGCGCGGTAGACCGGCAGCACCGCCGCGAGCAGCTGCCGGTGGCGGTCGCCGCGCAGATAGCGGGCCGCGAGGTACTGTGGCAGCGCCGCCGTGTGGATGTCGGAGTCGATCTTCAGCTGCACGATGCGCGCGAAGACCGGTCCGCTCGCCGCGATCCAGCCGATCCGCAGGCCGCCGTCGATCGTCTTGGACAGCGAGTCGACGTAGATGACGTGTGACGGCGCCTGCACCCATCCGGTCGCGCGCGGGACGCCGACACGCCGCTCCTGCACGATCTCGCCGAGCTCGACTTCGCGCAGGCCGCTCGCGGGGCCGGTGCTCGTCGCGCTCGTCGAGGGCCGGCTGTGGGCCGCGCTCGGGCTCGACGACGACCGCATCGTCGCCGACCCGTTCCTGCCCACCGCGCCCGCCGTCGAGTTGCTGCGCCTGCGCGCACGACAGCTGCAGATCGCCGCTGGCCGCCCGGCGCGGCACGTCCTGCCGCGCCGGGTTCCCGGTCGCGCGCGCGCATAGATCGCCACCGGTGCCCGATAGGCGGCCGCCGGCGGAGCCACGACCTTCGCGTACGGCTCGCCTTCGCCCGCCCGCGGAGCCGCGTCCCTCGCGGCCGGCTCACGATCGGCCGCATTCTGGCAGTCTGTCGGCCGCATGCGACGCTCGCTGCTCCTCTTCGTGGCGCTCGCCGCGGTTGCCGCGCTCGGCGGCTGCGGCGACTCCGACAGCGCCTCCAGCGACATCCCCACGAGCACGGCCGCGGCCGTCAGGACGGCGCCCACGACCAGCACGCCCGCGACGACGAGCGGCGCCAAAGGCACCAAAGGCGCCGACGCCACCAAGAGCGCCACGCGCTCCACCGGCTTCGTCGTCGTAACCTCGCTGCTGGGCAAGCGGATGCCCGAGGAACCGGGCTGCCGGTTCGCCGAGACCTTCGTGCCCGACAGGCCGTCGGCCTACGACGGCGCGCTGACGCTCACCGTCACGTGCGAGAAGTCCGAGGGCTACGAGCCGGTGGGGCAGATCGTCAACCGCGCGGGCAGCAAGCCGACGGAGATCACCTGCCGTGACACGAGCAAGGGGCAGCTGTACTGCGTGTACGTCCCGAGCTCGAGCGTCGGGCTGTACTTCACCGGCACCGACCGCCGCGTCGTGCGCCGCCGCCTCGAGCACCTGATGGAGCTCGTCGCGCCGCTGCCGACCGGCATTACGCCGCGGGCGGGAACGTCGACGCCGTAGCGCGTCGCTGCAGGACCGGCGCCGCCTTCTGGCGACGCTGGCGCCGCCATCGACGATCAACTACCCCCGCGACCCACGCGCGTGCCACGATGCTGGGGTGGACCCCGCTGCGGCCGCCGATTCGCTCGCTGCTCTCGAGCTGCTCAACGACATCCTCGCGCAGGTCGACGGCGACCACGGGTCAGCCGAGTTCTACTCGCGCCTCGCCGAGGCCGTCTGCCGCCAGGGGCACATGCGCCGCGCGGTGATCTTCCGCTACGACGACGCGCGCCGCCGCGTGCACGCCGCGGGCGCCCACGGGATCGGCCTGGATCAGTTCACGAGCGGTGAGATCACCGTCGAGTCCGCGCCGGTCGCGCGCCAGGCGCTGACCGAGGACCGCGTCATCGAGGTGCTCGGGAAGGCGGGCCACGCGATCTCCAATGACTTCGCCGAGCTCGTCGGCGAGCATCCGATCGTCTACGTGCCGATCGTCGCCGCGGGACGCTGGATCGGCGTCATCATCGCCGAGCCGGAGCACGGCGCCGCACCGATCGACGAGCACCGCCGCGACCTGCTGTGGATGCTCGGCAAGACGCTCGCGCTGGCGTCGACGTCGCGCATCGCGACGACGCACGGCGCGCGGGCCCGTGAGCTCGAGGAGCGCATCGACTTCGCCCGCGGGATCCACGAGGGCGTCGTGCAGCGGCTCTTCGGCGTGTCGCTCGTGCTGTCCTCCGAACAGCCGCTGAACGCCCAGGCGCGTGCGCGCTGCGCGCAGGAGGTCGGCGCCGCGCTCGGCGAGCTGCGCTCCGCGCTGCAGCGCCCGCTCGGCCGCTCGGCCGTGCCCACGGGCACGACGCTGAAGGCCGAGCTCGCCCGGCTACGCAGCGAGCATCCCGATCTCGGCCTGACCGTCGAAGGCCCGGTCGTCGAGGTGCCCGAGCCACTGGAGGCGCTCGCGCAGTCGGTCCTCACCGAAGCCGTCCGCAACGCGCGCAAGCACGCCGACGCGCGGCGCCTCGTCGTCCGGACCCACGCCAGCGATGACACGCTCGTGCTGGAGATCGAGAACGACGGCGTCCCGCACGAGCGCACCGCCTCGACCGGCGTCGGCCTGCGGCTCGCCGCGCTCGAGGCGCTGCAGTCCGGCGGGCTCGTCGAGTTCGGCGAGCGTGACCAGGGGACGTGGGTCGTGCGGCTCGTCGTCCCGCTGGCGGGGAACGGAGGCATCGGATGAAGGAGGGCGACGCAGACCGCCTGCGCGTGCTCGTCGTCGACGATCACGACGTCGTGCACTGGGGCTTTCGGCTCATGCTCGGCGAGCTCGAGTGGGTCGAGCGCTGCCTGTCGGCGCGCAGCGGCGACGAGGCGGTCGCGCTGACGCGCGAGCACGCGCCCGACGTCGCGCTCGTCGACCTGTTCCTCGGCGGCGAGTCGGGCCCCGAGGTCTGCGAGCGGCTGCTGACCGAGCGCCCGCAGCTGCGCGTGCTGCTGATCTCCGGTGCCGGCCGGATCTCCCCCGCGACCGCGCGCGCGTGCGGCGCGAGCGGCTTCGTCCCGAAGGACTGGCCCGCCGCCGACGTCGCGCGCGCGGTGCGGATGGTGGCGCTCGGGATGGCGCTGTTCGAGCCCGCGCCGCCCCCGGAGGCCGGGGCGCTGACGCTGTCGGGCCGCGAGCGCGAGGTGCTCGAGCGGATCGCCGGCGGGGCGACGAACCGTGAGATCGCGGGGGCGCTGCACCTGTCCCCGCACACGGTCAAAGAGCACACGAGCGCGCTATACCGTAAACTGGACGTGCGCAATCGAGCGGAGGCCGTCCAGCGCGCTCAGCGGTTAGGTCTGCTGAGCTAAAGCTGAGCTGGACGAGCGGCCCCGGCCGGCTGGTCCGGCGCAGGCGGAGCACCTATCGAATGATCGTTTGGAGTCCGCGGTGACGGGTAGCGACCGGTCGATCGCCTTTATCTCTCGTTGACCGACCCGAAGGAGCCCCATGGCCACGCTCGACAAGGTGGACTACGCGCTGCATCTGCCTCCGAAGCATGCTCGCGGCGATCTTGACCAAGACGAAGAGTGGTGTGAAATCGAGACCGCCGACGGGGAGCGCCGGCGGATCCGCTTCCACGACTATGCGGAGATCTACAAGGTTCCTGGGCTGTACGAGCGGCTGTTCGCCGAGCAGCTGGACTGCGAGTCGCCGCGCGTCGTCAGCGAGTTGCTCGGCGAGGAGCTGCGCGGGACCGGCCTGAAGCCCGAGTCGCTCACGGCGCTGGACTTCGGCGCGGGCAACGGCATGGTCGGTGAGCTGCTCGGCGAGCTCACGGTCGGCGAGATCGTCGGCGTGGATCTGCTGCCAGAGGCGCGTGACGCCGCCCACCGCGACCGCCCCGGTCTCTACGACGCGTACTACGCGCTCGACATGACCCAGCTGTCGTCCGACAACCGGCGTGATCTCATGCGCCACGACTTCGATCTCATGACGTGCGTCGCGGCGCTCGGCTTCGGCGACATCCCGACGCTCGCATTCGCCGAGGCGTTCAACCTCGTCGGCTCGCCGGGCTGGATCGCGTTCAACATCCGCGACCGCTTCCTCGAGGAGAGCTGCGAGTCGGGCTTCGGCGGCCTGCTCGGGCGGATGTTCCGCCAGGGCATCCTCGAGGAGCGCACCCGCACCCGCTACACGCATCGCGTATCCGTCGCCGGTGAGGCGCTCGAGTACGACGCGATCGTCGCCAAGAAGCACGCCGACATCCCGCTGGACTGGGTGCGCGGCCAGTAGGACGCGCGTGCGGGCGCTTCGCCGCGGCCTCAGGCCGTCGCGAAGCGCCCCAGCGTACGCTCGGGGCGCACGCCGGGCAGGTGCTCGGCGAAGATGCGGTGGTAGGCGAACTCCTCGCGGGTGCGCAGCGGTGGCTCAACCGCCGCGCGGTCGCGCATGAATTCCGCCGCGGTGACACCGTCCTCGACAGTGCGCGTGAGCACGTCCTTGGCGCCGCTGCCGTCGCCGAACTCCGCCTTCACGCGCCACAGGATCTCGTCGGGCAGCCAGCCGTCGAAGGCGCGCCGCAGCAGGCGCTTCTCGAGCTCGCCAGGGGCTGACTGCTTCCAGGTCATCGGCAGGCCGAACGCGAACGCGATCACCTGGCGGTCGAGGAACGGCACGCGCGCCTCGAGGCCGTGCGCCATCGTGACGCGGTCACAGCGCTGGAGGTTGAGGTTGTGCAGGCCGTGGACCGTGCGCATGAGCTCGGCCTCCAGGGCCTGCGGACTGTCGAAGCCGCGCAGGTACTCATAGCCTGCGAACAGCTCGTCGGCGCCCTCGCCGGTCAGCACCACCTTGACGTGCTCGGAGGTCATCTCCGCCAGCAAGAAGTTCGGGACGGCGCTGCGCACGAGCGACGGGTCGAAGTGCTCGATCGCACGCACGACGTGGGGCAGCGCGCGCACCGCCTCGTCGGAGTCGTAGACGCGCTCGTGGTGCTCGGTGTTGAGGTGGCGCGTGACGACGCGCGCGGCCAGCAGGTCGGCGCTGTCTCGCGTGCCGACCGCGAAGGTCTTCAGGCGCTCGCCGTGCTCCTCGAGGTGGCGGGCGGCGATCGCGGCGACGATCGCCGAGTCCAGGCCTCCCGACAGGAAGACGCCGACCGGCACGTCGCCCATCATCTGGCGCTGCACGGCGCCGATCAGGATACGCCGCGTGGCGGCCAGCGCGTTGTCGGGTGGCTCGCCGTCCGGGCTCCAGACGGCACGCGCCGCCGGCGCGCCCTCGCCGTTCTGCGGGACCGCGTTCGCGAAGCGCACGATGCCCTCCTCTGGCGTCCAGTGGCAGCCCGGCGGGAACGTCTCGACGTAGGGCATCAGGTCCGGCGCAAACGCCGCCATCTCCGACGCGAAGTGCACGCGCTCGTCACGCTTGGCCCAGTACAGCGGCTTGATGCCGACCGGGTCGCGCGCAGCGATGAAGCGCCCGTCGTGGGCGGCGACGAGGAAGGCGAACATGCCTTCGAGCTCGTCCAGCGCCGCCGGCCCGCGCTCGTCGAGCAGGTGCAGCGCGACCTCGTTGTCCGAGCGCGTCGCGAACGGCGCGGGCGCAAGCGTGGCGCGAACCTGCTCGTGGTTGTAGACCTCGCCATTGCCGACGAGCCAGACGTCACCGGTCGCGTTGGCGAACGGCTGGTGCCCGCCGTCGACGTCGACGATCGACAGGCGGCGATGGCCGAGCCAGGCGCCGTTGACGCGAATCTCGCCCTCGTCGTCGGGCCCGCGGTGCACGAGCCGGTCGAGCATGAGCTCGGTCTCGCCCGCGGCATGCGAGCCGTAGACCGCCGCAATCCCGCACATCGGTGAGCCCTAGGCTCCGATCGCGTACGCCAGCGGCTGGCGGTCGTCGAGGTAGGAGAGGCGCCGGCGCGCGGCGGCGACGACGCCGGGCGCGTCGACGCGGGCGAGCGCCTCGCCCGCCCGGAAGCCCGTCTTGGCCAGCACGCGCCCGCGCGGATCGACGACCTTCGCCTGGCCTGGGAAGCGCAGCCGGCCGAAGCGCCCGACCTGGTTGGAGGACACCCACACCACCTGGTTCTCGAGCGCGCGGGTCTGGTCGAGCAGGTTGAAGTGGCGCACCTGTAGGTCGCGCCGCATGATCGTCGCAGGGTCGACGCGGCAGACCGGCCAAGCCGACAGCGAGGCGATCAACCCGGCACCGTCGAGCGCGAGCTGGCGTGCTGCCTCGGGAAAGGTCTTGTCGTAGCAGACGAGCATCCCGATCCGGCCGATCGGCGTGTCGAACGCGGCGAAGCCGGCGCCGGGCCGGAACGTCGCGCGCTCGCCGATCGGGACGTGGACCTTGCGGTGGTGGCCGAGGACGCCGTCGCCGTTGACGCAGACGGCGCTGGAGTACGGCCCGCCCGGCGCGTCCTCCGTGTAGCCGATGCAGACGACGATGTCGCCGGCCAGCCGCGCGATGCGCGCGATCTCCTCGCCGTCACGGCGCAGCGCCGGCGGGCAGGCGCACGGGAGCGGGGTCCCCGCGACGTGCGGTTCGTAGAGGTAACCGCCGAGCGCCGCCTCCGGCAGCACGACGAGCGAGGCGCCGCGCTCGCGCGCACCGTGGATGATCCGCTCCACCTGCGCCATGCACTGCGGGAGGTCGCGCCCGAAGCGCGCGGCGACGGCCATGACGGCAGGGGCCTTGCGCGATCGTCGTACGCTCATCCGTGGAGATTGCAGCGACCGTGGCCGCCCACGTATGGCCGACGGTCCAGGAAATGCGTGTTCGGGTTCGCCACCGCGTCCTACGTACCCAGGCGTCCGCGGCGCCAACCCGCGCCCCCGACCCCCCGACCGGGGGGTCGGCCTCCCACCCACGGGGGGAAATGGTTGGTATCGGGCTCGCCGGCCGCCACGCTGGACTCGTGCTCTCGATGCCGCATGGCGCCGTCTTCTTCCCCGGCGACTGCATCGCAGAGCTCACGCGAGCCGCCCAGCCGGTCGTGTGCGCCCCGGCCTGCGGGCCGGAAGCGCGTCTCGCCCGCCGCGGCTGAGCTTCGCAACCCCACCGAAAGGACCCACACATGGCCACCACCACCACCACACCACAGGACATCGAGGCGACCGTCATCGAGAACCTCGTCGCCTTCGGCGCCGACAGCGAAGACGTGACGCGCGACGCGACGCTTGAGGCCATCGACGTCGACTCGCTTGATCTCGTCGAGCTGACGCAGGTCGTCGAGGAGACGTACGGCATCGACCTCGACGGCGCGGACTTCAAGAAGATCAAGACGGTCGGGGACGTCGTCGACCTCGTCGTGACGCGCGTCGAGGGGTGACCTTGCGCGACGTCGTCATCACCGGAGTCGGAGCCGTCACCCCGCTGGGCGTCGGCGCACGGACGCTGCACGAACGCTGGACCGCCGGGAACTCCGGCATCCGCGACGGCGAGGCTCCCTGCGCGCACTTCGACCCCACCGAGCACATGTCGGCCAAGCAGGCGCGGCGCGCGGACCGCTCCACGCAGCTCGCGATCGCCGCCGGCACCGAGGCGCTCTACGACGCCGGCTGGGCCGACGGCCTGCCCTACGACGCCGAGCTGATCGGCTGCGTGCTGGGCACGGGCATCGGCGGCATCTCCACGCTGGAGTCAAACCACGACCAGCTGCGCGACACGGGTCCCGGCGCGGTCTCACCGCTCGCCGTCCCGCTGATGATGAGCAACGCCGGCTCCGCGGCGCTATCGCTGCAGCACGGCCTGCGCGGCCCGGTCTTCAGCGTGGTCTCCGCCTGCGCCGCGGGCAGCCACGCGATCGGCACGGCACTGCGGATGATCCAGCACGGCGAGGCCGAGGCGGTCGTCACCGGTGCTGCCGAGGCGCCGCTGACCCCGCTCTCGCGCGCATGCTTCGAGAAGATGGGCGCGATCTCGCCGAGCGGCGTCTCGCGTCCGTTCGACGCCCGTCGCGACGGCTTCGTCATGGGCGAGGGCGCCGGCGTCGTCGTGCTCGAGGCGGGCGACTGCGCTCGTGCACGCGGTGCGCGCATCCTCGGAACGGTGCGCGGCTACGGCTCGACCGGCGATGCACACCACATCACAGCCCCGCATGCGGAGGGCCGCGGCGGCGCACGCGCAATGCAGGTTGCGTTGCGCGACGCCGGCGTCGATCCCGAGCAGATCGACTACATCAACGCGCACGGCACCTCGACGCAGCTCAACGACCGCGCCGAGACGCGGGCGCTGAAGACCGTCTTCGGCGAGCGCGCCGGAGACATCCCGGTCTCCTCGACGAAGTCGGTCATCGGACACCTGCTCGGTGCCGCGGGCGCGGTCGAGGCCGTCGCCACGGTGCTCGCGCTGCGCGACCGGATCGCGCCGCCGACGATGGGCTGGGAGGAGGCCGAGGAAGGCCTCGACCTCGACTACGTCGCCGGCAGCGCCCGTGCGCTGCAGATGTCCAACGGCCGCCCGCCCGTCGCGCTGTCGAACTCGTTCGGCTTCGGCGGACACAACGCCTCGCTGTGCCTGGAGGCGGCATGACCTCCGGCTCTGTGCTGCTGACCGGAGCCACCGGCTTCGTCGGCATGGAAGTGCTCGCGCGCGTGCTCGAGCAGACCGACCACGACGTCATCGCGCTCGTGCGCGCCGACGACGACGCCGCCGCGCAGGCGCGCGTCGACGAGATGCTCACGACGCTCGTGGCGCCGGCGGCTCGGCCGCGTGACGGGCGCGTGCGCGCGCTCGCCGCCGACCTCGAGTCGCCGGGCCTGGGTCTGTCGCCGGTCGCCCGCCATCGGCTTGCCCGCAAGATCTCCGCCGTCGTGCACTGCGCCGCCTCGATCAGCTTCACGCTGCCGATCGACGAGGCGCGGCTGATCAACGTCGAGGGCACGCGCGAGATCGTCAAGCTCGCGCTGGACGCGCAGGACCGCGGCGGCCTGGAGCGCTTCATCCACGTCTCGACGGCATACGTCGCCGGCGACCGGATCGGCCTCGTCAGCGAGCAAGACGGCGACGTCGGTCAGGGATTTCGCAACACCTACGAGCGCACGAAGCTCGAGGCCGAGGAGGTCGTGCGCGACAGCGGCCTGCCGGCCGCCATCGTGCGCCCGAGCGTCATCGTCGGTGACAGCGTGACGGGCTGGACGCAGGCCTTCAACGTTGTCTACTGGCCGCTGCAGGCGTTCGCCCGCGGGCTGTTTCCGTCCGTCCCCGGCGAGCCCGATGCGTGCCTGGACATCGTGCCGGTCGACGTCGTTGCCGACGCGCTGCTCGAGCTCCTGCGTGGACCGGTGCGCGGCGGCAACTTCCACATCGTCTCGGGCGACCAGTCGCCGACGAACGCGCAGCTGGCGAACATGGCGGCCGACGCCTTCGACGCCGAGCCGCCGGTGTTCGTGCGGCCCGGCGAGGACGCTCGCGCCGAGCAGCGCGCCGGTGCGCTGCTGCCGTACTTCTGCGTGCGCTGCACGTTCGACGCGCAGCGCGCGAGCGATCTACTGGGCGCGACCCCGCCGGCGCTGGAGGACTACTTCCCCTCGCTCATGCGCTATGCGCGCGACTCGCAGTGGGGCAAGCAGCCAGCGCCGCGGTGGGACGTCGGCCTGCAGCAGCGCGCCGCATAACCCGTGTTGGACGCCGCCACCGACCGGACGTCACGCCACGGAGGGCGCGCCGTCCGGCAGCGCCGCCAGCGCGGCGTCGAGGTCCTCCTGTGAGAGCTCGGGGTCCTCGAGCGTGCCCGCCAGGTAGGCGTCATAGGCTGCGAGGTCGAAGTTGCCGTGCCCGCACAGACCGAACAGGATCACGCGCGCGTCGCCGCCCTCCTTTGCGGCAAGCGCCTCGTCGATCGCCGCGCGGATCGCGTGGGCGGGCTCGGGCGCCGGAATGATCCCCTCGGTGCGCGCGAAGTCCAGCGCCGCGGCGAACGTCTCGTTCTGGCGGTAGGCGCGCGCCTCGAGCATCCCGGCCTTCAGCAGCGCGCAGACCATCGGCGCGTCGCCGTGGTAGCGCAGCCCGCCGGCGTGCACCGGCGGCGGCACGAAGCCGTGGCCCAGCGTGTACATCGGCATGAGCGGCGTGAGGCCAGCCGTGTCGCCGAAGTCGTAGGCGTAGACCCCCTTGGTGAGCGTCGGGCACGCAGCGGGCTCGGCCGCGACGAAGCGCGGGCCGCTGCGCATCTTGCGTCGCATCCACGGAAACGTCAGCCCGCCGAAGTTCGAGCCCCAGCGAGCCCGTCGCATGCTCGGCGCTGGCCTGGCCGGACCGCGTGAGCGTCGAGGGCGAGCGGTGCACCGTCGCGCCCCAGGTCTGCATCATCGAGCGCCGGTAGGGCTTCTGGTCATAGCTCGAGCCGACCATGAGACCTCGCACTCCAGCCCGAACAGCGGTTCGCCGGGCAGGTCGGGGAGGAGGTTCACCCAGTGGGTCGGGATCGCGTCCTCGGACAGGAGGAACTTCGTCGTCTCGGCCATGGCGCGACTCTACGCGGTGCGGGTCAGTTCACGCTGGGGTCGATCGGCATCCGCGCGACGAGCGCGAAGTGGCCGCCCTTGCGGGCGAGCACGCGGCCCCAGAGCTCGTCGGCGTCGGGGTTGAAGATGTCGTTGACCCCGGCGGGCGCCACGAACCAGTCCTCGCGGTCGAGCTCGGCGTCGAGCTGGCCCGGGCCCCAGCCCGCGTAGCCGGCGAAGATCCGCACCCGCTGCGTCGCGGCGACGAGGTCCTCGAGCTCGCTGCCGTCGCCGACGAGCCCGACGTTCTCGACCACGCAGATGCCGGCCTGCTCGATGTCGTCGAACTCGGCGAGCACGAGCAGCGCGTCAGGCTGGACGGGCCCGCCGCAGTCGATCACCGCGTCGTCGCCGGTGAGCTCCGCGAGCTCGGGCGCCGACTCGCCGACGATCAGCTCGCCGGGATGGTTGAGCACCAGGCCGAGCGCGCCCTCGTCGTTGTGCTCGCAGACGAGCACGACGCTGCGGGCGAAGTTCGGGTCCGGCAGCGTCGCGCCGGCGATGAGCAGCTGTCCGCGGAGAGTGTCGATCCTCGTCTTGTACCCGTTTCGGCGCAGACGAGGCTCCGTATGACTGGCGGCCGCGCTTATCTGATCGCGAGCGTTTACCTGACCTGCACGCTGGGAACGGCGTGATCGAGATGGAGAGACGGCCAAGCCGCTGGTGGTACGCGCTGCTTGCGCTGCCGCTGCTCGCCCTGATCTACCCGCCGCTGTACGCGCGGCGGGACCCCGAGCTTGCGGGCATCCCATTCTTCTACTGGTACCAGTTCGCCTGGGTCCTGCTCGCTGCCGGCCTGACGCTTGCCGTCTACCTCGCGACGCGCAGGTCGCCATGATCGGCGCCGCGATCCAGGAGTCGCACGACTCGAACACGACGGCGCTCGTCGTCTTCGGCGTGCTGTTCGCACTCGTCACCGTGCTGGGCTTCGTCGCCGTCCGCTGGCGCCAGGCGAAGCTCGATCACCTCGACGAGTGGGGCCTGGGTGGGCGGCGCTTCGGGACGGTCATCACCTGGTTTCTGCTCGGCGGCGACCTCTACACGGCGTACACGTTCATCGCCGTGCCCGCGCTCGTGTTCGGTGCCGGCGCGATCGGCTTCTTCGCGCTCCCGTACACGATCATGGTCTATCCGCTGATCTTCATGGTCATGCCGCGGCTGTGGACGGTCTGCCGCGCCCACGGCTACGTCACGCCGGCGGACTTCGTGCGCGGCCGCTACGGCTCACGCCCGCTGGCGCTCGTCGTGGCGCTGACCGGGCTGCTGGCGACGATGCCATACATCGCACTGCAGCTCGTCGGCATGCAGATCGTCCTCGGCGCGCTCGGCGTCGAAGGCGACTGGCCGCTGATCCTCGCCTTCCTGATCCTCGCCGCCTACACGTACCAGTCGGGCCTGCGCGCGCCGGCGCTCATCGCGGTCGTCAAGGACACGCTGATCTACGTGACGATCCTCGTCGCGGTGATCTACATCCCGTCGAAGATCGGCGGCTTCGGCGCGATGTTCGACGCCGCCGACAAGGCGCTGCCCGAGCGCGACCCGCCGGGCTCGCTGATCCCCACCGGCGCCAACGCGCAGGTCGCCTACGCGTCGCTGGCGTTCGGCTCGGCGCTGGCGCTGTTTCTCTACCCGCACGCGATCACGGCGGTGCTGAGCGCCAAGAGCGCCCAGACGGTGCGCCGCAACACCGCCCTGCTGCCCGCCTACACCTTCCTGCTGGGGCTCATCGCGCTGCTCGGCTACATGGCGATCGCGCGCGGCATCGATCCCAGCGACCCGAACTTCGCGGTTCCCGACCTCTTCCTCAACGTCTTCCCGTCGTGGTTCGTCGGCTTCGCGTTCGCCGCGATCGCGATCGGCGCGCTCGTCCCCGCGGCGGTCATGTCGATCGCCGCCGCGAACCTCTTCACGCGCAGCATCTACAAGCAGTACATCCGCCCGCACGCGTCGCACGCCGACGAGGCGCGAACCGCGAAGATCGTCTCGCTGCTCGTGAAGGTCGGCGCGCTGGTGATCATCGTGACGCTGCCCACGAAGTATGCGATCGAGCTGCAGCTGCTCGGCGGCGTCTGGATCCTGCAGACGCTGCCGGCGATCGTCGTCGGCCTGTACTCGCGCTGGCTGCACCGCTGGGCGCTCGTCGCGGGCTGGGTGGTCGGGATGGTGCTCGGCACGCTGATGGCCGAGTCGCAGGACTTCGCGCCGACCTATCCGCTGGAGATCTTCGGGACGACGATCAACGCCTACACCGGGGTCTTCGCGCTCGCCGCCAACCTCCTTGTGACGCTCGTGCTGACCGTCGTCCTGCGCCACGGCGTCAAGGCGCCCGACGACGGCGACGAGACGCAGCCGGCGGACTACGACGAGCTCGCGGAGGACGCCGTGTACCCCTCCCGGCGCGACTCCGAGCCGGCGCCGGCGCCTGAGCCGGTCGCGTAGCAGGCGGCAGCGCGCTACACGAGCAGGACGATCGCCACGCCGATTCCGTAGGCGATCACCACGCCGCGCAGCACGCGCGCCGGCAGCCGCCGCGCAACGCCGACCCCCAGCGCGCCACCGGCCAGGCAGGTGACGCCGACGATCGCCGCGGCGTCCCAGGCGACGGGGCCGAAGAGCGCGAAGCCGGCCGCGGTGACGACGGCGACCAGCAGCGACAGCACGCCCTTGAGCGCGTTGAGGCGCTGCAGGCCGTCGTCGACGAAGACGCCGAGGATCGCGAGTAGCATGATCCCCAGACCCGCGCCGAAGTAGCCGCCGTAGACGGTCGCCGCGAAGACGGCGGCGTGCAGCGCGAGCGGGGAGCTGTGCCGCCGGGCGCGTGCGGCGGCGGCGCGCGCGGCTGCAGGGCCAGCAGCCCGCAGGCGGTGAGGATCAGCCACGGCACGATCGCCTCGAACAGGCTCGCCGGGCTGACGAGCAGCAGCGCCGTCCCGGTCGCCGCGCCGGCCGCGCTCGTCAGCGCGAGCGACCTGATCCGTGCGGCCTGACCGGCCAGCTCGCGGCGGTAGGCCAGCGAGCCGCCGACATAGCCGGGCAGCACGGCGATCGCGTTCGTGACGTTCGCGGTGATGCTCGGATAGCCGGCCGCGAGCAGCGCCGGAAACGAGATCAGCGATCCGCCGCCGCCGACCGCGTTGACGGCGCCCGCGCCGAGGCCGGCCGCGGCCAGCAGTGCGGCGCTGCCGCCGTCCACCGACTACGCGCCGCGCGCGCGGCGCTCAGTCATCGAGCTCGGCGAGCGGCCGTGCCGGCACGCCGCCGACCGTCACGCCCGGCGCGACGTCGCGCGTCACGACGGCGTGCGGTCCCACCACGGCGCCGGCGCCGACGCTGACGCCGCGCAGCACGCCGGCACCGAGGCCGATCCGCGCATGCGCGCCGATCGTGATCGGCGAGCAGATGAGCGGCTGGGCGCGGATCGGAAGCTCCACCTCGTCGACGACGTGGTCGAAGTCCACGAGCACGGCGCCGTCCTGCAGCCACGCCTGCGCACCGATCGCCACGCGCTCGTGCGCGACGATCGTGCACCGCTCACCGAGCGTGGCGCCCGCGCCGATCTCGACGCGGCCGCCCTGCACGACGATCCGCGTGTGATCCCCGATCCGGCAGCGGTCGCCGAGGATCAGCTCCCCGCCGTGCAGGGCCTCGAGCTTGACGCGCCGGCCGAGCTGCACGCCGCGCCCGAAGCGCACGCCGGGCTTGCGCAGGGATCGCAGGAGCGCCATGGGGGCTGATGGTACGCGTGCGCCCCAGCCACCGGGGAGGGTGCCTCGTCGGCTTCCATACGGCTCGCGCCGCGTTTCGCTACGAGCGCGTGACCGGTCGTTGCGAGTGGACCGGCAGCGTCGACGATGTCGCCCGCGCGGCGGTGCAGGCCCGCGAGGGCGCGCGACGCCCGCAACGTTCAGTAGCGCCTCACGGCGTGGCGCGGGCGTGGAAGGCGTTGCCTCCCCGTGAGAATCACCTTATCTGTAGGCGCGCGCGGCCGTCAAGGTAGCGGACCAGGGGTACGCGTTCAGGTCCCCCGGTGGTTTGCAGGACTTTCGGGCGTCCGAGGCGTAGTTATGGAGCGTGGAGCTGCGGCGAGAGGACGCGGAGCGGATCGCGCTTGTGGGCGGTGAGCCCGCGCG
>Ga0136615_10000049_pt1 | contig 40993 bp, 41 predicted proteins | sample AntDrymUQ2882206_2_FD_106647 | JGI IMG/M metagenome (GOLD analysis project Ga0136615, IMG submission 106647) | Polar desert sand microbial communities from Dry Valleys, Antarctica - metaG UQ288 (22.06) | ecosystem: Environmental > Terrestrial > Soil > Desert | place: Antarctica: Dry Valley... | reverse complement strand
GGGCAACAAGATCGGCAAGCTCGCCGGCCGCGATGCCACCGAGGGCACCGTGCAGTCCTACATCCACGCCAACGGCAAGGTCGGCGTGCTCGTCGAGGTCGACTGCAACACGGACTTCGTCGCACGCAACGACGAGTTCGTCGCGTTCGCCCGGGACATCGCGCTGCACGTCGCCGGCTCGCCGACGACGCGCTACGTCTCCGAGCAGGAGGTCCCCGCCGAGGCCCGTGAGGCCGAGCTGCGCATCTTCGAGGGCCAGGCCGCCGACAAGCCGGAGAACGTCCGCGCGAAGATCGCCGAGGGCAAGCTGCGCAAGTGGATGGAGGAGACCGTCCTGCTCAACCAGCCGCACGTCAACACCGACAAGTTCGACGGCAAGACGATCGAGGAGCTGCGCGCCGACCTGTCCGCCAAGACCGGAGAGAACGTCGTCATCCGGCGCTTCACCCGCTTCGCGGTGGGCGAGTAACCTCGCCGGCGATGACCTCCGAGCCCGTGTTCCAGCGGGTCCTGCTCAAGCTGTCCGGCGAGGCGCTGATGGGCGACCTCGACTACGGCACGGACCCTGACCGCGTCCGCGCCGTCGCGTCGCAGATCGCCGCCGTCCACGCGCGGGGCGTCGAGATCGCGATCGTCGTCGGCGCCGGCAACATCTACCGCGGGCTCAAGGGCGCGGCGGCCGGCATGGATCGCGCGACCGCCGACTACATGGGCATGATGGCGACCGTCCTCAACGCGCTGACGATGCAGGACGCGCTCGAGAAGCAGGAGGTCAACACGCGCGTGCAGTCGGCGATCACGATCTCCGAGGTCGCCGAGCCGTACATCCGCCGTCGCGCCATGCGCCACCTCGAGAAGGGCCGCGTGGTGATCTTCGCCGCCGGCACCGGCAACCCGTTCTTCACGACCGACACGGCGGCCGCCCTGCGCGCGGTCGAGATCCACGCCGAGGCGATCCTGATGGCCAAGAACGGCGTCGAGGGCGTCCTCACCGGCGACCCGCGCGAGGACGCCGGCGCGACGCTGATCGACGAGATCAGCCACATGGACGCGCTGCGCCGCGGCCTACGGGTCATGGACTACACGGCGCTGACGTTGTGCGCCGAAAACGCGATGCCGCTGTACGTCTTCAACATGAACGACGAACGCAACATCGAGCGGATAGTGTCCGGCGAACAGGTGGGAACGGTGGTGGTGACGCGAGATGAGTGAGCTGATCGACGAGCTGTTGGCCGACGCGCAGGGGCGGATGGCCAAGTCCGTGGAGGCGACGAACCACGAGTTCGGCTCCGTGCGCACCGGCCGTGCCAGCCCGGCCCTGCTGGACCGCGTCCACGTCGACTACTACGGCGTGTCGACGCCGCTGCGCCAGCTGGCGACGATCAACGCCGCCGAGGCGCAGCTGCTCACCGTCCAGCCCTACGACAAGGGCTCGATGAAGGCGATCGAGAAGGGCATCTCGGAGGCCAACCTCGGCCTGACGCCGAGCAACGACGGCAACATCATCCGGCTCGTGATCCCGCAGCTCACCGAGGAGCGCCGCCGTGACTTCGTGAAGATGGTCCGCCACATCGCCGAGGAGGGGCGGATCGCGATCCGCAACGTGCGCCGCGACGTCATGCACGACCTGCGCGAGCTCAAGGACGAGGGCGAGGTGGGCGCCGACGAGGAGCACCGCGCGGAGACCGGGCTACAGAAGCTCACCAACGACAAGATCGCTGAGCTCGACGCGCTGTTGAAGGGCAAAGAGGAAGAGATCCTCGAGGTCTAGTACTTTGACGGCCAAGCGCGGCGAGGCGGCGCGCTACGTCGCGATCATCACGGATGGCAACGGGCGCTGGGCGCGGGCGCGCGGGCTGCCCGTCGGCGAGGGCCACCGCGCCGGTGCCGACAACCTCAAGAAGCGCCTGCGCGACGCCGGCGAGCTCGGCGTGCAGGAGCTGACGGTGTACTCGTTCTCGACCGAGAACTGGTCGCGACCGCAGGAGGAGGTCTCGGGGCTCATGGCGCTGTTCGCCGAGCGGATCGTCGACGAGACGCCCGAGCTGCACGACAACGGTGTGCGGATGCGCTTTCTCGGCCGCCGCGAGGGCGTGGACCCCAAGCTCGTCGAGCAGATGGCGTGGGCCGAGCAGCTGACCGGCGCCAACGACAAGATCACGCTCTTCGTCGCGTTCAACTACGGCGGGCGGGCGGAGATCGTCGATGCGGCGCGGCGCTTCGAGGGCGGCGACGAGGAGGACTTCCGCGCGCTGCTCTACGCGCCGGAGATGCACGACCCGGACCTCATCATCCGCACCAGCGGCGAGCAGCGGCTGAGCAACTACCTGCTGTGGCAGTCGGCGTACTCCGAACTCGTCTTCCGCGACGAGTTGTGGCCCGACTTCGATCGCGCCGCCTTCGAGGCGGCGATCGACGAGTACCGCGCGCGCAGGCGCCGCTTCGGGGGCCGCTGATGGCCTCGCCGGGGGGCGGCCGGTTCGGCGGCCGCCGCGCGCCCGCGCAGCGCCCGCCTCGCCCGCGCCGCGAGCCTGCAGGCGGCAGCGAGCTGTCGGCGCGGCTGCTCATCGCCGTTCCGGCCGTCACCTACGCGATCGCGATCATCGCGTTCAGCGAGCTGTGGTTCGCGCTCGGCATCCTGCCGCTCGCGATCATCGCCCTCGGCGAGCTGTTCGATCTCTACGACGAGCACGAGCCCGTCCGCCTGGCCGGCTTCGTCGGTGTCACCGCGCTGATCCTGGCCGCGTACCTCGGCGACGGATTTCACGTCCTGCTGACGTTCGTGGCGTTCTTCCCGGTCCTGTTTGCGATCACGCTCGCGCAGCGCCGGGCGGGCACGCTGGGGATGGCGCTGACGGTCTTCGGCGTCGCCTGGATCGGGGTGGCACTCGCGCACGGCGTGCTCCTGCGCGAGTTGCCGCACGGCGCGGGGATCATCGTCGACATCCTCGTCGGCACGTTCGTCGGCGACTCGGGCGCCTACATCGGCGGGCGCTGGTTCGGACGGCGCAAGCTGGCGCCCGGCGTGTCGCCCAACAAGACGGTCGAAGGGCTGCTGATCGGGATGTTCACGGCGCTGCTGGCGACGTGGCTGGCCGGCACCTACCAGGATTGGCTGTCGGGCACGGACGCGCTGCTGCTCGGCCTCGCCGTCGCGCTGGCCGCGCCGCTCGGCGATCTCTTCGAGTCGTTCATCAAGCGCGACGCGGGCACGAAGGACTCCGGACGTCTGTTCGGCGCCCACGGCGGGGCGCTGGACCGCCTCGACGCCGTGCTGTTCACGGCGGTCGTCGGCTACTACGTCTGGCTGGCCCTGCTGTAGGCCGTCAACGTCGTGGCGGTCAGGCGGTCAGGCGGTCAGGCGGTCTGGCGCCGGCGCGGCTGGTCGGGCGCGCGGCGGATGAACAGGCGGCGGCGGTGCGGCGCGTCGGGCGCCGACAGCGCCCTGTCCATGTCGACGAGGATTGCCTTCTCCGAACGCGACGCGACGAGCGGCTCGAACAGGCCTTCGATGTGCACGTACGTGCGCCGGCCGTCGCCGCGTTCGCCTTCCCTGATGGGAACGAGTGCGACGATCTCGTCGGCACGGACGAACGTCCCGTGGCCGAGTGGCACCATTCCTGTGGTCGTCAGCGTCATGGTCCAATTCTAGCTGCAACGGGCCGCAAACTCCGGCCGTTCGGCGCTCGTGGCCGTCCCTGACAACGCCCCCGCGTCAGCGGCGGATCGCGCTCATCCTCGCTCCTCCTTGGGCATGATGATCCAGAGCGCGATGTAGGCGAGGATCTGCGGCCCCGGCAGCAGCATGCTCACCAGGAAGAGGACTCGGACGAGGGCGGGGGAGACGCCGTAGCGCCGTGCCAGGCCGGCGGCCACGCCGGCCACGAGCTTGCCTCGGCGCGGTCGCACGAGGCCGCGCTGCCCGACGTTGCTGCGGGTGGTCGTGAGGGAGGGCATGACCTCGTGATTCCCGCTCGGCGCGGTGTGCAACATTGGCCTGCGGCGCGGCGGCGTGGCGCCCGGCGCGTGCGCCTGCGCGTGGACGCGACCGGCCTCGCCGGGACGACCGACCGGCGCACCATCCGCCGCGCGCTGACGCTCAACGGCTGAGTGCGCACGGGTGCCGCGGCGCGCCTGCCAGAATGGCCGCCACATGGCCAAGCGCCTTCTCATCCTCGGCTCGACCGGGTCGATCGGCACGCAGGCGCTCGACATCGTCGCGCGCGACCCGGAGCTCGAGCTCGTCGGCCTCAGCGCCGAGCGTTCGGCCGACGCGCTGATCGAACAGGCGCGCCACTTCGGCGTCGACCGGATCGCGCTCGCCGACCCCGACGCGGGCGCGCGCGCCGCCGAGGCCTGGACCGACGGCGAGGTGCTGGTCGGCGCCGAGGGGCTCGTGCGGCTCGTGCTCGAGTCGGGTGCCGACCTCGTGCTCAACGCGCTCGTCGGCTCGGCCGGCCTGGGGCCGACGGTCGCGACGCTGGGGGAGGGCATCGACCTCGCGCTCGCCAACAAGGAGTCGCTCGTCGTCGGCGGTGAGCTCGTCATGGCGCTCGCCGAGGGCACCGGCGCGCAGATCCTGCCGGTCGACTCCGAGCACTCGGCGCTGCATCAGCTGCTCGCCGGTGAACGCGCGGGCTCCGTCGACCGGCTCGTCCTGACGGCGTCCGGCGGGCCGTTTCGCGGGCGCACGCGCGCGGAGCTCGCCGACGTCAGCATCCGCGACGCGCTGGCTCACCCGACGTGGGACATGGGCGGCAAGATCTCGATCGACTCCGCGACGCTGATGAACAAGGGCCTGGAGGTCATCGAGGCGCATCACCTGTTCGGCGTCGGCTATGACCGCATCGACGTCGTCGTGCACCCGCAGTCGATCGTCCACAGCATGATCACGCTCTGCGACGGCGCCGCGCTCGCGCACCTCGGCCACCCCGACATGCGCGTGCCGATCTCCTACGCGCTGCACCACCCCGACCGCGTCGACGTACCGATGCGCGCGCTCGACCTCGCCGAGGTCGGCGCGCTGACGTTCGAGCCCGTCGACCACGAGGCGTTCCCGGCGCTCGGCCTCGCTCGCGCGGCGGCGGTCGCGGGCGGCACCGCGCCGTGCGTGCTGAACGCCGCCAACGAGATCGCCGTGCACGCGTTCCTCGGCGAGCGGCTCGGCTTCCTCGGGATTGCGGCGGTCATCGAGGGCACGCTGGAGCGCCTGCCCGCGGCTCCCGTGCGCGCCTTCGAATCGCTCTACGACGCCGACCGCGAGGCCCGCGCGATCGCCGCCGAGCTCGTCGAAGCTTGGGCCGGACGGCTCCTACACTGACCGCCGGTGCGCCGCAACTTCCGGTCGAAGCCCTCATGGCGCGTATTCGGACCGAGCAAGAGGCCGCAAACCTGCACGTCCCGCTGCGCACGCCCGGCGACATCGCTAGCTGTCGCTGATCCCGTGCAGTTCGCAGCGTGGCGGTCGCAGCTCGCAAACGGGGCGTGGGCATCTGCAACCGCTCGTCGGGGGCGTCTCGTCACGCGAGCGCGGTGCGCAAGCGCCCGCAGCTCACGCGCGGCGCGACTCGGGGCATTTGTGCGCCATTCGCACAAACGACCGGCGCGCTGGTGCTCCTCCCTCAGGCCGCTTGCAGCACGGCACCGAGCCGCTTCAACTCACGGGTCGCCGTCGCGCTCTTCGTGGTCCGTGCGATGGCCAGCGCCTTGGCGCCCTCAGCGCGGGCACGGTCCAGCTCGCCCGCGTCCGCGCAGGCGTTCGCGAGATATGCGAGGTACAGCCCCTGCTCGCGGACCCACGTGCGCGGCTGGTCGCGCAGGATGTCGTCGTACATGCCGATGGCTCTGGCTGGATTCAGCGCCGCCCAGCAGCGCGCCTCCCAGCGGCGTACAAGCAGGCCCGTCATGCCAGAGTCGGGCGGCGGCAGCGGCCGGCTCTCCGTGGCCACAAGGTGGTCAGCCTCAGCGACGGACCGCTCGACCGACGCGGCGTCGCCTAGGCGCGCGTGGGCATAGGCGGCGCGAGTGGCACACATCGCGCGAGTATGGGCACTGGCGCGCGGCGTTCGCAGGCCGGCCTCAGCGGCACGCAGCGCCATCGGCGCGTCGGCCCACTGCGCCTGACGGGCGCGCGCCCACGCCAGCATGTCGGGATAGTCCGCCTCGCGCGCCAGGTGCAGCGCGCGCTCAAGCAGCCCTTGCCGGCCACCGTGATCGCCGCAGTCATGTGCAAGCCACGCACCGAACTCGCTCCAGCACGATTCGACGCGCATCAGCGCCGCGCGCAACTCGCCGCGGGCAACCGCGCGGTGCTCGGCGATCACCCCCAGCTCGTGCCGTACAGCGCCCTGCACTGCACGCGGTCCGAACGCGTCGTCGTGCTTACTAAGCAGGTTCAGCAGCGCCGTCCAGTGCTCCGGCAGGTCAGGGTCAATCTCACGCGCCTGCGTCGGCGCCGTGTCCAGCGCAAGCACCGGTAACGCAGCAGCAGCGCCCGCGCCGAGAAGGCCGCGGCGGTTGATTGGGTCCACGTCCTCAATCGTAGCGCCGCGTGCAGCCGCGCGAGCCTGCGTAGCGAACGCCCGCTCGCACACCGCCGCGGGTAGCAGATCCAGCAGCGCGCCGTCCGCGCCGAGCGCGCCGTCAAGCGCGGTCACGCAGGCCCGCGTGACGCTCGTGCGCCCCCGCTCCAGCTCGCTGAGATGTTGCGGCGACCATCCCACCTGCGCGCCGAGCGCGGCCAGCGTCAGACCTTCTGCCAAGCGCCGCATGCGGACCTCGTGGCCGAGCCGCGCGGCGCTGGATGCGGTCGGATCGGTCGGCGTCAGCGGGCGCCCCGGCATCGGCCGATCCTACTTTGGCGACGGGGTTCTCAAGCGAACGGCTTTGAGAACCTGCCGGCCCCCGCGTACTACGCCACGCCGGCTACCTACGCCGGCGGATCACCGAGACAGTTCGGTGGCTCCACGAGGTGCCGTGGTCAGCGTCGTGTCGCCGCGATCGCGGCTCCTACACTGACCGCGTGAGCTATCTCCTCGCGTTCGCGGGATTCGCCGCGCTGATCATCCTGCACGAGGCCGGCCACTTCGTCGCGGCCAAAGCCGTCGGCATGCGCGTCGAGCGCTTCGCACTGTTCTTCCCGCCGCTGATCGCCAAGTGGCGGCCGAAGAACTCGGAGACCGAGTACGGCATCGGGGCGATCCCGCTCGGCGGCTACGTGAAGATCACGGGCATGAACCCGGAGGAGGTCATTGCTCCGGAGATCGCCCACCGCGCCTACTACCGTCAGCCGGTGTGGAAGCGGATCGTCGTGATCGCGGCGGGCCCGGTCGTCAACATCGTGCTCGCGTTCCTGATCCTCTGGGTGCTGTTCGCGTCGCGTCCGATGCAGCACGCCCAGCCGGTCGTCGAGCGCGTCGTGAAGGACAGCCCAGCGCAGGGCGTCCTGCAGCCCGGCGACCGCCTCCTCTCGGTCGACGGCCAGCGTGGCTACGCCGCCGGGCTGACGCCCGAGCAGGGCGAGGCACGCGTAGACGCGTTGCGCGAACAGGTCGCGCGCCACTCCTGCGCCGGCGCGCAGCGGCCGAACTGCGCGGCGAGTACGCCCGTCAAGGTTGTCGTGCTGCGCGACGGCGAGCGGCGCACGCTCGAGGTGACGCCGCGCTACTCCGGGCGCGACAAGCGCCTGCTGATCGGCTTCCAGTGGGCAACGCGCGGCGTGGACGTCGGCGCTGGCGAGGCGGCGCAGCTCAGCGTCACCGGCATGTGGAACGTCACGACGACGACGGTCGACCGGATCGTGAAGATCTTCTACGACAGCGAGGCGCGCGAGGAGGTCTCGGGCGTCGTCGGCTCCGTGGAGGTGACGCGCCAGACGCTCGAGATCGACACCGTGCGTGCCGTCAGCATCCTCGCGCTGATCTCGCTGTCGCTGGGCATCATCAACCTGTTTCCGTTCCTGCCGCTCGACGGCGGTCACATCTTCTGGGCGCTCGCCGAGAAGGTCCGCGGCCGCGCGATCTCCTTCCGCGTGATGGAGCGCGCCTCGCTCGTCGGCTTCATGCTCGTGCTGTTCTTGTTCTACGTCGGGCTGTCCAACGACATCGGGCGATTGTCGAGCGGCGAGGGATTTGGCGTGCGCTGATACCGGCCGTTCGCGCAGCACGTACTCACGGCGCTCACGAAACTTGCGCAAGACGGCGCCTACTCAGCCTGCGGACCCTGTAGCGCCGTCCGCGAACCCTCGCGGAGTCGCCGCCAGTCAGCGCGATCAACACTCGCGTTTGCCATCAGGCGAAGAGCTAGACCGCTACGCGAGAAACCGGTACATTGAACCCGGTCGGCATCGCAGCCCGTTCTCATGCTGAAGCGAGCACATCACAAGATCATTCTGCTTCTGTCGGTCACTGTATTCGCAGTCGGCCTAAGTGGCTCGAATGGCGGGAGCCGAACACAGGCCGCTTCGCTAACTACCGCACAAGTGCCCGTTCCTCCACCTCCGGTGGGCTTTATGCGAACCGAAGGAGATAGGGTCCACCTATCAGCGACACCGCCACCGACGATGTCGGCGCACGGCTGGTGGGTGCGCTTCAGCGGCCCGGCGAGGCTCGCACGAGTGACCGTGCAGATCAAGCAGCGTTATAAGCGCGGATGGGTGAGCGTAGGAACACCCGGCAGGGGCATCGTGAGACCGGGTGGAGGCTCTGCCAACCGCGTCACCGCTCGCGCACGGTGCCATCGTTATAAAGGTAAGACGTATATCTATCTAAGCATCGTCGATGTGGATCTGATCGGCCACAAAGACACGCCGGAGAAGCTGACGACGCCCATGGTGACCAGCACCTGCTCCTATCTCGGTAGAGATACCTGAGCGGTCGATCATGGGTCGGGCCGATCCCTACCTGTTCGTCGGCGTCCGCGGTGTACTCGAGATGGCACCGTGGGCCCGGGCGCAATGGGACCGTGGCGAGCTCGACGAGGACGCGTTCTGCTTGATCGTGCGCAGGTCCGAGATGCTCGGGCTCGCCGAGTTCTCGGCCGACCGCCACGCCATCGAGCATTGGGGTCACGCGGATGCGGGCGGCACTTGGAGCCCCGACGGCCGGGAGGAGCTGCTCGCCTGGCTGCAGATGGACGTCCGCACCGCGGCTCGGCATCCCGAGCTGCCCGCATGCGACCAGACGCGGCTGCTGCCGATCCAGTCATCGTTCGCCGTCGTGCATGAGGCGCTCGGGCGGATCGGATCCGTCGAGCTCACCGAGGTCGACGCGATCGTGCCGCTCGAGTTCATGTCCGACGCGGCCTCCCGCGTCGCCGCCGGTCGCGATTGGCTCTTGGTCGAAGCGAGCGATGCCACGCGCGACATCCTGGTCCACGTCGATGTCGCCGCGCTGCGCGGCGACCAGCCCGACGGCACGCGCCTCGTCGAATCCATGACCGCCATCGGCGGCGAGGTACTCGGACCGCTCGACGTGCGGCCTCGCGACCCGGACGCGAGCCGCGCCGTGGCGCCCGCCGAGCCGTTTCTCGGTCGTTCCTTCCCGGCCCGCGCGACGCGGCTGGCCGGTCAGACCGCATGCTGGTCCGTCGACTTCGCCGCGTGGACGGTCGAGTTGGTTGCGCACTCGTGTCGTCAACTGGGATCCAGCGGTGATCTCCTCATCGCTGTGCGAGCGGCGAGGGATTCGGCGTGCGGTAGCGCCGCACGTTAGATTCCCACCATGGAATGCAGCACGGCTACGCCTGCGGCGGGGCGGGGCGTGGATGCGCCCACCATCGCCGAGGCGTTCCGGCGGACGGTCGCGGCCCACCGCGACAGCGTCGCCGTGCGCACCCTCGGCGGCGCGCAGCAGTGGACCTGGGGCGAGCTGCAGGAGCGTGTCGATGCGTTCGCGGGCGGCCTCGCCAAGCTCGGCCTGCGCCACGGCGACACGATGGCGATCATGCTCCTCAACCAGCCCGAGTTCTACGTCGTCGACCTCGCGGCGACGACGCTGGGGGCGACGCCGTTCTCGCTCTACCAGTCCTACGCGCCCAACCAGATCGTGTACGTCATGGCCGATGCCGGGGCGCGGGTCATCGTCACCGAGCAGGCCTTCGTGGAAGTCGTGCTGGCCGCACGCCCGTTTCTGCGCGACTTGGAGCACGTGATCGTCGTCGACGGCGAGGCACCGGCCGGCTGCCTGGACCTCGCCGACGTCCGGGGCATGAACCCGTCGTTCGACGCTGAGGCGCACTGGCGCTCGGTGAGCCCTGACGACGTCCTGACGCTGATCTACACCTCCGGCACGACGGGCCCGCCGAAGGGCGTGCAGCTGACACATCGCAACCTCGTGGCCGCCGTCCGCGCGACCGAGACGCTGATCGAGCTCCCCGACGGCGCCCGCGTCATCTCCTGGCTGCCGGCCGCCCACATCGCCGAGCGCGCGGCGCACTACTACCTGCCGGTCGTCTTCGGCCTGTGCGTCACCCCGTGCCCCGATCCGCGGCAGGTGCTCACGTACCTGCCCGACGTCCGGCCGAACTGGTTCTTCGCCGTCCCCCGGATCTGGGAGAAGCTCAAGGCCGGACTGGAGGCGATGATCGCCCAGCAGCCGGAGCCGCAGCGCGCGCAGTCACTGGCCGCGATCGCCGCGGCGATCTGGAAGGTGCGTCTCGAGCAGTACGACGAGCCCGTCCCCGGCGACCTGTCGCTGGCCGTCGCGAAGGCCGAGGAGGAGCTGTTCTGCAAGCTGCGCGCGCAGCTCGGACTCGACCAGCTCACGGCGGTCCACGTTGGCGCCGCCCCCACGCCGCGTGGCGTGATCGAGTTCTTCCACGCGATCGGGATCCCGCTCGCGGAGCTGTGGGGGATGTCGGAGACCTGCGGCTGGGGCACGGTCAACCCGCCGCAGCGCATCAAGATCGGCACGGTCGGGCCGCCCGCCCCGGGCGTCGAGCTGCGGCTCGCGCCCGACGGCGAGCTGCTCATGCGCTCCGAGGTCGTGATGCTCGGCTATCGCAACCAGCCCGAGGCGACCGCCGAGGCGGTGGACGCCGACGGCTGGCTGCACACCGGCGACATCGCCGACATCGACGAAGACGGCTACGTGACGATCATCGAACGCAAGAAGGAGATCATCATCAATGCGGCCGGCAAGAACATGTCGCCGTCGTACATCGAGTCGGCGCTGAAGGCCGCCTCGCCGCTGATCGGCCATGCGGTCGTGATCGGCGACGGGCGCACGTACAACACCGCGCTGATCGTGCTCGATGCCGACGTCGCGCCGCTGTGGGCCGCCGAGCGCGGCGTGCCGGGCAGCCGTCTCGACGAGCTGGCCAAGCAGGAGCCGGTGCGCTCGGCGGTGCAGGAGGCGGTCGACCGCGCCAACACCCGGCTTGCGCGCGTCGAGCAGGTCAAGCGCATCCACATCGTCCCCGGCAACTGGCGGCCGGGCGGCGACGAGCTGACGCCGACGATGAAGCTCAGGCGCAAGCCGATCGCGGCGAAGTACGCGATGGAGATCGAGATGCTGTACATCGACGACGACGAGATCATCTAGTACGAGATGGCGGCAGGTCCAGGCGCCGTAGCGCCATCGCCGGCAGGTCGTCGCCCGGACGCACGTCGTCGTCGATCCCGAGCGCGCTGAACGTCGCCTCGACGGCCTCGAGATAGGCCGCGTCGACGACCGCGCTGCCCGTCCGCAGCCCGGTCCGCAGTCGCTCGCGGCCGGCGTCGCTGCCGCGGTACGCCCAGACCCTGCCGGGCGCATCCGCCACGGCGGCGGTCACGTCCACGCGGTCGTAGTTGCGCTCGCGCGCGTCGAGCGCGCGCAGCGCGCCGGCGTCGACGGCGAGCAGCACGCCGTCGATCGCGGCGCCGGGATCCTCCACGATGTCCAGAAACGCGACGAAGACGGTCGGCCGGGTGCCGTCCTGCAGCCGGCGGTAGCTCTTGTAGCCCGGGATGTCGAGGCGGTTGTCCATCGCCACGCCCCACACGCGCCGGTGGTCGTGCAGCCGCGCGCGCCGGCCCGCGTAGCCGGCGGCGAGCGAGCCGTAGCCGAAGACGAACTGCGCGCCGGCGTCATGAGGCGCCCCGGGTCGGTCGGCACCGGTCATCACCCGGCGGGGTTGCTCCGTAGTATTGGCAAATGGCTTCAGCACGACAGATCATGGTCGGCGACGTGCCCGTCGGCGGCGGCGCGCCGGTGGCGGTGCAGACGATGACGAAGACCGAGACCGCCAACCTGCGTGCGACGATGGATCAGATCCACAAGGTCGCCGAGGCTGGGGCCGACATCGTGCGCGTCGCGGTGCCGCGCGACCAGGACGTCGAGGCGCTCAAGACGATCGTCGTGCAGTCGCCGATCCCGGTCATCGCCGACATCCACTTCAACTACACGCTCGCGCTGAAGGCGATCGATGCCGGCGCGCATTGCATCCGCCTGAACCCGGGCAACATCGGCGGCCCGGACAAGGTCGCCGAGGTCGTACAACGCGCCAGCGCCGCCGGCACGCCGCTGCGCATCGGCGTCAACTCCGGCTCGCTGCCCAAGCACCTGCACGCGCTCGAGTGCGACAACCCGGTCGAGGCGCTCACGACCGCCGCGACGGAGTTCGTCGAGCTCATGCACCGCCTGGACTTCTACGACTTCAAGGTCTCGATCAAGTCGACGAACGTGCCCAACACGATCGCCTCCAACCGCCTGCTGAGCGAGAATATCGACCACCCGCTGCACCTCGGCATCACGGAGGCCGGCACGAAGTGGTCGGGCAGCCTGAAGTCCGCGGTCGGCCTCGGCACGCTGCTGGCCGACGGGATCGGCGACACGATCCGCATCAGCCTCTCGACGTTTCATGCTGAGGAGGAGGTCAAGGTCGCCTGGGAGATCCTCAAGGCGCTGCAGCTGCGCGAGCGCGGCCCGGTGCTCATCGCCTGCCCGACCTGCGGTCGCCTGCAGTTCGACATGGACACCGTCGTGACGGAGATCGAGCGCCGCCTGGAGGCCTATGCCGACCCCATCGAGGTCGCCGTGCTGGGCTGCGCGGTCAACGGCATCGGCGAGGCGTCGCACGCCGACTTCGGCATCACCGGCGCCAAGGACGAGGGCCTGATCTTCAGCCGCGGCAAGCCGCTGCGCAAGGTGCCGACGGCGCAGCTCGTCGACGTCCTGTTCGAGGAGATCGACAAGTACGCGACCTCCAAGCGGATCGACGTCGACGCGCGCGCCGCCGCCGAGGGCGCCGCGTGGCTGCAGGCCAACGAGGACGCCACGGCGCTGACGCCCGAGCGGCTGGCCGCGCTCGAGGCCGCCGAATCGGCCGCCACCGGCGGCGGCGACGACGTCCTGGCATCGCTCGTCCTCGGCGAGGATGTCTCGCCCGTCGCCGGACGGCGTTTCACCCGCGCTTAGTGGGCCTGGCGCCCCGCGTCAGGTTCCGTCGGACGTGATCGACGTCGAGCCGATGCTGCCGTCGGGCCGCAGCCAGGCTCCGCGCCAGTCGCCCTCCAGCGGGGCGGGCGCCACGCGGGGGACGTTGAAGTAGCCGAAGGCGTCGACCGGCGCCGGATCGCCGACGTTGAGCCAGCCGGCGGAGTTGTCCTTGGGGTGCCATTGGATCTGCACGGCATCGGGAGCCCCGTTGCTGAGGAACCGCATCTGGCCCCAGAGGGCGAACGCGGGGGCGCCGGTCGCCGGGTCGACGCCGGTCGCCGTGGCGACGAACGGGAACGAGTAGGCGTACGCCGCCGGCTTGGGCTGGCCGCGCTGGAAGAACAGGCCCGACTGGTAGGTGAACCAGTAGCCCTTCGTGTTCTTGCGGCGTGCGCGTAGCGGGGCGACGTCGGCCAGCAGGAACTGCGCCTGCGAGGCGATCCGCGGGTTGGCCCAGGCCATGTGCTCACCGATGGTGTTGTACTTGGCCTGCAGCGCGGGCGCGATGCCGGAGAACGGGTCTGGCGGGTTGGTCTCGAAGCCGTACTCGGTCATGAACAGCTGCAGGTCTGACCGGACGGCGTTCGTCTTGACGGCGATCTCGTCAAGCAGCGTCCCGAGCTCGGAGATGTTCGCCATCGTCAGCGCGTCGGGGCTGCGGTCGCGCTGGGTCGGCGGCTGGTTCTTCGTGTACGGGTGGTGGGCGTAGCCGTTGGCCTGCAGCGGGCTCTTGAGGTCGCCGCAGTCGCGCGCCTGCGCGGCCGCGCCGGTGTACGGCGCGCCGTTGGGCTGGATGCAGAACGCCTCGCGCAGGAACTGCTTGGGGCGCATCGGCGACTTGGCCGTGCGCGCGTCGTCGCCCAGCGGCGCGGTCTCGCCGAGCAGGATGATGCTGTTGTCGACGCGGTGGCCGGCGGCGACGAGGCCCTGGTAGCCCGCCTGGTGGAGCTTGCGAAAGAGCGCGGGCGAGGCGGGGACCAGCTGGCCGCCGCGCTGCTCCCACTGCGGCGACAGCCAGCCGCCCTGGTTGGGCTCGTTCCACAGCGACCACATGTTCACGCGCGGCAGGGTCGAGCGCGACCCGTTCTCGTCGCGGTAGCTGCCCGAGAAGCGCTTGCCGACGGCTGTGACGAACAGCTTGTACTCGCGTGCGCGCGGCCTGTAGGTCGACTGCAGGGCGCTGGAGCCCTTCGGCTTGGTCTCGTGCGCCCATCGCGGGCCCGGGCCCGTGACGTTGAAGTAGACGCGGATCCCGCGGTCGCTGGCGGCGCGCACGAGGTTGTCGTAGCGGTCCCAGTTGCGGACCGGGTACGTGCCGGGGTTGGCGGCCTTGAAGCGCTTGTTCTGGCGCCGTGCAGTGGCGTTGGCGCGCCGGTTCCTCTTGCCCTTGAGCTTGGCCAGATCGGCCTGCGTGAACCGCGCGAATTCCGCGACCGTCTTCCAGAGGACCGTCACGCGGACGGTGTCGACGCCCAGCGACCTCATCTGCGTCAGCGTCTTCGCTGTTGTGTTGTCGTCGCGATAGACGAGCAGGTCGTCGTCCATCATGATCGACATCTGCGTCGGGCTCGCCTGCGCCGCGGACGGTGCGAGCAGCGCCCCGAGGACGAGCGCGAGAACGAGCGAGCGAAAGCTGGGCGACATGAAGCTCCTAGACGTGGATGTCAGAACGCGCGAGCGGGACGGTCAGAGACCGTCCCGCTGTACAACACGCGCAGTGTTACGGAAGTAGCGCGGCGCCCGCCCCGGTCAGCCGCTCGCGGCGGCGTAGCGCTTGGCGATCTCCGTCCAGTCGACCGTGTTCCACCACGCCTTGAGGTAGTCGGGGCGCTTGTTCTGGTACTTGAGGTAGTACGCGTGCTCCCAGACGTCGTTGCCCAGCAGCGGGACGTTGCCCTCGCTGATCGGGTTGTCCTGGTTGGCGGTGCTCGTCACGGCGAGGGAGCCGCCGTCGAGGACCAGCCAGGCCCAGCCCGAGCCGAACTGGCCGGCACCGGCGGCCTCGAACTTGCTCTTGAAGTCGTCGAAGGAGCCGAACGCCTCGTCGATCGCGGCGCCCAGGTCGCCGTCGGGCGCGCCGCCGCAGTCGGGGCCCATCGAGGGCCAGAAGAGCGCGTGGTTGAGGTGGCCGCCGCCCTGGTTGCGCACCGCGGTGCGCTTGTCCTCGGGGATCGAATCCAGGTCGGCGATGATCTCGTCGATCGGTCGGTCGGCGTGCTCGGTTCCCTCCAGCGCCGCGTTGAGCTTGTCGACGTACGCCTGGTGGTGCTTGTCGTGATGGATCGTCATCGTCTGCGCATCGATATGCGGCTCGAGCGCGTCGGGAGCGTACGGCAGGGGCGGAACCTCAAATGCCATGAAGCTGTTCTCCTCTGATCGTCGGACTCGCCCCGGACTCTACCCGCGTAGGCTTCGCGATCACCGAGTGCTTCGTACATGACCCGCCTCTCCCAACTGCTGCTCCCGACCGAGCGCGAGCCGCCGGCCGACGCCGAGGCGATCTCGCACCAGCTCATGGTCCGCGCCGGGCTCGTGCGCCAGATCGGCACGGGCCTGTGGTCGTGGCTGCCGGCGGGCTGGCGGGTGCACCAGAAGGTCGTCCAGATCATCCGCGAGGAGATCGACGCGATCGGCGGCCAGGAGATGCTCATGCCGGTCCTGCAGCCCGCCGAGCCGTGGCACAAGACGGGCCGCTACGACATCGACGAGCTGTTCAAGCTCAAGGACCGCAAGGGCGCCGACCTCGTGCTCGCGATGACCCACGAGGAGTGCGTCACGTCGCATGTCGCGCAGGTCGTGCGCTCCTACCGCGACCTGCCGTTCAGCCTCTACCACTTCCAGGTCAAGGAGCGCGACGAGCCGCGCCCCCGCGCCGGGATCCTGCGCACCCGCGAGTTCATCATGAAGGACGCCTACACCTTCGACCGCGACCAGGCGGGCCTGCAGGCCAGCTACGACGCCTACGCCGCCGCCTACGACCGGATCTTCGAGCGCACGGGCCTGGAGTGGTACAGCGTCGAGTCCGACGTCGGGATGATGGGCGGCTCGGGCGCGCACGAGTACATGGCGCCCTGCCGCGCGGGCGAGAACGAGGTCGTGCTCGCGCCCGGCTACGCCGCCAACGTCGAGGTCGCCAGCGCCGACCCGCAGCCCATCGAGCTGCCCGCGCCGCTGGACGGCGGGCCGGAAGCCGTGCACACGCCCGGCGCGACGACGGTCGACGCGGTCGCAGGGCTGCTCGAGGTTCCCGCGGGCGCGCTGCTGAAGTCCCTGCCGATCGTGATCGACGACGAGCGCGGCTTCGTGCTGGTCGTCGTGCGCGGCGATCACCGCGTCAACGACATCAAGCTCACGAACGCGCTCGGGGCGCCCTGGCGCCCGGCCGGCGAGAGCGAGATCGCGCAGCGGCTCGGCCCGCCCGGCTACATCGGGCCCGTCGGCGCGGACGTGCCGGTGCTGCTCGACGACGGTGTGGCCGCCGCCGGCGGCTACGTCGCGGGCGCCAACGAGGCCGACCATCACCTGCGCGGCGTCGAGCCCGGGCGCGACTTCCTGTTCGAGCGCGTCGACGTGCGCACCGTCGTGGCCGGCGACACGGTCGCCGGCGCGGCGATCGCGATCGAGCCGGCGATCGAGGTCGGCAACATCTTCCAGCTCGGCACGCGCTACTCCGAGCCGCTCGGCGCGACGTTCCTCGACGAGGCGGGCGTCCAGCATCCGATCGTGATGGGCTGCTACGGGATCGGGCCGGCGCGGATCGTCGCCGCCGCCGTCGAGCAGTTCGCCGACGAGAAGGGGATCTCGTGGCCGCGCGCGCTCGCGCCGTGGGACGTCGAGATCGTCGCGCTGGGCAAGCCCGGCAGCGACGAGTTCGTCGCCGCGGAGGCCCTGTACCGCGAGCTGCGCGCGATCGGCCTCGACGTGCTGCTCGACGACCGCGCCGCGGGACCGGGCGCGAAGTTCGCCGACGCGGAGCTGCTCGGGATCTCGCTGCGGCTGACGGTCGGACGGCGCTCGCTGGAGTCCGGCCGCGCCGAGGCGCAGCGCCGCCACGGGCTGCAGGACATCGAGGGCGGCGTCCCGCTGGAGGGCGCGGCCGAGGCCGTGACCGAGCTGTGGCGAACGCTCCCGTGAGCGACGCCGCAAAGAAGGTCCGGCTGACGTTCCGGCGCCTCGCGGGCCTCGATCGCTCCGGTCCACCGCCGCCTCAGACGCTGCGCGGCCAGCCGTGGAACGTCTGGACGATCCCCAACGTGATCGGCTTCGTGCGCCTGGCGCTGATCCCGGTCTTCCTCGTGCTGGCGCTGAGCTCCGAGAGCGGCACCGACGCGCTGCCGGCGATCCTGTTCGCGGTCATCTCGTGGAGCGACTACCTCGACGGGATCGCGGCCCGCATCACGGGCCAGTACAGCCGCTTCGGCGCCCTGCTCGATCCGTTCGTCGACCGCCTGCTCGTCGTCTCCGGGCTCGTCGTCTGCTGGAACTTCGAGCTGCTGCCGCGCTGGGCGATCGCGGTGCTCGTCGCGCGCGAGCTGCTGCTGCTGGTCCTGGGCGAGATCGGCCTGCGCCTCGGCCTCGAGCTGACGATCAACTGGCCCGGCCGGCTTGCCGTCTGGCCGACGATGTCGGCGATCTTCTTCGCGCTCGTCGGCCTTTCGATGCTCGCCGAGGTGCTGCTCTATATCGGGCTCGTGCTCGCCTACTACGCGGTCGTGCTCTACGTCCGCGACGCGATCGGGCAGCTGCGCGCGCTACGCCGCGCCGGCTGAGGCCGCGGCCCGCGGCGACACGGACTGCACCGCGCGCGACAGCTCGCGCTGCGCCGCCAGCTGGGTCGTGATCGAGCTCCAGCGCCCCAGCCGGTTGCGCAAGGTGGCCGCCGAGGGCAGGTCGGCCCGGCCGAGGGCGTGGCGCTCGTAGGAGAGCACCGTCGGGATCTCGCCGAGCTCCTCGACCACGCCGCGCAGCGCCTGCCAGCACGACTCCTCTGTCCAGCGCCGCTTGCGGCTGCGCGCGGGCGCCGAGAGCGGCTGCATGCCGGCGGCGCGCAGCGCGTGCGTCCAGCCGCCCATCCGGTTGAGCACCGTGGGCAGGCTGGGGTAGTTCAAGACCCGTGCGTGGGCGGCGTACTCCTTCGCGCTCGGGACCCGCCCGACGCGGATGCTGACCGACGTCAGCGCGAGGATGATGTCGCGGTCGGAGTACAGCTGGATCCGGCGCGCGCCCCCCATGCTGGCCTTGCGTGCGGCGCGGTCGACGTCGGTCGCGAAGCGTTCGATCGTGCTGCGGCAGGCGGCCGCCTGCAGGCCCAGCTTGTCGGCGGCGCTGCGCGGCTGCTCGCCGGCGCGCCAGAGCGCCAGCAGCTCGTCGATGCGCTGCTCGGCCTGCTCCTCGGCCCGGCGCCGGCGGGCATCGGCGATGTCCTGTGGGGCGGGGCCGCCGTGGGCGCGCAGGATCTGGCGCACGCGCTCGCGCGAGACGCCGAAACGCAGCGCGATCTCGTCCAGGCTCCAGCCCTGCTGGCGCAGTGCCTGCATCTGGCGGACGCGCTGCAGCGACCCGGGTGCCAGCGCGCAGGCGTCGCAGGCGGCCGGGTCGACGACCGTCGGAAGCAGTGTGGGGATCGACTGGCGCGGCGACGTCGGTGCCATGAGCGGGAGTTAGGCTACCCTAAATCTTGGATGCGCGGGGGTTTTCGCGAACCGAGATAGGACGAAGCCGGTCCCCGCAAAGAGCCTCAAGCTCAGCTTGAAGGAAAGACCCGCGCTGATATGCTCGCCGCACCCCGCGCGTTGCGTCCCTGTTTTCACGGAGGAGACCTCTCTTGATGGACACCTTTCCGGACCTTGGCTCGCTCTCAGATCAGGAGCTGAAGGACCTCATCCAGCAGCTGACCGATGAGGAGGTCGAGGTCTCCTATCGCCGTCGCATCCTGCACGGAAAGATCGACATCCTCCGCGCCGAGCTCGTCAACCGGCTGCGCAAGAAGCACGAGACGGGCGAGGACGTCATCTCCGGCGCTGACGTCCAGCGGCTGACGGACATCCTGGCGGGGCGCAACCCGCAGGAGTGATGGCGTACCACTGCCCCGAATGCGGGTTCGTCAACGCCGAGGGCGCCAACTACTGTCAGAAGTGCGGTGCCTTCGTCGGTACCGCCGATCTGCCGAAGGATCCCGTCACGGCGACCTACCGGATCGACGAGACCGGTGAGCTCATCCCCGTCGAGCTCGAGGACGTCGTCGCCCATGGCGCGGCGCTCGTCATCCGCGCCGGCGGCGGCCGGGTCGGTGAGAGCTTTGCGCTCGAGGGCGAGCGGATGCCGATCGGACGGCGGCCCGACAGCGCCGTCTTCCTGGACGACGTGACGGTGTCGCGCGACCACGCGCTGATCGTCCGCCGTGGCGGCGACTGGCACCTCGACGACCTCGGCTCGCTCAACGGCACGTACGTCAACCGCCACCGCATCGAGACCCATCGCCTGCAGGACGGCGACGAGCTGCAGGTCGGCAAGTACAAACTCACCTTCCTCTCACGCTGATGGCGACCACGAACCAGACGAACGCACGCGCGGCGGAGGGCGGCGGCGCCGACGACGGACCACCGCAGAAGTCGATGACGATCGGCGCCGTCTGCAAGGGGCTGGCGCAGGAGTTCCCCGACATCTCGATCTCGAAGATCCGCTACCTCGAGGACCAGAAGCTGCTCAACCCGCGCCGCACGGCGGGCGGCTATCGCCTGTACTCCGCGTCCGACGTCGTGCGCCTGCGCACGATCCTGCGCCTGCAGCGCGACGAGTTCCTGCCGCTGCGCGTCATCCGCCAGGAGCTCGCGTCCGGCCGCGCGGCCGACGGGGAGGGCGCCGTCGCGGCGACGGTCCAGTCCGTCGCGGGCAAGCGCAAGCGGCGGGCGAGCGTGTCGGTCACCGACGGCGGCGCGATGTACCCGCTGTCCGACGTGCTCGAGGAGACGCGCGCCGACCCCGACCTCGTCCGCGAGCTCGAGGACTACGGCGTCATCAAGGGCGAGCTGCGCAACGGCACGCACTACTACGACGAGACCGAGCGCGAGATCATCGGCGCGGTGACCGAGCTGGCGCGCTACGGCGTTGGTGGCCGCAACCTGCGCGTGTTTCGCTCCTCCGCCGACCGCGAGGCGGCGCTGCTGCAACAGATCCTCGCGCCGGCGCTGCGCTCGCGCAATCCCGAGCGCCGCAAGGAGGCGCTCGAGGCGCTCGAGAACCTGGCGGCGGTCGCGTCGCACCTCAAGCACCTGCTGCTGATCCGCGACCTGCGCAAGATCGCCGGCTGACGTGTCCGCCAACGGCTCACTGGCGAGCTACATCCGCTCGATCCCCGACTTCCCCAAGCCCGGGATCGTCTTTCGCGACATCACGCCCCTGTTGGCCAGCCCGGACGGCCTGAGCGCGTCGCTGCGCGCGCTGTCGGACCTGACCCGCGACCTGCGACCGGACGTCGTCATCGGCGCCGAGGCGCGCGGCTTTCTCTTCGGGCCGGCGCTCGCCCACAGCCTCGGGGCCGGCTTCGCGCTGGCGCGCAAGCCCGGGGCGCTACCGCACAAGACGATCCGCCACGAGTACGCGCTCGAGTACGGCTCGAGCGTGCTGGAGCTGCACGAGGACGCGATCTCCGACGGCGCGCGCGTGCTCGTCCACGACGATCTGCTGGCGACCGGTGGCACGGCCAAGGCGCTGTGCGCGCTCGCCGAGCAGCTGGGCGGCGAGGTCGTCGGCTGCGCGTTTCTCATCGAGCTCGCCTTCCTGCCGGGCCGCGAGGTGCTCGCGCCGCGCGACGTGCACGCGCTGATCCGCTACGAAGAGGAGTAGCCCGCGTGCCGACGGTGCGCCGCTCGCGGACGCTGCGCGCGACGCCGGAGGAGGTCTGGGCGATCGTCGGCGACGCCTATCACCTGCCGCGCTGGTGGCCGCGCGTGACGCGCGTGGAGGGTGTCGAGGACGGCGCGTTCACGCAGGTGCTGACGACGGCCAAGGGCGTGCCGGTGCGGGCCGACTTCCAGGTGGTCGAGTCCGCCGCGCCGCGCGTGCGCCGCTGGGCGCAGCAGCTCGTCAACACCCCGTTCGAGCGCGTGCTGGCCGTCTCGGAGGTCGAGGTGCGCCTCGAGCGCGACGGCGACGCCGCGACGCGCGTGGCGATGTCGCTCGTCCAGCGCCTGCGCGGCCTCGCGCTGCTGGGCTCGTTTCTCGTCAGCAGGGCCGGCCGGCGTCAGCTCGACGCCGCGCTGGACGGCCTGGAGGCGCTCGTCGCGCGCTGAGCGCGCGCTACGGCGTCGGCGTTGTCGCCGTCTGCGTGCGCTGCTTCTGCTGCTGGGCGAGCTCGGCGGCGGTCACCATCTGTGCCGCGAGCACGACCCTGCCGGGCTTCGTCGGCTTGTCCGACGTCTCGCGGGTCAGCAGCACGGCCCCGTAGGCCGGCGTGTTGGGCGACAGGTCGCTGACGGTCTCCAGCTTGCCGTTCTTGCCGACCTTGGTATCGGGAAAGCCGAGAAACTGCTTCTTGTCGTCGGACGTGTACAGCCAGACGCCATAGGCCCACCCTCGCTGGCTCGGCGTCAGACCGGTTGCCTGCAGCCCGAAGCGATACTGGTTGCTCTCGGGAAAGCGGAAGATCGCGACCTGGCCCTTGGCGTCTGCATCGCCGCCCTCCGTCGCGAGCAGCGTTCCCTGCGCGACGATCTGGTACCGGTCACCGCTCGGCGTCGTCTGGACAGCGGCGGAGGTCGTGGTGGGAGACGGGGTGGTGGCCGCGGATTCGGGATCGTCGCCGCCGGCGAGTCCCAGCGCCAGGATGACCACGATCCCGACGATCACGCCGGCACCGGCGATCAGCAGGCGGGTGCCGAGCTTGGAGCTGCGCAGGACCTCGGCCTGGCGCGCCGTCCGGCGGGCGAGCGAGTCGAAGGCCGGGGCCACCTCCTCGCGTTCGGCGGGGATGTCGGGCAGCGCGTCGCCGCCGAGCGGCGCCAGCGCCGTCGCGGCGGCGCGCGCCCAGGAGCGTCCGGGGGCCGAGCTCTCCAGGTACTCGCGCGTCGCCGCACGCTCCGAGGCGGTCTGCTGGCCGAGCAGGTAGTCGGCGATCTCGTGGCGCCGCTGGGGGGCGATGTCGTGTGCGTCGGGGGCGAGGGCGGCGACCGCGCCGCGGGCGCGCTTGCGGACGCCGGCGCCATCGGTCTTCAGCATGACGGCCAGCTCGTCGTAGGACTTGCCCCGGCGCAGCAGCAGTTGCAGGACCGCGCGCTGGCCGTCGTCGAGGCTGTCGGGGGAGGCCATGGGCGCGAACCCTAGTAGGTCGCCTGTCGACGCCGCGCTGGCGAGGTGGACCTTCGGGCGCCGGCGAGTCATTAGCCTGTCGCGCCGATGGACGGACCCGATCTCACGCTGCCGGCGGGCGGCTTCGACGCCCTCTACGGCCTTGAGCTGCTCGAGGTGACCGACGAGCTCGTGCGCGCCCGCGTCGCGGTACAGGACAAGGTCAAGCAGCAGTTCGGGCTCGTCCACGGCGGCGTTCTCGCGTCGATCGCCGAGACGATCGCGTCGGTCGGCACGGCCGTCGTCGTGATACCGGAAGGCATGGCGGCGATGGGCCAGTCCAACAACACGTCGTTCATGCGCCCGATCACCGAGGGCACGATCCACGGCCGCGCGATCCGCCGCCATCGCGGCCGCACGACCTGGATCTGGGACGTCGAGATCAGCGACGACGACGGGCGCCTGTGCGCGCTGACCCGGATGACGATCGCGGTGCGGCCGATCCCGAGCTGACCGCCGTAGCGGGGGGCGTTCCGGGCGGGCTGGGGCGACCCGCCCAGGCGTCCGCGTGCCCGGGACGAAGAACCGGATGGTGAACTCGTTCGTGTCCAGCGGCGTGAACAGCCGCTGCGGGCTGAGTTCGACGCGGCCTAATCGCGCGAGCGGTTGAGGGTTCGCCGGCGCTTGTGGCCGGGCGTGTTCGGGCGGATGCTCCGGTTTCCGGGAGGCCTAACCCGAGCGCCGTGCAGGGCGCGGGCCGCGCAGGAACCCGCCAGAAGCCTCCCGGAACCGGACACCGCCCGAACACGCCCGGACCGGCGCGCGGGTCAGCCGCCTGCTCGGTCGTCGGGATAGAAGAGCTGGTGGTGGCTACGGGAGGCCCACGTGTTCTCCCGGTGCCGGGCGCCTCACGACCACGCGAAACACCCCGGCCGGCAACGCCGAGCGAGGACCTAACCGCGATACCGATTCGTGATCGGCACCCGGCGGTCGCGGCCGAACGCGCGCGTCGTCACCTTGATCCCCGGGGGCTGCTGGCGGCGCTTGTACTCGGCGACGTCGACGAGGCGGATGACGCGGTCGACGTCCTCCGCGGGTAGGCCGCGGGCGACGAGCTGCTCGCGACCGAGGTCGTGCTCGACGTAGCCCTCGAGGATCGCGTCGAGCACCTCGTACGAGGGCAGCGAGTCCTCGTCGCGCTGATCGGGCCGCAGCTCGGCCGACGGTGGTCGCGTGAAGAGCTCCGGCGGGACGAGCTCGCCCTCCGCACGCTCGTCGCGGCGGCGCGCGAGGCGGTAGACGAGCTGCTTGGGCACGTCCTTGATCACGGCGAAGCCGCCCGCGCTGTCGCCGTAGAGCGTCGAGTAGCCGACCGACATCTCGGACTTGTTGCCGGTCGTCAGCACGAGCCAGCCGAACTTGTTCGACAGCGCCATGAGCAGGTTGCCGCGGATGCGCGCCTGCAGGTTCTCCTCGGTGAGATCCGGCTCGCGATCGCCGAAGACATCGCTCAGCGCGGCGTCGAAGGCGCGCATCATCGGCTCGATCGGCAGCTCCAGCAGCTCGGTGCCGAGGTTCTCGGCGAGCCGGTGCGCGTCGCCGCGGGTCCCCTCCGAGGAGTACGGGGAGGGCATCGTCACGCACGTGACGCAGTCGGGCCCGAGCGCGTCGACGGCGATCAGCGCGACGAGCGTCGAGTCGATCCCGCCGCTGAGGCCCAGCACGACGTGCTTGAAGCCGTTCTTGCGCGCGTAGTCGCGCGTGCCCAGCACGAGCGCGCCGTAGACCTCGTCGACGAGCTCGGGCAGCGGCGCGATCGTGGGTCGCGGCCCTTCGGCCCGATCGTCGTGCGCGCGCCCGACGCTGAACGACCCGAGCTGGTCGACGCTGTCGCGTGCGGCCGCGGCCGGGGCGCGCCGGCGCGTGTCGCGCAGCCGTGCCGAACCGACCGTGACCGGATCGACCTCGGCGAGCAGCAGTGCCTCCTCGAACTGCGGCGCACGCGCCAGCACCGTGCCCTCGTGGTCGAGGACGACCGAATGCCCGTCGAAGACGAGCTCGTCCTGGCCGCCGACCAGCCCGCAGAAGGCGACCGCGGTCAGCTCGTCGCGCGCGCGCTGCTGCAGCATCTGCTCGCGCCGCGCCCCCTTGCCCGCGTCGTACGGCGACGCCGAGAGGTTGACGATCACCCGCGCGCCCGACAGCGCCTCGTCGGACAGCGGCGGGCCGGGCTGCCAGATGTCCTCGCAGATCGTCAGGCCGACCGTGACGCCGTCGATCTCGATCGTCGCGCCGCGCTGGCCGGGCTGGAAGTAGCGCAGCTCGTCGAAGACGCCGTAGTTGGGCAGGTGCAGCTTGCGGTAGCTCGCCTGGATCGCGCCGTCGGCGAGCACCGCCGCGGAGTTGTGGACGTCCTCGGCGCGCTCGGGATAGCCGACGACGGCGACGATCCCCGTCGCCTGCTCGGCGAGGCGCTCGAGCGCGGCGCGCGTGTCGCTGAGGAAGTGCTCCTTGAGCAGCAGGTCCTCGGGCGGGTAGCCGGTCAGCGCGAGCTCGGGAAAGCAGACGAGCTGCGCGCCCGCGTCGCGCGCGGCGGCGATCGTGTCGGCGATCTTCGCCTCGTTGCCGGCGATGTCGCCGACGACGGCGTTGATCTGGCCCAGCGCGATGCGCAGCGGCGGCTGCGTCACGGCGTCCTCCCGAGCCAGTACTCGACGAAGGACTCAAGCGCCGGGTCGTCGGGCCCGGTCGCCTCGAGGCGACGGCTGGCGGTGACCGCCGTGACCGCGACCGTCAGATTCGGCCGGCGCTGCACGAGGACCGCCTGGCCGGCGGCCTGCAGCGCCGCGCTGGGCTCACCCGCGATCCGCGCGGCGAACGCGCGCACGTCCCTGGTCAGCCGCTCGTCGCTGTAGAGCAGCACGACGTTGCCCGGCCTGACCTGCGGCTGGGTGTTGGCCGTGCGCTCGACGCCGGGCCCATGCGCGTCCTGTGGCACCGTGGCGTCGTCGCGCGAGACGAAGAAGGCGGCGAGCGCGGCGACGCCGATCACCGCCACGACCGCGGCGGCGATCGCGAGGAACGCCTTGGCGCCGATCTGCGAGGAGCCCATCAGCGCGTCGTGCCCGCGACCGGGCTGCGCGCATGCGTCGACCGCCGCCCGTGGGCGGCGCGGTGCGGCACGGAGGCCCCCGCGGCCAGCGCGTCGATCGACGTGCGCAGGAAGTCGGCGAGCGTGTCGAGGTCGGCGAGCGCGTCGTAGTCGCCGAGCAGCCCGAAGCCGAGCTTGCCGTCGTAGCTCATGACGGCGACGCCGAGCGCCTGCCGTCCGGCGAGGGGAACCACGGGGTATAGCGCGTGCAGCCGGCGCCCGAGCAGATACAGCGGCTGCTGCGGCCCGGGCACGTTCGTCACGACGAGATGAAAGAAGCGCTGGCGCTGCTGCAGCCGCGCCGCCTGGCTCATGATCGTCGGCGAGGCGAACCCCGCCAGCTCGGTCAGCGTGCGGGCGCCGATCGCCTGGCGCTTGTCCTCGAGCTCGCCGTGCGCGTCGCGGATCGCCGCGTACTGGCGGACGGGATCCTCGATGCCGACGGGCAGCGACGCCCACATCGCCGCGACCTCGTTGCCGAGCGCTCCCTGCGCCGAGTCGGCACGCACCGAGACGGGCACGAGCACCGTGAGCACGAGGCCGTCGGTGTCGAGGCCGCGGTGGCGGAAGAAGCGCCCGAGCGCGCCCGCGACGACGGCGAGCACCGCGTCGTTGACGGTGCCGCCGAGCGCGTCCTTGATGCGCTGCAGCTCGACGAGCTCGGCGTCGACCCAGGTGTAGCGGCGGTGCGGGCCGACCTCGACGTTGAGCGGGGTCGGCGGCGCGGGCCGCAGCCCGGCGAACGCGAGCGCACCCATCGCCTGCAACCCGTCGCGCGTGCCGCGCAGCAGCTGGCGCGGGGCGCGCACGACGGCGCGCGCGCTGCGCACCGCCTCGGCCGGCCGCGTCGCGCGCTCCAGCAGCGCGTCGGACAGCAGCTGGGCGGGCGTCGGCAGCGGGCGCGGCGCCCACGGCTTGCGCGGCGGCGCCGTCGCCGGCGCGTCGGGCACGTCGTCGAACAGGACCGTCGTGATGTCGACCGCGGAGATGCCGTCGACGAGCGCGTGGTGGCTCTTGGCGATGAGCGCGAAGCGGTCGTCGTGCAGCCCGTCGACGAGCAGCAGCTCCCACAGCGGCTTCGTGCGATCCAGCCGCTGCGCGAAGACGCGGCCGGCGAGGTTCTTCAGCTGCTCCTCGCTGCCGGGCGCGGGCAGGCCGGCGTGGCGCAGGTGGTAGCGCAGGTTGAAGTGCGGGTCGTCCACCCAGACCGGCCGGCCCTGGTCCAGCGGGACGTCCGCGAGGCGCTGGCGACAGCGCGGCACGAGGTGCAGGCGCGACTCGATGTGCTCGCGCAGCTCGTCGTACTCGGGCGCCGGTCCGTCGAGGACCGTGACCGACGCGACGTGCAGCCGGGCGCCCGCCTTCTCGAGGTGCAGGAAGGACGCGTCGAGGGCGGAGATGCGGTGGCCACGGGCGATGCGCTGATTGTTCCACGACGGAGCGCTCCGGTCGGGTCGTCATGCTCATGGGGTGGCTCCGATCGCGCATCTCGACGTCGACGCGTTCTACGCGAGCGTGGAGCTGCTGCGCCGGCCGGAGCTGCGCGGGCTGCCGGTGATCGTCTCGGGGAGCGGCCCGCGCGCGGTCGTCACGACGGCGTCCTACGAGGCGCGCCGCTACGGCGTCGGGTCGGCGATGCCGACCGCGCGGGCGCGCCGCCTGTGTCCCGACGCGATCCTCGTGCCGCCGGACTTCGCGGCCTACAGCGCCGCCTCCAAGGAGGTGATGAAGCTCGTGCGCGAGGCGGTCGAGCACGTCGAGGTCGTCGGGATGGACGAGGCGTATCTCGACCTCGCGCAGCTCGTCGCGCCGCGCGCCGCGATGCGCCGGCTGGTCAACGCGATCCGCGCGGCGACCGGCCTGGAGTGCTCGATCGGGATCGGGCCCAACCGGCTCGTCGCGAAGGTCGCCTCGGACGCCGAGAAGCCGCGCGGCTTCGTCTGCCTGACGCGCGAGGAGGCCTGCGCGCGGTTTGCCGGCCACTCGCCCGGGCTCGTGCCGGGGATCGGCCCGAAGACCGTCCAGCGCCTGGAGGAGATGGGGATCACGACGCTGCGCGCGCTCGCGTCGGCGCCGCCGGACGTGCTCGTCGCGCGCTTCGGATCCAACCACGGGCCCGACCTGCAGCGCCGCGCGCGCTTCGAGGCCTCCGCGAAGCTCACGACGGCGCGGGTCGCGGTGTCCGAGTCACGCGAGACGACGTTTGACTACGACATCTCCGACGCCGCGCGGCTGGAGGAGATTCTCGCCGGCCTGGCGAGCTCGCTCTGCGAGCGCCTGGCCCGCCAGGAGCGCCGCGGGCGCAACGTCGCGATCAAGGTGCGCCTGTCGGACTTCACGACGGTCACACGGGCGCGGATGATCGCCGCGCCGACGAACGACGCGCAGATCGTCACGCAGGTGGCGCTCGAGCTGCTGCGTGAGTACGCGCCGGCACGACCGGTGCGGCTGCTGGGCGTCCGCGTCGCGTCGTTTGAGACCGCGGCGGTCAAGTCCGACGCCGGCCAGCTCGCGCTGCCCTTGTAGCGTTCGGGCGGTGCCGACCATCAACATCGACGGAACCGACCTGTACTACGAGCGCCGTGGTGCGGGCGAGCCGTTGCTGCTCATCCAGGGCCTCGGCGGCAACAGCCTGCACTGGGGCGACGGCTTCCTCGGCGGCTTGGAGGACGGCTTCGAGCTCGTCCTCTACGACCACCGCGGCGCGGGACGCAGCGGGCCGCTGACGGGCGAGCACACGATCGGCGACCTCGCGGGCGACGCCGTCGGGCTGCTCGACGCGCTGGAGATCGAGTCCGCGCACGTGGTCGGGATCTCGATGGGCGGGATGGTCGCCCAGGAGCTCGCCCTGCGCGCGCCCGAGCGCGTGCGCACGCTGACGCTCGGCTGCACGTTTCCCGGCGGGCCGGACGCGACGATGACCGACATGGCCGTCGTCGGCATGCTTGCCGAGGCCGTCCTGTCGGGCGACGAGGAGCGCACGCTGCGCGTCGGCTTCGAGGTGATGATCGCCGCCGAGTACGGCCAGCAGGAGGGCGCCTACGAGCTCTACGCGGAGCTCGCCGCGCAGTACCGCGCGCCGCTGCCCGTGCTGATGGCGCAGCTCAGCGCGATCATGGGCCACGACACGAGCGAGCGGCTGGGGGAGATCGAGGCGCCGACGCTCGTCATCCACGGCACGGAGGACCGGCTGATGGACGCAAGCAACGGCGAGCTCATCGCGCGTCTGATCTCCGGCGCGCGGCTGGAGCTGCTGCAGGGCTCGGGACACATGTTCTTCTGGGAGCAGCCTGAGCGCAGCGCCCAGCTCGTGCGCGAGCACGCGGCGGCTGCCGCGCAGAACTAGGCATCTCGCCCGAACGGGGCTGGTACGCGTGTGCTAGTACAGCGCCTGGGCGAGGCGGCGGCGCGCGTCGCGCGCGAGCGGATGCTCGACGCCGAGCTCGTCGAGCACGGCGACGATCGCCTTGCGCAGGCGCTCCTTGTCGTCGCCCTCGGCCGCGGCGAGCTCTTCGAGCAGGATGTCCAGGGCGCCCGCATGGTCGCCGGCGTCGAGCTTGGCGAACGCCTCGGGGATGCGCGGCTGCTCGCCGTTTGACCGCTCGAGCTCGATCCGCGCGGCGAGCCCGTCCGCGCGGAAGCCGCCCGCCGCGTTGCGCAGCCGCTCCAGCGCGGCGTCGGTGTCGCCGCTGCGGTAGTGCAGCTGGGCGAGGCCGAAGTTCGCCTCGACGTTGGCGGGCTCCTGCTCGACGACCTTGCGCAGCGACTGCTCGTCGCCGGCGTCGAGCAGCCGCTGGGTCTCGGACGGGACCAGGCCGTTGAAGAACGCCTCGACCTGGCTCGGCGACTGCGCGCCGACGAACTCCGCCACGACCTCGCCGTCACGGAACGCCTTCACCGCCGGGATGCCCTGGACGTCGAACCGGTTGGCGATCTGCGGGCTCTCGTCGGTGTCGACCTTCGCCAGGACGACGTCGCCCTCGCGCGCGTTGGCCGCCTTCTCGAGCACCGGGCCGAGCTGGCGGCAGGGTGCGCACCACGGCGCCCAGAAGTCCACGACGACCGGCACGGTGGCCGAGCGCTGGATCACCTCGGTCTCAAAACCTGCTTCGTCGACGTCGATGACGGTCATGAATACAGGGTAGTCAAGCGCCGCCGCGATCCCGCGGCGGGGGGCCGGGCTGCCGCGTGCTGCAAGGCTTCGCGTCATGGCCCAGCGCACGATCGATGCCGGCGCGGGCGTGACGCTCGCCGCGACCGACGAGGGGGAGGGGACGCCCGTCGTGCTCCTGCACGGGCTGACGGCGTCGCAGCGCTACGTCGTGATGGGCTCGAGCGCGCTGCAGCGCAGCGGCCATCGCGTCGTGGCCTACGACGCGCGCGGGCACGGCTCGTCGTCGCCGGCGCCCGCCCCCGACGCCTATTCCTACTCCGAGCTGCGCGACGACCTCGTCGTCGTGCTGGACACGCTCGGGATCGAGCGCGCGCTGCTGGCCGGGGTCTCGATGGGCGCGCACACGTGCCTGCGCCTGGCGCTGGAGCTGCCCGAGCGCGTCGCCGCGATCGTCGCGATCACGCCCGGCTTTGACCCCGTCGAATACGCCGACCCGCAGCGGCTCGAACACTGGGACGCGCTCAGCGACGCGCTGCGCCGCGGCGGGATCGAGCGCTTCGCGGAGGCGTTCGGCGTGCAGCGGATGCCCGTGGCGTGGCGCGAGACGGTCGAGCGCGCGCTGCGCCAGCGGATGGCGGCGCACGAGCACCTCGACGCGGTCGCCGACGCGCTGCGCACGGTCCCGCGCTCGGCCCCGTTTCACGACCTGCACGCGCTCGAGACGATCGAGTGCCCGGCGCTCGTCATCGGCAGCCGCGACGAGGCCGATCCTGGCCACCCGCTGGACCTCGCCGAGCGCTACGCCGAACTGCTGCCGCGCGGGCGCCTCGCGGTGGAGGACGAGGGTCGTTCGCCGCTGGCCTGGCAGGGCGGCCGCGTGTCGAAGCTCATCGCGGAGGTTGCGGCGCAGACGCGACCCTGAGCGCGCGCCACGACGACGAACTCCCCGGTCGCACGGAGCTACCGGGGTCGAACGTCGAGGCGGTAGATGGCGCGGGCGGGCGGCGCAGTCGCGACGCGCCCGCGCGAGGGCTGCTAGTTCAGCGCCTTCTTGAGCGCGGCGGCGGCCGAGAACTTCGCGGCCTTGCTGGCGCCGATCTGAATCGTCTCGCCGGTCGCCGGGTTGCGGCCCTCGCGGGCGGAACGCTCGCTCACGCTGAACTTGCCGAAGCCCGCGACCGCTACCTCGCCACCTCCGGCGAGCTCGCTGGCGATCGCATCAAAGGTGGCGTCAACTGCGCCCTTCGCATCGGCACCGCTGAGACCGGTGTCCGAAGCCACCTTCTGTGCAAGCTCCTGCTTGGTCATTGAGTTCTCCCGTCTCGAGTACAGATGCGCCTACGCTAGCGGTTGCCCCGGCGTCTTGAGGTGAATAGCGCCTTGTACAGCGGCTCCCGTCAACGTCATACGGTGCTGTGAGCCACCGCGCGCGAGCGCTCGATCGGCGCCGCCGACGGCGGGCTCGCAGGACCGCGGGGCGGGCGACGGGCCCTCGCGAGCCCGCCGCCCCCGCCGCGCGTTGTCAGCGCTGCTCGTCGTCGCCGAGCCTCGTCGCCGCCCGGCTTGCGGCGCTCCTGCCCGCGGCGTCCGCGGTGGGCGCCGGTGCCAGCGGCTCGGCACGCGCGGCGTAGACGGCCGTCGCGTGGGCCGCTGCGTCGGACAGCTGGCGCAGCCCGGGGGTGCTCACGTTGGAGTACGTGTCGCACGCCTTGTGGTAGCAGCGGTCGTAGGGCTCATCGGTAACGCCGCCGAAGCGCGCCTGTTGCGTCGCGGTCTTCACGCCCTCGGCGCCCGAGAACAGGCCACCGGCCGGGATCCCGACGTCGATGAACGGCTTGTAGTCCGAGCGTCCGTCGAACGCCGTCGGGTCGATGGCCCGCCCCCGCGAGGCGAAGTAGGCCTCGAAGGTGTGCTCGATGTCATCCGAGCCGGCCGGTCCGGCGGTCCCGAACGCCGAGCCGTCGCCGTCGTAGACGAAGCGCACGAAGTTCGGCGAGCCGAGCATGTCGAAGTTCAGGTTCAGCCCGATCTTCGCGCCCTCCTGCTCGCTCAGCGACGCGACGTAGTGCGTCGAGCCGATGAGACCGGCCTCCTCGGCGCCCCAGAACGCGAAGCGCACGGGGTTGCGCGGAGCCTTGCCCGCGGCCATCTCCTCGGCGATCTCGAGGATCGTCGCGGTGCCGCTGCCGTTGTCGTTGATCCCCGGGCCCTCGGGCACGGAGTCCAGGTGGGCGCCCAGCAGGACGACCTTGCCGGCCGTCGTGGCGTTCGCCGGCGCCAGCTGTGCGACCACGTTCGACGACGTGGTGGACTCGACCTTCGTCGACGTCGTGATGTGGACGACGGCACCCGCCTGCCCAGCCAGCTCGTTGCCGACGGCGAAGCTCGCGCCGAGCACGGGGATCGTCGCGGTCGTGTCGTCGCCGAGCGTGCCCAGCAGCGTCACCTGGCGACCCTCCTGGCCCTCGTTGAAGATCACGGCGGCGCTGGCGCCCGCGGCCTGGGCGTTCTGGGCCTTGACGGCGAATTCACACGTACCGCGCTGCAGCAGCGCGACGTTCCCAGCCGGGAAGCCCGTGAAGTCCGCCGTCTCGCAGCCGGACGTCGAAGTGTTGGCCGTCGGACCCGGAGGCAGGACCACGTCGACCGGCGTGACCGTGCCGGTCACGTCGCCCGAACCGGCGTAGCTCATGATCGCGAAGTCCTCGTCATCGACATAGGTGCGCGGATCGGGCGACACGCGCGCGAACGTCGCGGGTGCGAGCTCCTCGAAGGACTTGAACGAGAACTCCTGGCGCTGGGGCCGGTAGCCGGCGCGCTCCAGCCGCCGGGTCACGTACGCGGCCGACGCCTCGTAGCCCGGCGTGCCCGAGGCACGGGTGCCGTTGTTCATGGTGGCGATGTTCTGCAGCGCCTGCTGATGGGCGCGGATGCCGCCGACGGTGACGGCGTCGCGCAGCTTCTGCGAGACCTTGTTGGGGTCCTGCGCCGCCGCCGCGGCGGCTGGTGCGAGCGCGAACGCCAGAGCGGCGATCGCGAGCACCACGCGGGTCGATCTCTCCACGTGGATCTCCTCTCGGATACGTGCTGCGCCGCGGCGTCCGGTGCCGCGGCAAGGTGCACCCGCGCTACCCATGCGCAGCGCCGGACAATCGTTCAACGCCGTCTGAAGCGCGCGCCGCGCGACGCGTACCGCTGCTGCACCCGCCGAGTCCCGCGAGCGCCATGGTCCGACCCCAGCCCCTCGGACGCGGCCGACGTCCCGATCCGGAGCGACGCGGAAAAATATTTAGATATGCCATAATCTCTCTCGTGATACGTCTGACACGCCGCCGCCTGCTGAGCGCGGTCCCGGCCGCGGGCCTCGGCGCGACCGCCCTGCACACCGCGATCCCGCACTCGCACGGCAGCGCCAACGCCGCCGAACAGCACGCCGGTGCGGCGGCCGCCGCCAGCCTGGGGCATGCTGGCGGCGGCCACGCCGCCTTTCGCGGTCGCGAGGTCGATCACCGCGCGAACGGCTTTGATCCGCACCTGATCCTGCGCGACTTCGACGAGGGGAAGGTGAGCCGCCTGGCCAACGGGCGCACGCTGCGCGAGTGGACGATCGCCGCCGCTGAACAGGAGATCGAGGTCGCACCGGGGGTGAAGTTCGCCGCCTGGTCCTACAACGGGCGCATCCCCGGCCCGACGCTGCGGGCGCGGGAGGGCGACCGCCTGCGGATCCGCTTCGTCAACGGCGGCCGTCACCCGCACACGATGCACTTCCACGGCATCCATCCAGCCAGCGCGGACGGCGTCGCCGGTCTCGGCGACGGCGAGGTCCCGCCGGGCGGCGAGACCGTCTACGAGTTCGACGCCGCGCCGTACGGCCTGCACCTCTACCACTGCCACGTGCGCCCGCTCGCCGAGCACATCGCCAAGGGCCTGTACGGGGCGTTTCTCATCGACCCCGCGGATGCGCGCGAGGAGGCCGACGAGATGGTCATGGTCATGAACGGCTTCGACACGAACTTCGATCGCGCCAACGAGGTCTATGCCGCCAACACGATCGGCTTCGCGTACTCCGAGAAGCCGATCCGCATCAAGCGCGGCGAGCTCGTGCGCCTGTATCTCGTCAACGTCCTGGAATACGACCTGATCAACTCGTTTCACCTGCACGGCAACTTCTTTGACTACATCCCGACGGGAACGAGCAAGCAGGCCAGCGAGCTCACCGACACCGTGATGCTCTGTCAGGGTCAGCGCGGGATCCTCGAGATGCGCTTCCCGTACACCGGGAAGTACATGTTCCACGCCCACCAGTCGGAGTTCACCGAGCTCGGCTGGATGGGCTTCTTCGAGGTCACCGACTAGTGGTCGTCCGCTGATGGAAGCCGGCCAGGCCACCGCCGGCGACGCCCGCGGGACCACCGGCCGCGCGCCCGCGTGGCTGCTCGGGCTCGTGCCGCTGCTGCTGATCGTCGCCGCGATTGGGTCCTTCTCGGCGCTCGGCGGCCCCGGCCTCGGCGAGCGTCGCGGGCCGCCCGCCGAGGAGCTCGCCGTGGAACGCACCGTGCTCGAACCCGGCCGGATCGAGCTGACGGTCAGAAACGACGGGCCCGACCCGGTCTCGGTCGCGCAGGTCGTCGTCAACGACGCCTTCGTCTCCTTCGACGGCGCCGGCGGGCCGATCGGCCGGCTCTCCTCCGAGAAGCTCGTGATCGCGCAGCCGTGGATCGAGGGTGAGGCCTACGAGGTCGCGCTGCTGACCTCCTCTGGTGGGACGATCACCCACGAGATCCCCGTCGCCGTGCAGACGCCCGCGGCCGACGCCGGCTTCTACGGCCTGATGGCGCTGCTGGGCATCTACGTCGGCGTGATCCCGATCGCGCTCGGGATGCTCTGGCTGCCCTGGATCCGGCGCATCCCGCCGGCCTGGCTGCGCGCCCTGATGGCGCTGACGGTCGGCCTGCTCGGCTTTCTCGCGATCGACGCGACGCTCGAGGGCGTCGAGCTCGCGGGGGAGGGCTCGCAGGCGTTCGGCGGCGTAGCGCTCGTCTTCCTCGGCGCCGCCGTCGCGTACCTCGCGCTCACCGGCGTGTCCTCGTGGCTGTCGCAGCGCCGCCACGCGGGCGCGGCGGCGGGCGCCCGCGCGCCCGCGCTGGCGCTGCTGATCGCCGTGGGCATCGGCCTGCACAACCTCGGCGAGGGCCTGGCGATCGGCACCGCCTACACGACCGGCGCGCTGGCGCTCGGCGCCTTCCTCGTCGTCGGCTTCGCGCTGCACAACACCACCGAGGGGCTGGCGATCGTGGCGCCGATCGCCGACTCGCGGCCGTCGCTCGGGCGCCTGGCGGCGCTGGGCCTGATTGCCGGCGCGCCGGCGGTGCTCGGCGCCTGGATCGGCGCGTCGGCGTTCAACAACTCCGTCGCCGCGTTCCTGTTCGGGGCGGGCGCGGGCGCGATCGCGCAGGTCATCGTCCAGCTCGCGCCGTCGCTGCGAAGCGAGGGCGAGCGCGGCCTGCAGCCGCGCGTCGTCGCCGGCCTGCTCGCGGGCCTCGCGCTGATGTTCACGACCGGACTGCTCGTCAGCGTCTAGTGCTTCGTCTCGTAACAGACGCCCGCAACCCTGGGATGCCGGTGCCGGCTGGCAAGGACGCAGGACCGAAGGTGTGCCTCTGGCACATCGAGTGTCCGAGGACGCGGCCAGGCGGTGATCGGCGCCCGGGGTTTCGGGTGAACTGTTATGAGACGGAGCACTAGGGCATACGGGGCACAACGATGGCGACGATGCACGGCACGGGGCAGAGCAACGCGATCGAGGACTACGCGAAGTCGATCTACTCGCTGCAGCGGCGCGCGGGCGGCGAGGCGGTCAGCACGAACGCGCTCGCCGAGCGCTGCGGCGTCACGCCCGCGTCGGCGTCGGCGATGGTCAAGCGGCTCGCCGAACGCGGCCTGGCGATCCACGAGCCCTACCACGGTGTGCGCCTGACCGCCGCCGGCGAGCGGCTCGCGCTGGAGATGCTGCGCCACCACCGGCTGCTCGAGCTGTACCTCGCCGAGCACCTCGACGTGCCGTGGGATCGCGTGCACGAGGAGGCCGACGCGCTCGAGCACGTGCTCTCGGAGGATCTCGAGGCCCGGATCGCGGCGAAGCTCGGCGACCCCACACACGACCCGCACGGCGATCCGATCCCCGACCGCGACCTCGTCATCGACGAGGGTCAGACCGACTCGCTCGACAGCCTGCCGGTCGGCGTGGGCGGGCGCTTCGTGCGCGTCTCGGATGCCGACCCGGCGATGCTGCGCTACCTGTCGGGCCTCGGGATCAGCGTCGGCGACGAGCTCGAGATGCTCGACCGCCAGCCGTTCGAGGGTCCGTGCACGGTGCGCTTCGCGACGCAGACGCACGTGCTCGGGCTGCACCTGTGCCGCGCGATGCGCGTCAGTCGAGCAGAGCCGTAGCCCACCTCGACGACGCGGCGCCGGTGCTGAGCCCGCTGCGCATCGTGCGCGCGCGTGGGCCGGTGCGCGGCCGCCTGGCGCTGCTGGGGCCGGCCTTCGTGGCGGCCGTCGCGTACGTCGATCCCGGGAACTTCGCGACGAACATCGAAGGCGGCGCACGCTTCGGCTACCTGCTCGTGTGGGTCGTCGTGATGGCGAACCTCATGGCGATGCTCGTCCAGTACCTGTCGGCGAAGGCGGGCCTGGCGTCGGGCCGCAACCTGCCCGAGCTGTGCCGTGAGAGCTTCCCGCGCGCGGTGAACCTGATGCTGTGGGTCCAGGCCGAGCTTGTCGCGATCGCCACCGACCTGGCGGAGTTCGTCGGTGCCGCGATCGGGCTGAACCTGCTGTTCGGCGTCGGGCTGTTTCCGGCCGGCCTGATCACGGCGGTTGTGGCGTTCGCGATCCTCGCTCTCGAGCAGCGCGGCTACCGCCGCTTCGAGCTGGCGATCGCCGGCCTGCTGGGGCTCGTCGCGCTGGGCTTCGTCTACGACCTGATCGTCGTCGGCCACCAGTCGGCCGCGGGCTTCGCGGAGGGGCTGGTGCCGCATTTCGCCGGCTCGGAGTCGCTGTTTCTGGCGATCGGGATCATCGGCGCTACCGTCATGCCGCACGTCGTCTACCTGCACTCGGCACTGACCCAGCGGCGTATCGAGCCGCGCGACGACGGCGAGCGCCGCGAGCTGCTGCGCTTCATCCGCGCCGACGTCGTCATCGGGCTGGGCGCGGCGGGCGTCATCAACCTCGCGATGCTCTGCGTCGCGGTCGCGATCTTCAACCGCACGGGCAACACGGGGGTGGACTCGATCGAGGCGGCGTACGAGGGCCTGTCGACGCTGGTCGGTGGTGGCGCGGCGCTGGCGTTCGCGGTCGCCCTGCTGGCGTCGGGGCTGTCGTCCTCGAGCGTCGGCACCTACGCCGGGCAGGTCGTGATGCAGGGCTTCATCCGCCGCGCGATCCCGCTGTTCGTCCGCCGCGCGGCGACGATGACACCGGCGCTCGTCGTGCTGGCGCTCGGCCTGCCGACGACCGACACGCTCGTCATCTCGCAGGTCGTCCTGTCGTTCGGCATCCCGTTCGCGCTCATACCGCTGATCCTCTTCACGCGGCGCACGGATCTCATGGGCGCGCTCGTCAACCGGCGCGCGACGACCGTCGCCGCCAGCCTCATCGCGGCGGTGATCGTCGCGCTCAACATCTTCCTGATCGGCGACACGCTGCACCGTTGACGGCGCCCGCGACCGTGCGGGAAACGTGACCTGCAGCATGCCCAAATGTCCCTTGACGCGCCGTGAACGGGTCCCGTACGTTCTTGCACGTGAGCGTTCAGACCACCCCGTCCGGTCCTATCACCGCCACGGGCACGCACGCGCGCAACCACGATGGCCAGGCGATCGCGATCACGGTGTTCAGCACGATCAAACTGCAGGGTCGCCTGTTCCTGCCGCTGCTCTTTGCCGTAACACGCCGCGTTCCACCGCTGACGGGAACGCTGCGCCAGCTCTCGTTCATCCATTTCGCGCGCTGGTGTGTCATCAGCAGGCTGCCCTACAACGGGCCGCCGCAGAAGAAGGGTCGCTTCCGCTATCCGCACATGTACTTCGAGAGCAACTTCAACGGTGGCTGGGAGGAGTACATCGACGCCTTCTCGCACATCCTGACGAGCGGGATGACGGCGTTCTGGGGCAGCTCGTACGGCTTTCCCAAGCCGCTGCCGACCGCGCCGTTCAAGCGCTACATCCAGGACAACGAGACCGAGGCCGACCACTACTACTGCGCCTATCCGGACGCGACGAGCACGATGATCCAGCGCGCGCTCGAGCTCGACGAGCGGCTGACGGCGCTCAAGCGCGACGCCGGCCGGATGGATCCCGATGCGTTCGCGACCGCCTACCGCGCGTTGCTCACCGAAATGCAGAACGCCCTCTGACGATGGCCTCCGCGAACGTCTCAGGCCAGGCCTACGCCTTCATGGCGATGACGCCGATCAAGCTCGGTGAGGAGCGCCCACTCGCCGAGTACCTGCACGGCCTGCGCGAGCGCGGGCCGAGCCCGCTCGCCAGGCTCCCGCGCACACACATGGGGCGCTTCGTGATCGTTGCTGACTTTCACCACGACCCGACGTGGAAGCAGCGCCAAGAGGAGCACCTCGACCTCAACTACCTGATCTTCACGAGCAACCTCGACGGCAACCTCGACAGCTACCTCGACGAGCTGTGCGAGCAGCTCGCGCCGGAGGCGCCGGAGATCTGGGGGCGCTGCGTCGGCTGCCCGGAGAACCCCAGGGGCGCCGCGCTGAAGCGGTACCTCGAGCACAACCAGATCAAGACCGGCATCTTCTTCTCCGCCTACGGCCACGCGACCGTCGGCACCGTCACGCGGGCGCTGCGCGAGCGCGAGCGGATGATCGGGTTCGCTGTCGCGTCGCAGGGCATGGAGCCCGAGGCGCTGCAGAAGTCGTTTCTCGCGGAGTTCGGACCGGCGAGCTGATGGCCACCACGGTGCGGATGGACCTCGGCGACATCCAGGGCGACATCCTGCGCGCCTACGGCAACGCCTACGACTGCACGACGTACGCCTTCGTGAAGATCGAGTGCCCGCCCGCGCAGGCGCGGGCCTGGTTCTCGGGACTGCTGCGCCACGTCACGACGGCCGAGCCGTGGCCGGAGGGCGACAAGCCGCTGACGACGTTGAACGTCTCGGTGACCGCAGCGGGCCTGCGCGCGCTGGGCGTACCGGAGGAGGTCGTGGGCTCGTTCTCGTACGAGTTTCGCGACGGGATGTCGAGCCGCGCGGAGCTGCTCGGCGACGTCGGCCCGAGCGATCCGAAGAACTGGGAGCGCGGCCTGGGCAGCGGCGACGCGCATGTGCTGCTGACGATCAACGCCCAGCAGACCTCCGACCACCGGCGCGCGCTGGGCAAGATGAAGGACGCGATGGACGCGGCCGGCGGCCTGCGGATCATCTACCAGGAGGACACCGAGCTGCTGCCGGGCTCGCGCGAGCACTTCGGCTACGCCGACGGCTTCGCCCAGCCGGCGATCGAGGGCACGAGCGACGACAGGGCGCGCGGCGGCGGCGTGCCGCTGAAGAACGGCAGGTGGCGCGCCCTGGCCCCCGGCGAGTTCATCCTCGGCTACCCGGACGAGGACACCCGCGTCGATCCCAAGCGGCGGCTGCCCAGCACACCCGCCGCGCCGCTGGGCCGCAACGGCACGTACATGGTGTGGCGCAAGCTCTACCAGGACGTCGCGCTGTGGCGGCGCGTCCTGCGCGCCGCGGCGAAGCTCTACGACGGCGGCGACGAGGAACACCTCTCGGCGAAGATCGTCGGGCGCTGGGGTAACGGCGCGCCGCTGGTCACGCACCCCGACCAGGCGCCGGAGGACTTCGATCCCAGGACGCGGGCCGCCAACGACTTTCGCTACGACCAGGACCGCGACGGCATGCGCTGCCCGCTGGGCTCGCACGTCCGCCGCTCCAACCCGCGTGACGCGCTCGGCTTCGAGGGCCACCTGAGCTTCCGCCACCGCATGATCCGGCGCGGGATGCCGTACGGCAGGCCGCTGCCCGAGGGCATCCTGATCGACGACGGCGTGGACCGCGGCCTCGTCTTCGTGAGCTTCCAGGGCAGCATCTCGCGCCAGTTCGAGGGCGTCCAGGTCCAGTGGCTCAACGCGGGGAACGTCTTCGGCCTCGGCCACGACAAGGACTTCCTGCTCGGCGATCCGCACGGCACGGGCAAGATGACGATTCAGAGCAAGCCGCCGTTCTTCCTCACACCGCAGGAGGTCTTCGTGCGCACCCGCGGCGGCGAGTACCTCTTCGTGCCCGGGATGACCGCGCTGGCGGCGCTCGCCGACGGCACGGCCGGTTAGGAGGCTCGGATGGGCATCGTCGACGAGATCAAGCAGGCCGCCGAGAAGCTCGGCGACCAGAAGGACAAGCTGACCGAGAAGGTGTCCGACCTCGCCGGCGTGCTCGCCGACCGCGGCTCGGCCGAAGGCTTTGACCTCATGCGCAAGACGGACCCGATCATCAGCCTGCCCGGCGGGGTCACGATCGTCGCGCTCAACGAGGACGTCAAGGAGGTGCTCGGCGACCCGGCGCGCTTCACGGCCGACCTCTACGGGCCGAAGATGGAGGCCGTCACCGGGCCCTTCATCCTCGGTGTCGACGACGTGCCGCTGTATCACCACGACCACGCCGCGATGGATCGCGCGGTCACACGCGAGGACCTGCCGCGGCTGGCCGACAGGATGTACGACACCGCGCGCCAGCTCGTCGCCCCGCGCCGCGCGGACGGCGCGATCGACGTCGTCTCGCAGCTCGCCGACCCCGCGATCGACAGCGCCATCGCGGCGTACTTCGGCACCCCCGGGCCGGACCCCGAGACGCATGCCCGCTGGGCGCGCAACATCTTCCAGGAGCTGTTCATCAACGTCGGCAACCTGCCGACCGTCAGGGAGCGCGCGCTGGCCGACGCCGCGCAGTGGCGCGTGCACCTCGACGGGCTGATCGACGCGCGCAGGCGCC
>Ga0136615_10000048_pt1 | contig 41558 bp, 39 predicted proteins | sample AntDrymUQ2882206_2_FD_106647 | JGI IMG/M metagenome (GOLD analysis project Ga0136615, IMG submission 106647) | Polar desert sand microbial communities from Dry Valleys, Antarctica - metaG UQ288 (22.06) | ecosystem: Environmental > Terrestrial > Soil > Desert | place: Antarctica: Dry Valley... | reverse complement strand
ACGTCGACGGCGCCCGCGATGCGCCGGTGCACGTCGATCTTCGCCTGCTCGTAGGGGATGTAGTCGGCCGGCACGTAGGCGTCGACGTTGACGTCCAGGCGGACCGGCTCGGGCGCCTCGTAGCCCGCTCCGCCGTCGGCGCGCTCGGCCTCGGCAACCGCCTCGTCGAGCATCTGCATGTACAGCTCGAAGCCGAGCGCGGCGACGTGGCCGGACTGCTCGTCGCCGAGCAGGTTGCCCGCGCCGCGCAGCTCGAGGTCGCGCATCGCGATCTTGAAGCCGGCGCCGAGCTCTGTGTAGTCGCTCAGCGCGGCGAGCCGGTGCGCGGCCTCGGGCGTCAGCGCCGCGGCGCTCGCGTACAGCAGGTACGCGTAGGCGCGCTCGCGGGCGCGGCCGACGCGCCCGCGGATCTGGTAGAGCTGCGAGAGGCCGAACACGTCGGCGCGGTCGACGATCAGCGTGTTGGCCTGCGGGATGTCGATCCCCGACTCGATGATGCTCGTGCAGACGAGCACATCGGCGTCGCCGCGCAGGAAGGACATCATCCGGTCCTCGAGCTCGTGCTCGTCCATCTGGCCGTGGGCGACCTCGAAGCGCATCCCCGGGCACAGCCCGCGCAGACGCTCGGCGGTCTCGTCGATCGTCTCGACGCGGTTGTGCAGGAAGAAGGCCTGGCCGCCGCGCGCGTGCTCGCGCACGAGCGCCTGCTTGACGAGCTCCTCGTCGTACTCGCCGACGTAGGTCTTGACCGGGCGCCGGCCCTCCGGCGGCGTGTTGATGACCGAGATGTCGCGCAGGCCGGCGAGCGACATCTGCAGCGTGCGCGGGATCGGCGTCGCGCTCATCGAGATGACGTCGACACGCAGCTTGAGCTGGCGCAGCAGCTCCTTCTGCTTGACGCCGAAGCGCTGCTCCTCGTCGACGATGATCAGGCCGAGCTCCTTGGCGCGCACATCGCGCGACAAGACCCGGTGCGTGCCGATCAGGATGTCCACCGCGCCCGACTGAAAGCCCTCGATCGCCTTCCTCTGCTCGGCCGCCGAGCGAAAGCGGCTGACGTGCCCGATCGTGAACGGGTAGTCCTTCAGCCGCTCGGTGAACGTGCCGAAGTGCTGCTGGGCGAGGATCGTCGTCGGCACGAGCATGAGTACCTGCTTGCCGGCGTCGGCGGCCTTGAAGGCGGCGCGCAGCGCGACCTCGGTCTTGCCGAAGCCGACGTCGCCGCAGATCAGCCGGTCCATCGGGCGCTCGGACTCCATGTCGGTCTTGACGAGCTCGATCGCCTCGGCCTGGTCGGCGGTCTCGTTGTAGGGGAAGGCGGCCTCGAACGTTCGTAGCCAGTCGCTGTCGGGCGGAAAGGCCAGGCCGGTGCGCCGGCGCCGCTCGGCGTAGAGGTTGAGCAGCTCGCCGGCGAGCTCCTGAGCGGCGCGGCGCGCACGCGCCTTGAGGCGATCCCACGCGCGACCGCCGAGCTTGGACAGCGCGGGCGCCGACCCACCGCCGGTCGCGCCGACGTAGCGGCTGATCTTCGCGAGCTGGTCGGAGGGCACGAAGACGCGGTCGTCGCCGTGGTATTCGAGGTACAGGTAGTCGCGCGTGACGCCGGCGACCGTCTTGGTCTCAAAGCCTGCGAAGCGCGCGATGCCGTGGTCCTCGTGGACGACGATGTCGCCCGTGCGCAGGTCGGCGAACGAACGCAGAGCGCCGCGGCGGCGCGCGCCGATGCCCCGTCCCGCGGTGCGCTCCTGCCGGCGGCGGCGAAACAGCCGGTGCTCGGGCAGCACCGCGAGCTTCAGCCCCGCTGCGATGAAGCCGTCGCGCAGGTTGACGTGCGCGAAGCGCAGCGGGTTCTCATGCTCCCAGCCGGCCCCGCCGTCACCCTCCCCCAGCCACGACGACTTCAGCCGCGCGAGGTTGTACGCAGCGCGCTCGCCCTCGCCGCGCTGGGGCCACGTGACGACCGTGCGATAGCCGGAGCGCACGAGCTTTTCGAGCTCGGGCTCGGCCTCCTTCAGCGAGCGGGCGGCGAGGTCCGGCGCCTGCGCGCGGAACTGCAGCGGCTGGTCGACGTCATAGGAGGACAGGCGCACATGCGCGCGGGCATCCAGCGCGGCGCTGATCTGCTCCGGCGCGACGTAGAGGTGATGCGCGTCGGCATCGTGGAAGGCCGCGCAGACGTCCTGCCAGTGATCGTCGAGGGCGGGCTTGATCTCCTCCTCGGCGGCCACCAGCACGGCCGCGTCGGGCGCGAGATCGAGGAACGCGCCGAAGCGCTCGACGGGCAGCAGCTCGGCGATGTCAGGGCGATCCTCCTCGGACTCCAGCGCCGCGATCTCCGCCAGCTCGCGGTGCTCGGCGGCCAGCTCGGCGGCGGGCGCGATCTCGACCTCCTGCGTCTCGCCGAGCGAGCGCTGCGTGAAGGTCGAGAACCAGCGCAGCGACTCGATCTCGATGTCGAAGAGGTCCACGCGCACGGCGCGCTCCTCGGTCGCCGGGTAGATGTCCAGCAGCCCGCCACGGGCCGCGAACTGGCCGCGCTCGGAGACCTGGTCGACGCGCTCGTAGCCCGCCGCGACGAGCTCGGCCATGCAGTCCTCGAGGTCCAGCAGATCGCCGACGCGCAGCCGGAAGGAGCGCGGCCGCAGCGCCGGGTCGGGCACCTTCTCGCTCAGCGCGACGGCCGAGACGACGACGACCGGAGCGCCCTCCGAGGCGCCGTGGCCGGCGTCGTCGAGCAGCGCGTCGAGCGCCGCGACGCGCAGGCCGACGAGGTGCGGCGGCGGCGTCAGGTGCGACTCGTAGGCGACGCCGCGGCTCGGGTAGAAGCGCACGGGCCGCGGGTACAGCCAGGCGCGCAGGTCAGCCGCCAGGTCGCGTGCCTGGCGGTCGTCGCCGGCCACGACCAGCGCCGGGCGCGTCCGGTCCTCGTCGGCCACCGCGGCCAGCACGTAGGGTCGCAGCGACGACGACACGAAGGCGGCGCCGCCGGCGCGCGCGAGGGTCGCGCCGTCGGCGGCGTCGGTCAGATGGGCGAGCAGTGGGCGCAGGGACATGGCAGGCGAAGCGACCGCGCTGACGGCGCGGCCGGGCTGGTATCCAGTGTAGGTCTGCGCGCGGCGCTACAGATCGCGCTCGCCGAGCACGATCGCCTCGGCAGCGCGGGCGGCGTCAGCGACGAGCGTGGCGACCTCGGCCGGCGACTGGCGAAACGCGCTGAGCACGTGTGCGGAGACGATCTCGGAGTCCGTCGTGTCGGGCCGGCCGACCCCGACGCGCACCCGCGCGAAGTCCGCGCTGCCGAGCTCGGCCTTCAGCGACTTCAGCCCGTTGTGGCCGGCCAGGCCGCCGCCGAGACGGGTGCGCACCTCGCCGAACGGCAGGTCGATCTCGTCGTGGAGGACGAGCACGCGCTCGAGCGGCAGCTTGTAGGTCCCGCGCGCGGGTCCGACGGAGCGTCCGGCCTCGTTCATGTACGTCTGCGGCAGCAGGACCGCCACGCGCGGGCCGCCGGGGCCGGCGCGGCCCTCGGTCAGCAGGCCCGCGAACTTCGTCTTCGCGCGGGGCAGCTCCCAGCGCTCGGCGAGCAGGTTGGCGACCTCGAAGCCGACGTTGTGCGGCGAGGCCGCGTAGCGCGCCCCGGGGTTGCCGAGCCCGACGACGAGCCAGTCGACCGGAGCTCCTACACCTCCGCGGCCGGGCAGCCGCATCGCTGGCGCCCTACTCGTCGGAGGACGCGGCGCCGTCGCCGCCGGCCGCGTCCGCTGCCGCCGGCTCGCCGACGAGGCCGGTCTCCTCCTCGATCTCGTCGTCCTCGGTCTCGACGCGCGGCGGGCTGAGCGTTGCGATCGTCGTCTCGTCCGGATCGTCGAGCAGGGTGATGCCGGCCGGCATCGTCAGCTCGGCGAGCGTGAGCGTGTCGTTGATCTCCATTCGGGAGACGTCGTGTGAGATCGACTCGGGGATCACCGTCGGCAGCGCCTCGATGTTCAGCTCGCGCGTGATCTGCTCGAGCACGCCGCCCTCCTTGACGCCGGGCGAGTCGTCTCCGCCGGTGAGCTCCAGCGGCACGATGGCATGGATCTCGACGTTGAGGTTCACGCGCAGCAGGTCCACGTGCAACGTCTCGCCGCGCACCGGGTGATAGTGCGCGCTCTTGAGGATCGCGGGGCTGGCGGTGTCGCCGTCGGTGACCTCGAGCACGGCGCCGGTCGCGGCGAGCGCGTGGCGCAGCTCGCGCGCATCCACGCTGAAGGGCAGCGGCTCGGCGTCGCCGCCGTAGAGGATTCCGGGCACGCGGCCGCTGCGGCGCAGGCGGCGCGTGGCGCGCGAACCCTCGGGCTCGCGCGGGGAGATCGGGAGCTTCGTCGTCTGCGATGCCATGGCGACGGGGAGGGTAGCGGACGCGCGGCGCGCGCTCCCGGCGCTACTGCGCGCCGAGCTGCGGCGTGGCGCTGAACAACCGCTGCACGTCAAACCAGGCCGGCTTCTTGGAGCCATCGAAGCGCAGCAGGCCCTTCTCGTGGATCGGCGGGTTGGGGAGTGGGTTGCCGCCGTCCCAGTTCGGGCGCACGCGGAACTCCTGCAGCGCCCAGTAGATCGAGCCGCTCAGCCAGGGCTTGGACCCGTGCACGGCGAGGTGGTAGTTCACGAAGTCCTGCTGGTACTGGAACGTGCCCTTCTCCTCGACGGGCCCGTCGCGGTTGGCCTCGGCACCGAACTCCGAGACGAAGATCGCCTTCCTCGGATAGCAGGCATGGACGGACTCCAGGTAGTCCGGCAGCGCGTCGCGATCGGCGATCTGGCCGTTGGGACCCGGATACCAGCCGAAGTACTCGTTGATGCCGATGACGTCCAGCGCCGCGTACTGCGGCCGGCAGCCCGCCGACGGGTAGCCGGCGACCGCGAGGCCGATCGGGCGCGACGGGTCCAGCGCCTTGGCCTGGCGGACGGCAGCCTCGATGTAGGCGCCCTGGACCGGCCCGGGACGCGCCGACAGCTCGTTGCCGATCGACCAGAGCATGATCGACGGGTGGTTCTGGTTGGCGAGGATGTTGGACTCGAGCTCGCGGGCGGCCAGCTTGCGCACGGTCTCGCGCTTGAGGTACTGCGTCTTGACCGCGTAGACCGGGATCTCCGACCAGACGAGCAGGCCCAGGCGATCGGCCAGCTCGTGCAGTTCGGGGTGCAGCGGGTAGTGCGAGCGGATCACCGTGGCGCCGAGCTCCCGCGCCTGCGCGGCGATCTGTGCGCGGCGCGCGCTGTCGATCGCAAAGCCGGTTCGCGGGTCGTCCTCGTGCAGGCCGACGCCGCGCAGATTCAGGGCGCGGCCGTTGAGCGTCAGCTTGCCGCCGGCGACGGCGACCGAGCGGATGCCGCTCTTCAGCCTGTAGCCCAGCACGCGCCGGCCGCCCGCGCGGACGGTGAAGCGCGCTCCGTACAGATACGGGCTGGCCGGCGACCACAGCCGCGGCCGCGACACGCGGATGCGCGCCTGGAACTGCTTGAAGTCGTGGGCGCCGACGCGGCGCGTACCGAGGTTGATCGTGCGCCTGCCGAACCTCCCGGTGATGCGCACGCTCGCCGTTGCGTCGCCGTAGTTGCGCACGACCACGCGCGCGAGCACGCTGGCCGCGCACGTCGTGCACGGCAGCTCCGGCCGGACGACCAGGCTCGTGATATCGACGCGATCGACGCGCTGCAGGTAGACCTCGCGCAGCAGCCCGCCGTAGTTCCACCAGCCGCCCGCCGGATCGCCCGAGCCGGTCAGGCCGGAGGGCGGGAAGTCGGTGCGCAGGCGGCGGTTGTCGACGCGCACGACGAGCCGATTCGTGCCCCGGCGCTTGAGCGCGCCGCGCGGCAGGCGCAGGGCCCACGGCAGGTAGGCGCCGGTGTTGCGGCCGATCGGCCGGCCGTTGAGCCAGACCTTCGCGCGGTAGTTGACCGATTCGAAGCGCACGAGCCAGTCCATCCGCGAGCGGCGGTCGGGCAGGCGGAAGTCCTTGCGATACCAGCCGACGGTGCCGGTCATCGACGCGACCGAGTTGTCGCCCGCGTTCCACGTGTTGGGCACGCTCGTCCTCGCCCAGCCGTCGGTGCCGGTCTGGCGCTGGAGCCGCTGCTTGGACCCCTCGCCGTTGTTGAGGCGAAACAGCCAGTCGCCGCCGAGCAGGTAGCGGTTGTCGGGGCCGTCCTTGTAGACGGTGCCGCGCGTGATGCCGTCAGCCGCGAGCGCGGGCGCGGCGCCCGCCAGGACGGCGAGCAGTGCGAGCGTGAGCGTGAGCGTGGGTGCGAACAGGCGGCGCATTCGTCGTCGGCGCACAACACCGCCTGCCGCCGCGAGTTGTGCTCATGCCGCCGGGTTGGGCGGGCAGCTCGACTCGCGGCCGATCGGGGCTGTGACGCGCAGGAGGCTAACGGTCGTTCCGGCGAACACGTTGCCGTCGCGGCGCACGAGCACGCACTGGACCGTCGTCAGGCGCCCGGGCGTGAACCAGACGACGCGCGTGAAGCGCGTCCGCGAGGTCAAGGCGTGCGCGGTCTGCGACTGGTAGAGCGCGATCTTCAGCTCGCCCGCGCCGCGCAGGCGCTCGGCGTTTCGGCGCACGACGGCCGCGCAGCGCGGGTCGGCGCAGTCCTCCAGCCGGCGCAGCATCGCGCCCGCGTCGCCGCGGGCCTGATCCTCCAGCAGCTGCGTGACCTTGCCGCGCTCGACGCTGTCGTTGTTGAGCCAGCGGGCGACGAGGAAGGAGATCGCGAGCACTGCCAGGGTGGCGGCGGCGATGAGCACGGGGCGCTTCATGGCGCCCATTGTGGTGGCTGGCGTGGGGCTCAGCCGGCGCGGTGGAAGTCGTCGCCGTTGAGCTCGAGGAAGCGCATCACCGACGCGTCCTGATGGTCGAGCCACTGCGCGGTGCGGCGGGCGTGCTCGGCGGCGCGCTCCTCGAAGTCCTCGAGACAGCTCTCCGGGTCGTCGGACAGCTGGTAGACGTGCGCCAGGTCCTGCTGGGCGCACACGATGCCCAGCGGCGGGCGGCCCGCGGCGAGCGTGCGGGCGCCGCAGACCGCGGCGACGAACAGGCGCCGCTCGGGCGCGGAGAGCGCGACCGGCATGAGCCGGTGCGCGGGCAGCCTGACGTTCAGCTCGATCGAGCGGTCGACGGCGACGTCGCCGCCGGTCGCGGACGCCAGCGGGCCGGCCCAGACGGCGAGCACGTTGTCGGCGGCGACGATCGCGTCGCGCAGCGCCCGTGCCTGCGCGGCGTAGAGCTCCTCGGCCTCGTCGCGGGTCGCGGCGTCGGCGAGGTCGAGATCGCACGGGACGCGCAGCAGCTCCGAGGCCCCCACCGCCGCGCCGGCGCCGCGGCCGCCGTTGGTGACATAGGTCTGCAGCGTGCCGAGGTCACGGCGGCCGTGGAAGATGACGGTTAGCGCGTCGGAGAGCGGCAGCTCGGAGACCTTCAGCGCGATGGCCGCGCTGGCCTCGGCGTCGGTGAGCGCGCGCTGCAGCAGATCGTCGGCGTCGGTCATGTCGGGGCCTTCCGTGGTTTGCGACTCATGGTGACGCCCCGGGGGTACGCTTGGCAACCATGAAACTCCTCTATAAGCCCTTCGGGATCGTGGTCGGCATCATCGCGGGCATCCTCGCGCGCCAGGTCTTCAGCCAGATCTGGGGCCATCTCGACGATCGCGAGCCTCCGAAGCCCACCACCGAGGAGTCCTCCTGGGGCAAGGTCCTGGGGGCCGCGGCGGTGCAGGGCGCGACGTTCGCGGTCACCAAGGCGGTCGTCAACCGCAGCGGCGCCAAGGGCTTTAAGTGGCTGACGGGGATCTGGCCGGGCGAGAGGCGACCCGAGAAGGAGTAGGCCGGCGCGGCGCGGCGCTACGCCCTGCGCACGACGAAGCCGCGCTGCGCGAGCACCGCCAGATCGTGCTCGAAGGCCTCGAAGTCACGGTCCTTCAGGTGCTTGCCCGGCACACCGTTGGGGCCGCTGCGGCGCAGCCAGCTGCGCAGCGTCGGGACGCCCACGCGGTCGGCGGCCTCGGCGGTCAGCGCGAGCAGGATCGCCAGTTCGGGGCGGTGGTCGAGGTCGTCGGTGATGATCGCCAGCGGGTCGACGGCCAGTACCTCGCACAGCTCGTCGTCGCTGAGGCCCAGGCGTTCCATCAACGCGACGGCGGGTGAGTCCATGGCGCGGCAGGTTACCGGCGCGCCGCAGGTGAATCCGGCGCGCCGGGGTCGCTCCGTGACCGCCCGTGCGAACGCGTTCGTGAGCATCTCGCTAGCAGCGGTCAGAGCGCGGCGAGCGCTTCGCGGAACTCCGTGGCAGCCGGAACATCGCGGGGGTGGGGCTTGTGCGTTTGCGTCCGGCATAAGGACGCAATGTCGACAACCCCTCGATTGTGAGCATCTTGTCGACAACGGTACGCAGATCTCGCATAGACAGCCCGCGTCCCGTGTGGCCGGCGGCCGGTCGCGGATGAAGAGTCCGATGCCATGGTCTTCGAACAGCGCTATGGATGGGGACGGGCCTACCGCGACGGGCGGCTGGTCTGCTGGCGGGTACACGTCAGCGCACTGCACGCCGAGCTGGCCGCCCGCCGCGCCGCCGAGCGTATGGAGCCCGTCGTGATCGTCGTCGACGATCCGCGCCGCGGGCGCGAGCGCGTGGTCGGTCGCCTGCAGCCACCGCAGGTCCGCGGGGGCGATCTGTACGACATCGAGTTCGTCATCCGCGAGCTGCCGACAGCGTGACCGCAACGCCCACGCAACGGCTCACCCGCGAGCAGATCTTGGCGCTGAAGTTCGCCTCCCACCGCCAGCTCGCCCGCTGGGCAAAGACGCGGCCCCTCCGACCGCATCAGCAGGCCCGACGCACCGCGCTCGCGCACGCCGTCCGGATCCTCGAAGATCCCACGTTCGCCGGCGGCTGCGAGCTACGCCCGACCGGTGGCGTGTAAAAACGCGGGCGGCACGCCGCCCGCGGCCGGGGACGGTAGTGCTAGAAGAGCTGGTTCTCGCCGCCGAAGACGTCGCTGACCGAGCTGTCGCTGAAGATGCTGCGGATCGAGTCGGTCAGCAGGTCGGCGCAGGTGAGGACCTTGATGTTGTCGGGCGCGCCGGCGCGCAGCGGGATCGTGTCGGTGACGACGATCTGCTCGAAGCCGGCGTCCTCGAGGTTCTGGAAGGCATTGCCGCTGAGCACGGGGTGCGTCGCGGCGGCGTAGACGGCGCGGGCGCCGCCGTCGAGCACGGTCTGGCTTGCGACCTTCAGCGTGCTGGCCGTGTCGATGATGTCGTCGACGATGACCGCCGTCTTGCCCTTGACGTCACCGATGACGTAGCCGATCTCGGCGACCTGCTGGGCCGGGCGCTCCTTGTCGAGGATCGCGAGGTCGGCGCCGAGCTTGGAGGCGAACTTCTTGTTGAGCTTCACGCGGCCGGCGTCCGGGGCGACGACCACGAGATCCTGCAGGCCGAGGTCGCGGAAGTACTGCGTGAGGATGAACAGCGCGGTCATATGGTCGACCGGCTTGCGGAAGAACCCCTGGATCTGGCCGGCGTGCAGGTCCATCGTGAGGACGCGGTCGGCGCCCGCGCGCTCGAGCATGCGGGAGACGAGGCGGGCGGAGATCGGCTCGCGGGGCGCCGACTTCTTGTCCTGGCGGCTGTAGCCGAACCACGGCACGACCGCGATGACGCGGTGCGCGCTGGCGCCGACGGCGGCGTCGATCATGATCAGCAGCTCCATCAGCGCGTCGTTGGGCGTCAGGCCGGCGTTGGCACACGTCGGCTGGACGATGAAGACGTCGGCGCCGCGGATCGACTCGCCGTAGCGGCAGTAGACCTCGCCGTTGGTGAACGTCTTCAGCGTCACCGGGCCCGGCTTGATGCCGAGCTTGTTGGCGATCCTGGCCGCGAGATCGGGGTTCGCCCGGCCCGAGAACAGCATCAGGTTCTTGTCGTAGCCGAGCTCGAGGCGCGTCGAGGGCGCGGCCTGCGTCTCCGTGCTCATCTGCCGACCAGTTTACGGCCTCTTCCGGCAGCAACTGGGCGCGGCGCGCTTAAGACTTTTCGCGGCGCTTGCGATCGGCGTAGCCCTCGATGTTCGTCTGGCGCTCGCGGGCCACGCCCAGCGCGCCGGGCGGGACGTCCTTCGTGATCGCGGAGTTCGCGGCCGTGTAGGCGTCGTCGCCGAGCGTCACGGGCGCGATGAGCGTCGTGTCGACGCTCGTGTGGACGCGGTCGCCGATCGTCGTGCGGTGCTTGTCGACGCCGTCGTAGTTGGCGGTGATCGTCGCGGCCCCGAGGTTCGTGCCCTCGCCGATGTCGGCGTCGCCGATGTACGACAGGTGGGGCACCTTCGAGCCGCGGCCGACGTCGGAGTTCTTGATCTCGACGAACGTGCCGGCCTTCGAGCGCTCGCGCAGGACCGTGCCGGGCCGCAGGTAGGCGAACGGGCCGACCGTGGCCCTGGACTCGATCGCTGCCGCGACGACGTAGGAGTGCGGGATCGTGACCTCGTCGTGCAGCGTGGCGTCGATCAGCGTGGTCAGCGGGCCGACGCTGCAGCCGCGGCCGATCGTCGTGTCGCCGCGCAGAAACGAGCTCGGCTCGACGATCGTGTCCTCGCCGATCCGGACCGTGACGTCGATCACGGTCGACCCGGGGTCGACGATCGTGACGCCGGCGCGGCCGTGGGCGTCGTGGATGCGCCGCTGCGCGATCGCGCGAACCTGGGCGAGCTGGACGCGGTCGTTGACGCCGAGCGCTTCGTCTGCGTCGGGCAGCACGTGCGCCTTGACGGTGAGACCGCCGTCCCTGAGCGCCGGCAGGACGTCGGGCAGGTAGAGCTCACCCTGGGCGTTGTCGGCCGTCAGCGCCCGCAGGGCGACGAGCAGCGCCGCGCCGTCGAAGGCGAAGATCGAGCTGTTGACCTCGTCGATCAGTAGCTGCTCGGGGGTCGCGTCGCCGGCGGTCTTCGTCTCGACGACGCGCTCGACGTCGCCGCCGGCGTCGCGCACGACGCGCCCGTAGCCGGCTGGGTCGTCGAGCAACATCGTGGCCATCGTCGCGGCGGCCGCTGCGCCCTCGTGCGCCGCGACGAGGTGCGCGATCGTCGCGGCGGTGACGAGCGGCACGTCGCCCGGCAGGACGACCACCGTGGCGTCGGCATCGATCTGCTCGGCGGCCGCCTGGACGGCGCCGCCGGTCCCGTTCGGCGCGGGCTGCACGACCGAGCTGATCCCGTCGGGCAGCTGCCCCACGAGCGTGTTCGCCGGCGAGTCGACGACGACCACGGAGTGAGCCCCGGCCGCCAGCGCCGCGGCGATCGGCCAGCCCACGAGCGGCCGCCCGCAGAGCGGGTGCAGCATCTTCGGAAGCTGCGAGCGCATGCGGGTGCCCTGGCCGGCGGCGAGGATGACGGCGGTGAGGGGTGGCATGGGGGGATCCTAGGGCTATCGTGGTGGGGGCCCTCGGGCCAATTTACTGGGGAGTGGTGTAATGGCAGCCCGCCGGCCTTTGGAGCCGTGAGGTGTTGGTTCGAATCCAGCCTCCCCAGCTGCGCGGTTCCGTCCGAAGCTCATGGGAACATATGTTCGTGCATCGTACTCGGAGCCTGCGAACTATGCCGGCTCGGGGAGCTGTGGCGCGGCCGGCCCATAGGTCTGATCCTCGACGGCGTCCGCGACGACAACCGTCTGGAGAACCGCCCTCAGTCGAAGCGAAAGAACGTCCCGACCGGCTCGAGCTTCTCGGACTCGATCTTCGGGACGGCCGTCGCGAGCGTGCTGGCGAACGTCTGGCCGCTGGCGCCGATCAGGCGGATCAGCTCCTCGACGGGCGTCGGCTCGGCCTTGACGCCGTTGGCGTAGTCGGTCGCGTAGCCGATCAGCGCGTACGGGATCTCGGCCTCGCCCGCGAGCACCGTCTCCGGGCCGGCGGTCTGGCTGACGACGGTGACGCCGCAGTTCTGCAGCATCCTGATCTCGGACCTCGTGTTGAAGCGTGGCCCGTCGACGTGGCCGTAGCAGCCGCCGTCGATCGCGTAGTTGCCGGCCTCCTCGGCGCCGGCCAGCAGCGCCTCGCGCAGATGCTGGGCAAACGGCCGCTCGTAGATCCAGTGCCCGCGGCCCTTCTCCCCCGGCTCGGTGAACAGCGTGCAGATCTCCCCGTTGGGCAGGCGGTTGGTGAGGAAGTGCAGATCGTCGAAGACGACGAGGCTGCCGAGCGACAGGCTCGCATCCAGGGCGCCGCAGACGGTGACCGAGAGGATCGCGTCCGCGCCGCGCTCCTTGAGCGCCGCGATGTTTGCCTGGTGGGTGACCTGGCTTGAGATCAGCTCGTGGCCGGGCCGGTGGCGCGAGACGTGCAGCACATCGACGCCGGCGAAGCGCCCGGTCGTCACCGGCGCGGCGCCGAAGCGCGTCCCGACGAGCTCAGGGTCGCCGTCTGACTCGATGCCCGGCAGCGCGTAGGTGCCCGAGCCGGTGAGGATGCCGATCCGCATGGCGCGGGATCCTACCCCGGCGCTTCGCAACAGCTCGTTGAGCGTTGCTCGCTTTGGACTCCAGTTGGTCGCGCGCCTCGAGGAGAGAACACCAACGACGAAGCCGAGGAACGCGGTCCACCCGAGGGCCGACCCCCTTTCGGGCGGGCCTGGCCCGGTACGGGCGTCAACGACACAATCGAGCGACTGTCGATCTTGCTCGGTGATTCCGCGCTGCCCGTGCTAGCGGTTCGGCACGCGGCCGGCGCCCGTTCCGGGCTCCGTCGCAGGTCCGCCGGGCGCGGCGACGCCGAGCACGCGCATCGCCTTCAGGCCGAGGGAGAGCTTCTCGCGCCCGTCGGTCGAGCCGACGTCGAGGCCCGACAGCTCGCGCACGCGCTCTAGGCGGTAGCGGATCGTGTGACGGTGGGTGAAGAGCTTCTGCGCGGTCCCGGCGACGTTGCCGTCGTTGTCGAGGAACGCCTCGACGGTGCGCACGAGCTCGGTCTCGTACTGGTCGTCGTAGGCCACCAGCGGCTCGACGGTCTCGGCGTAGAAGCGCTGCAACTCGGCCGGATCCTCGCTCATCGCCGACAGCAGCAGGCGGTATGCGCCGGTCTGCTCGAAGGCCAGCAGCGGGCGCTCCTCGTCGCCCTCGGCGACGTTGACCGCAAGCAGCGCCTCGTTGGCCGCGCGGTGCAGGTCCAGCGGATCCGCCGCAACGCGGCTGCGGCCGATCGCGAACGTGTGGCCGGGCATGCCGGCCTGCAGCTCGCGCAGGACGCCCTCGGCGGCGCGCTTGGCGACCGCGTCGTCGTTTCCGGGCAGGAGCAGCACGACCTCGGCCGCGCCCGCCTCGCGCTCGGCGGGCGCGGCGATCGTGCTCGCCACGACGGCGCGAGCGCCACGCTCGGCCGTCGCCAGGACCCGGGCGCGCCAGCCCTCCTCGGCGGGAGCGTGCGAGTGGGCGCGGGCGACGAGGACGCTGCCGCCGTGGCTCAGGTCCACGCCGAGGTCCGTGCCGCGCGCGACGATCTCCTCGGCATCGACCAGCTCGCGGCCAAGGATCGCGCGCACGAACGCGGCGCTGGCCTCCTGCGAGGCGCGCGCCGGCGCGCGCACGCGCTCGACCTCGGAGGCGACGAGCGTCGTCACGAGGCGCACGAGCGCCGGACCCGGCTCCGTACGAGCGCGCATCCGCAGCTGGCCGACGGGCGCGTCGGCGACCCTCAGCTCGATCGTCGCGACCCCGGCGGCGCCGTCGAGCAGCGAGCGCTCGTCGGCGGGCGAGCGCGCCGCGACCGCCAGGACGGAGCCCGTGCGGTCCAGCAGGACGAGGCTTGCCTCCAGCGCACGCGCTGCCGCCCGCACCACATCGGGCAGCCCAGCGCCGGACTCCACCGCCTCGGTGATCGCATCGAGAGCGGCAAGATCGAGTCCCTTCGACCGTTCGGCGGAGGTCGCCATGACCTACAGGCTACGCAGCGATGCGATCCCAGTAGTACGCGATGGCCGCCCCACCTGCCGCGCCGACGAGAACGAGAGCCGCCAGCACGTACAGGCTGAGAAACGCGGCGGCGGCACGTTCCCACCCCTTGCTGTACGCATTCCACGCCGGCCACGCGATGAACCAGACGAAGGCCGCGAGCGCCAGCGTGCCACACGTACCGGCGATGAGGAGCGTGATCGCGGCGTTCGTCATGAAACCGGATTGTGACGTAGTTTCAGGACAGTTTGTACTGCGGCGCGCTGTGGATCCGTCAATCCACCATGTAGGGCGCCGCCGGACGCGCCAGGACGGGCGCCGGGGTGCGGCCCTCGGCGGCGATCGACTCGCAGACGCGGGCGGCGCGCTCGGCGTGGCCGGAGCCGGCGAACACCGCGATCACGGTCGGTCCCGAGCCGGAGACGAGCGCGTGATCGGCGCCCGCCGCGAGCGCCGCCTCGAGCGCCTCGTCGATCTGCGGACACAGCGAGCGCGCGGCGTCCTGCAGGTCATTGTGGAGGTGCTCGAGGATCGTCTCTGCCGACAGCGCCGCCTGCATCCGCGTCAGCGAGCGCGCCAGGTCGAGCGTCTCGCGCCCGAGGCAGAGGCGATCGGCCTCAGCGTAGACGTCCACCGTCGGCAGCCGGGCGTCGATCGGCAGCACCACGACGCTGTAGGGCAGGCCGACGTTCAGGGGCCGCAGGCGGCTTCCCTCCCCGGTCGCCAGAACGAGCCCGCCGCGGACCTGGCTCGCGACGTCGGAGCCGAGCGTCGACGCGATGTCCTCCAGCAGCCGGCGATCGCCCATGCCCGATGCCTCGCAGGCGAGCCGCAGCACGGCGGCGGCGTCGGCCGAGCCGCCGCCCATCCCGCCTGCGACGGGAATGTGCTTGTCGATCTCCAGCCGCACACACGGCCCGTCCCAGCCGGTGGCCTCCCGAAAGGCTCGCAGCGCGGCCGCGGCGAGGTTCGGCCCCTCGACTCCCGGGCAGAGGATCTCGTCCTCCACGACGCCCGGCGCGTCGGTCTGCATGCGGATCTCGTCACATATCGTCAGCGAGTCCATCAGCGTCACGACCTCGTGACGGCCGTCGCCGCGCCGCGGTCCCACGAACAGGCACAGGTTGATCTTCCCCCGGGCCTCGGTCGTCAGGACGGTCATCTGCACAGAGTGTCGTACATGACGGCGAAGTCCTGCGGTGACAGGCGCTCGGCACGCACGTCGGGCGGGTGGCCGAGCGCCACCAGCGCCGCCCGCGCCCGGTCGCGGATGTCGGGCGCGGCGCCCGGCGCGAGCGCCAGCGACCCGGCGAGCGCCTTGCGCCGGTGGGCGAATGCCGCGCCGACCAGGTCACGCAGACCCGGCTGTGGCGCAGGGCCCGTGCGCTCGAGCCCGATGAGCACCGAGTCGACGTTGGGGACGGGCGTGAAGACCGAGCGCGACACGGGCCGCAGGACCTGCACGTCGCAGGCCAGCTGGGCGAGCACCGACGGCACGCCGTAGGCGCCCGTTCCCGGGGCGGCCGTGAACCGCTCGCCGACCTCCTTCTGGACCATCCCGACCCAGCCGCGCACGCCGCCGAGCTCCTCGATCGTGCGCAGGATCGCGCCGGCGGCGATGCCGTAGGGCAGGTTGGCGACGACCTTCGTCGGCGCCGGCTGCAGCGCGCCGAGGTCGAGCTTCATCGCGTCGGCGAAGTGCAGCGTGACGTTGGCGAACGGGTCGGTCGCGTCGCGCAAGGGGGGCTCGAGGGCGCGGTCGAGCTCGACGACGTGGACGTGCGACACGCGCTGTGCGAGGTACTCCGACAGCACGCCGAGGCCGCCGCCGATCTCCAGCACGACGTCGCCGGGCTCAAGCCGCGCCTCACGCTCGATGACCCCGAGGATGTTGGAGTCGATGAGGAAGTTCTGGCCCAGGTCGCGCTTGGGGCGAACGCCGAACTCGCGCATGCGGCGCAGGCTCGGCTGGCTCGGGCCGGTGACGTTCACCAGCCGAACACGGCGGCGGCGTTGTGCTCGACGAGCTGCTCGAGCTGCTCGTACTCGATCCTCCGCTGCTGCGCGACGAAGCGCGCGGTGTGAACGACGAACGCGGGCTCGTTGCGGTGCTTGCGGACGACCTGCGGCGTGAGGTACGGGGCGTCGGTTTCGACGAGCAGCCGCTCGCCGGGCACGCGCTGGGCCGCCGCGGCGAGGTCGCGCGCCTTCGGATAGGTGACGTTGCCCGCGAACGAGATCCACCACCCCTGCGCCACGCACTCGTCGAGCCGGTCGGGCATCGAGAAGCAGTGCAGGATCACCTCCAGGTCGGCGGCCTGCTCGCGCAGCGTCGCAATTGTGTCGTCGTCGGCGGCGCGCGTGTGGATGACGAGCGGCTTGCCGGTCGCGCGGGCCAGCTCGATCTGCGCATCGAACGCGCGCCGCTGGTCCTCGTGCGGCGCGTGGTCGCGAAAGTAGTCAAGGCCCGTCTCTCCGATCGCGACGCAGCGCGGGTGCTCGGCGAGTGCCTGCAGCTCCGCAAGGTGCCCGTCGTCGAAGCCCGTCGCCTCGTTGGGATGGCGCCCGATCGCCGCGAACACCTGCGGGTAGCGCTCGGCGGCCTGCAGCGCCGCGCGGCAGGTCGCGCCGTTCGTGCCGACCGTCAGCATGCGGGTCACGCCTGCGCCGACCGCCGCCGCGACGAGCTCGGCGTCGTCGGGCTTGCAGACGTGCAGGTGCGTGTGGCTGTCGATCATGTGCCGCCGTTGAGGCTACGCCGCCCGGATGCGGTGGCGTGATGCGTCAGGCGGGTACGAGTCAGGTCGGCCCGTTGGTGGGCACTACGGTTTGGGAAACAGCGCAGCGAGCGTGGAGATGGCGCCGAGCCGACCGGCCTGCATCCGCGCGCACTCGAGCTCGATCTGCGGCGAGTCGAGCGCGTCGAGCAGCTTGCCGGTGCTCTCGGGCAGCCACGGGTGCAGGACGACACTGACGACGCGCAGGCCCTCGATCAGCGAGGCGAGCACGCTGTCGAGCTCGGCCGCGCGCTCAGGGTCCTTGGCCAGCGTCCACGGCGCACGCTCCTCGACGTAGCGGTTCAGGCGGCGCACGCGCAGCCAGATCGCCTCGCCGGCAGCCGTGAGGTCGGCGCGGTCGAGCTGCTCGGACACCTCGCCCACCAGGCCGTCGATCTCCGCCGCCAGGTCGGCGTCGAGCTCGGCGCCGGGCACGACGCCGTCGCGGTAGCGGTGGACCATCGCGATCGTACGGCTCGCGAGGTTGCCGAAGTCGTTGGCGAGCTCGGACTCGTAGCGCGCGCGAAAGCCCTCCTCCGAGACGGCCCCGTCGTGACCGAAGGACACCTCGCGCATGAGGTAGAAGCGCAGGGCGTCGGTTCCGTACTCGTCCATGATCTTGAACGGGTCGATCGCGTTGCCCGCCGACTTGCCCATCTTGTCCTTGCCGATCAGCAGGAAGCCGTGGACGAAGACGTGCTCGGGCAGCGGGAGCTCGGCGGCCAGCAGCATCGCCGGCCAGAAGACCGTGTGGAACTTCAGGATGTCCTTGCCGATGAGGTGAAACTGCGCCGGCCAGAAGCGATCGGTCAGGTCCTCGCCGGGCCTGGCGTAGGACAACGCCGTGTAGTAGTTCAGCAGCGCGTCGAACCACACGTAGAAGACGTGGCCCTCGTCCCACGGCACCGGAACGCCCCAGGTGAACGTCGAGCGACTCAGCGAGACGTCTTGCAGGCCCGACTCGATGAACGCCCGCGCCTCGTTGTAGCGGTGGCGCGGCATGACGAAGTCCGGCTGCTCGTCGAGCAGCTTGAGCAGGTCGTCCTGGAAGGCGGACAGGCGAAAGAAGTAGTTGTCCTCCTTCTCGCGCGTCAGCGGCAGCTTGTGGATCGGGCAGAGGTTGTCGTCGCCGGCTTCGGCGTCGGTCTTGAAGTCCGCGCAGCGCGGGCAGTACCAGCCCTCGTAGACGCCCTCGTAGACGTGCCCGTTCTCGCGGATGCGGCTGAGCACCTCCTGCACCTTGGCCTTGTGCTCGGGGTCCGTGGTGCGGATGAAGAAGTCGTTTGAGACGTTCAGCCGCGGCATGAGGTCGACGAAGCGCGGCGCGTTTCGGTCGACGAGCTCCTGCGGCGTCAGCCCCTCGCGCTCGGCCGCGAGGGCGACGGGCTCGCCGTGCTCGTCGGTCCCGGTCAGGAAGAAGACGTCCTCGCCGCGCTGGCGCATGTGGCGCGCCATCACGTCTGCGGCGATTGTCGAGTACGCGTGACCGAGATGCGGCGCCGCGTTGACGTAATAGATCGGCGTGGTCACGTAGAAGGCCATCGATCCCGCAGGCTAGTGGGTGGTCATCCGGCCGCGCCGGGCGGTGGACGCCGCGCCTCCGGCTGCACAAGACGGGATTCGACTCCGCGCTCACGACGTCGCCCGCGCGACCGCGAGCGCGGTCCGCCGCCGGCGCGTGCGCACGTGCACGAGCCCGCCGAGCGGCAGGCCCAGGCCGACGAGCGCAAGTCCGAGCCAGACGAGCCAGGGCATGCGAGCAGCCGGCGCGGGCGGTGTCCCGGTCGGCTCAGGCAGCTCGCGCGCCCGCGGGCGCGGGTCCCTCGGCGCGACGACCGGCGCCGGCCTCACCCGCAGCGCCGGGCGCCCGACCGGCGGCGCCCGCAGCGCCGGGCGGGCCACCGGTGGCGCCCGCAGCGGTGGGCGGCGGCGCGCCGCCGGCAGCGGCGGCGGCACCGCGCGCGGCGCGCCCGCCAGCAGGCCCAGCGGATCCACGTAGGCGCCCGTCGCCGCGACGCGCGCGCCGAGGTGCACGTGCGGACGCGGACTCGGGCGGCCCGCTCGCCCGATCGGAGCGCCGCGCCGGACGTCCTGCCCGCGCCGCACGACGATCGCGCCGAGGTGCTGGAGCGTCGCGATCAGGCGCCCGCAGCGCACGCTTACGGTCAGGCCACCACGCGGCACGCGTCCCGCGAAGCCCACCCGCCCGCCACAGGCGGCGCGCACACGCGTCGCCTGTGACGCGGCGAGGTCCACGCCCCGGTGCTGGCCGGCCGCGAACCGGTCGGGTCCGACGGAGAACGGGCGCAGCACGGCTCCGTCCACGGGCCGCTGCCACGCACCCGCCGCCGCGCCGGCTGGGGACACGGCGACAGCGACGAAGACGAGCACGACGAGCCAGCGGGAGTGCATGCGCCGACGCTACGCCGCCGCCGCGCCGCAGCGGCCGGACGCGCGCCTTTCGTCACAGCATCGCGCGCGCTTGTTCACACATCGGCGAACGCGCCGCCCGAAGCGAACGCGCACACCGCGCCGCCCGAAGCGAACGCGCACACCGCGCCGCCCGAACCGAACGCGCACACCGCGCCGCCCGAAGCGAACGCGCACACCGCGCCGCCCGAAGCGAACGCGCACAGCGCGCTACACCTCCGTGACGATCTCCTCGAACGGTCGGCGATCGGCCCGCGCCACCCACTCGTCCGCAGCCAGCGACTGCGGGTCGCGCCGCGGCCTGGTCGGATAGCCGAATGTCAACACCGTCGCGACGCTCTCGTCCTCGCCGTGGCCGACGGCGGCGCGCAGGCGCTCGCCATCGGCGATCCCGTTCGGACAGGAGCCGATCCCGTCGTTGGACGCCGCGAGCATCATGTTCTGCGCGGCGCGGCCGGCGTCGAACGCCGTCGGCCCTTTCGCGCCGATCACGACCGCGACCACGAGCGCCGCGCCGCGCACGTTGTCGCCGGCGTAGACCGACGACGCGACCTCCTCGCGGATGCCCTCGTCGCGCACGATCACGAAGCGCCGCGCCTGGCGGTTCTTGGACGAGCCCGCGACGCGCCCGGCCTCGAGGATCCGGCGCTCGGCGGCGAGCTCGAGCGGGCGCGGCGCGTAGTCGCGCACCTCGCGCTTGCTCGCCACGGCCAGGAATGCGTCCACGGCTTGAGAATACGCCTCAGAGCCGCGGCGCCTCAGAGCCGCGGCGCCTCAGACCCGCGGCGCCTCGTCGATCCGCTCGATCCACGCCGCCAGCCGCGGGTGGTCGTCGCCCAGCCGCTGGTAGCCGTCGAGCACGCGGTGAAACAGCTCGTCGTCGGCGGGATCGCGCCACAGCGCGTACTTCAGGAACGGGTACGCCGCGCAGTCCGCGGCGGAGAACGCGTCGCCCGTGAGATACGCCCGGCCCTCGAGCATGCCCTCGAAGCGATCCAGCGCCGCCTGCATCCGCGCCGCCAGCGCGTCGATCCGCGACACGTCGGGCAGGTCGCGGCAGATCTCGGCCTCGATCGCGTTCGGTGCCGCCTTCCAGACGTCGTTGAACCAGTCGACGAAGTGGATCATCCGTGCGCGGCCGGCGGCGTCGGCGGGATACAGCGGCGGCTGCGCGTAGCGCTCCTCGAGCACGCGCACGATCTGCATCGAGTCGAACACGACCGCCCCGTCGTCGAACTCCAGGACCGGCACGAGCGACTGCCCGGAGACCCGCTCGACCGGCGAGCGGTCGCTGTACTCGATCCAGACGGAGTGCACCTCGAGGCCCTTGTGCGCGAGGGCAAGCGCCACGCGCTCTACGTTCGTGGAGAACGGCGCGCGGTACAGGCGCATCACGCGCCCGGCTCCTCCTTCATCAGCGCGCGGTACAGCGCGTTGGCCTTGACACCGGTCAGCGACGCGACGACCGAGCTCGCCGTGCGCGGCTTGGCGCCCGCCGCGACGAGCTTGCGCAGCGCGCTGAGCGCCGGCGCGAGCTCGGGCTCGCTCAGCCGCGCGCCGCCGATCACGAGCACGACCTCGCCGCGTGGCGGCTGCGCCTGGTAGCGCGGGGCAAGCTCGCCGGCCGTGGCGCGCACGACCTCCTCGTGGACCTTCGTCAGCTCGCGGCAGACCGCGACGGGCCGCTCGGGATCGATCGACGCCAGCACCGCAAGCGACGCGGCGACGCGGTTGGGCGACTCGAAGGCGACGATCGTCTCGGGCGCGCGCAGCAGGCTCGTCAGCTCGCCGCGCTTGCGCGGCAGATAGCCGACGAAGCGCCAGACGTCCGCCGGCAGCGCGCTCGCGACCAGCGCCGAGACCGCCGCGCTCGGCCCTGGCAGCACCTCGACCGCCAGCCCCGCGGCCACGCAGGCGCGTACGAGCAGGAAGCCCGGGTCGCTGACCAGCGGCGTTCCGGCGTCCGACACGAGCGCCACGACGTCGCCCTTCTGCATCCGCTCGACGAGCTGCGTCGCCCGCGAGCGCTCGTTGTGCTCGTGGTAGCTGACGAGCTTCGCCGACACGCCGTAGCGCTCGAGCAGCACGCGCGTCCGGCGCGTGTCCTCGCACGCGACGACGTCGGCCTCGCGCAGCGCGCTGAGCACGCGCAGCGTGACGTCCTCGAGGTTGCCGATCGGGGTCGGACAGACGATCAGGCGGCCGAGGGTCACACCCGGGATCACAGCAGACCGGCTATGCGAAAGCCCCGAGCTCGTCCAGCGCGAGCGTCGCCGCCCCGAGCATCCCGGACTCCGCGCCGAAGCGTGCGGGCACGATCCGCGCGTGCTGCTTGGAGGGCGACAGCGCGCGCTGCATGACGACCTCGCGCGCCGGCTCGAGCAGCAGCTCGCCCGCGGCGATCACCCCGCCACCGATCACGACCACGTCGGGGTTGAGCATGTTCACGAGGTTCGCCACGCCGACGCCCAGCCAGCGGCCGATCGCGGCGACGGCATCGACCGCGGCCGGATCGCTGTCGTGGGCGAGCTCGGTCACGAGCGGGCCGCTGATCTCTCGCCCCGCGGCGAGCGCCCGCCCGAGCCCCGAGCGCGGTCGCTGCAGCGCGAGCCGCTGCGCCTCGCGCGCCAGCGCGGTGCCCGAGACGAGCGCCTCCAGGCAGCCGCGGTTGGGGCAGTTGCCGTTGCAGCGCGGCCCGTCGGCCTGCACGACCATGTGGCCCAGCTCGGCGCCAGCGCCCTGGCTGCCGCGCTGCAGCGCGCCGCCGACGACGAGCCCACCGCCGACCCCGGTGCCGATCGTCAACAGCGCCGCGTCGCGCGCCTCGCGCGCCGCGCCGAAGCGCCACTCGGCGAGCATCGCGGCGTTCGCGTCGTTGTCGACGAACACCGGCAGGCCGATCCGCTCGGCGACGAGATCGCGAAACGGGACGTCGGCGAGCGGCAGGTGCGTCGACATCACGGCGATGCCGCGACGCTGGTCGATCAGGCAGGGGATGCCGATGCCGACCGCCTTGACGCAGCCCGATCCGCCCTCGATCGCGTCGCGCACCTCGCTGACCGCCGAGACGACGGTGTCGATCACCGCGTGGTGGTCGGCGGCATGCGCCGCCCGCGTCGCACGGTGGTGGACGTTCAACTCCGGATCGACCGCGCCGGCCAGGAGCTTCGTGCCACCGAGGTCGACCCCGATCACACAGCCGGTCGACACGATCGGCCACCATACAGGGCTTCATGGTGCCACCCGAGGAGCCCGAGGAGCCCGAGGGGCGCCCCGAATACCGCGTCTATCGCTCGCGCAAGCCGCTGTTCTCGCGGCGCGACAGCGACGACAGCGACGAGCTGCGCCGCCTGCGCGGGCTGGACAGCTCGGGCGGCGCCGGCGCCGGCGCCGCGCCGCAGCCCGCCAAGCCCGCGCGCGAGCGCCGCCGCCTGCGCATCCCCCGCCGTCAGCGTGCGCCGCGCGTGCGCAAGTCCGTCGGCGGCTGGCGGATCGTGCGCTGGCTGGTGCTCGCGGTGATCGCCTGGGTCGCGCTGTCGGTCCTCGTCTTCCTCGTCAGCGCGCAGATCCAGCAGGGCAAGGTCTCAGACGCAAACGAGCACCTCGGTGGCGCCGGCTATCCGCTGACGTCGCCCAACAACCTTCTCGTCCTGGGCTCGGACGTGCGCAACGAGGAGAACGCCGAGCCCGGCGCCCAGACGACCGGCAACGGCCGCTCGGACTCGATCCTGCTGCTGCGCATCGGCGGCGGCGCCAACAGCCGGATGTCGATCGCGCGCGACACCCTCGTCGAGATCCCCGGCGTCGGACGCCAGAAGATCAACGCCGCCTACGCGATCGGCGGGGCCTCGCTGGCCGTGCGGACGGTCGAGCGGTACACCGGCATCGACATCAACCACGTGATGATCGTGAGCTTCGAGGACTTCCCGGACCTGATCGACGCGATGGGCGGCATCACGTACCGCGGCAGCTGCGTCGTCTCGCGCATCAACGGCGGCTTCAAGAACGGCGGCTTCACGCTGCGCCTGAAGGCCGGCAAGACGCATATCGACGGCCGGCAGGCGCTCGCGCTCGCCCGCACGCGCAAGAACCTCTGCAACCCCAACGAGGACGACCTGACGCGGGCGCGGCGCCAGCAGAAGATCGTCGGCGCGATGAAGCGCCGGCTGCTGGCGCCGGTGGCGTTCGCGCGCCTGCCGCTGATCTCCTGGAACGTCCCCAAGGCGCTGCGCTCGGACATGAGCGGGCCGACGCTGCTGGGCGTGTTCGGCGCGCTGGCGGTCGCCGGCACGCCGCAGACCGAGGTGCTGGGCACGGTGTCCGGCGAGATCCCGGCGGACGTCAAGCAGAGGAAGGTGCGCCGCTTCCTGCGCGGCTGAGGCGGGACGTCGAGCCCGCGGCGGCGGCGGCCGGCGCTACGTGGACTTCTTGGGCGTCGAGGCCGGCGACGAGCTCTTGGCCTCGGACTTGGCCGTGTCGGCCTTCTGCCCCGCCTTGGACTCCGATGGCGCCCCGTCGCCCTTCTTCGAATCCTCGCTCTTCTTCGCGTCCTCGGACTTCTTCTCGGAGGCCTTCGTCTCGGCGTTCTCGCGAGCGCGCTTCTTCGTCCCGTAGTCGGTGTTGTAGAAGCCCTTGCCCTTGAAGTGCACCGCGATCGGGTGAAAGACGCGCTGCAACGGGACGCCGGTGTCGGGGTCCTCGGTGAGCGGCGGATCGGTCATCTTCTGCATGACCTCGAGGATCGTTCCGTCTGGGCGGCGGTACTCGTAGAAGGGCACGGACGACCCATTATCTAGCATGGCCCTCAGATGGTTGAGCCCACCACGCGCGCCTCAGACGCGGTCACCATGGACAAGATCGTTGCGCTGTGCAAGCGGCGCGGCTTCATCTTCGCGTCCTCGGAGATCTACGGCGGCCTTGGATCGACGTACGACTACGGCCATTACGGCGTGCTGCTCAAGACCAACGTCAAGAACGAATGGTGGCGGGCGATGGTTCAGGAGCGCGACGACATCGTCGCCCTCGACAGCGCGATCCTCCAGCACCCGCGCACGTGGGAGGCCTCGGGCCACCTCGCCGGCTTCACCGACCCGATGGTCGACTGCCGCACGTGCGGGCAGCGCTTCCGCGCCGACCACCTGGGCGAGCTACAGTGCCCGCAGAAGCCCTCGAAGCATCCGGGTGAGGCCGACGCCTGCGACCTCACGCAGGCGCGCGACTTCAACCTCATGTTCGAGACGACGATGGGCCCGGTGAAGGACTCCGGCGCGACCGTCTATCTGCGTCCCGAGACCGCCCAGGGCATCTTCGTGAACTTCAAGAACGTGCTGCAGTTCAGCCGCAAGAAGCCGCCCTTCGGCATCGCTCAGGTCGGCAAGTCGTTTCGCAACGAGATCACGCCCGGCAACTTCGTCTTTCGCACGCGCGAGTTCGAGCAGATGGAGATGGAGTTCTTCGTGGCGCCCGACGAGGCGCCGCGCTGGTATGACTACTGGAAGGCCGCGCGCCATGCGTGGTACGTCGAGCTCGGGATCCGCGCGGACCACCTGCGCCTGCGCGAGCATGATCCCGACGAGCTCAGCCACTACTCCTCCGCCACCGCCGACGTCGAGTACCTCTTCCCGATCGGGTGGTCGGAGCTGGAGGGCATCGCCAACCGCGGCGACTTCGATCTCAAGCAGCACACCGAGTTCTCCGGCCAGAAGCTCGAGTACTTCGACGGGCAGACCGGCGAGCGCTACGTCCCGCACGTCATCGAGCCCGCCGCCGGCGCCGACCGCGCACTACTGGCCTTCCTCGTCGACGCCTACGACGAGGACGAGGTCGGCGGCGAGCCGCGCACGGTGCTGCGCATCCATCCGCGCCTGGCGCCCGTCAAGGTCGCGGTGCTGCCGCACATGCGCAAGGACGGCCTGCCCGAGCTGGCCCGCGAGGTCTACGGCAGCCTGCGCGGCCGGATGCAGAGCGAGTACGACGAGGGCGGCGCGATCGGCAAGCGCTACCGGCGCCAGGATGAGATCGGCACGCCGTACTGCGTGACGATCGACCACGAGACGCTCGAGAACCGCACCGTCACCGTGCGCGAGCGCGATTCGCTCACGCAGGACCGCGTCGCGATCGACGACCTGCCCGGCGAGCTTGCGGCGCGCCTGGCGGCGCCGTGGCGCTCGCCGAAGCAGTAGCCCAGACCAGAAGCTTGTGAGGAGCGCCACACACTCTGGCGCCGCGTGGGCATAGCTTCCGCGTCATCGTGATGGGGGCAACGGCTGGACTCGTCGCAACATCGCGCGCACTGGCGGCAGCCGTCGTGGCAGCGGCGCTGCTCTGCATCGCGCCAGCGGGCGCGGTCGCAGAGTCGCCGCTGGCCGACCCGGATGCGGTCGTCGAGTCGACCGCCACGCCAACTGACCGGCCCGCCACCGCCGGTGAGACACCCGGCACCGGCGAAACCACGACGGTCGAGCCCACCGACGACCCTTCGACGGGTGAGCCGACCGACGGGACCGACACGGGCGAGACGACGACCGTGGCGCCGCCGCCGGTCGTCTCACCGCAAGTGTTGCGAAAGGATCCGGGGGCGAACAGCGCCGCGAGTCAGCCGCCCGCTCTCAAGCAGGCAGAAGCAGACCGAGCCTGTACGCCGCAGCGTCCGCCGGTCAATCGAATGCTGGCAATCCAGGGCCTCATCGCCGCTGACGAGGGCTCATCGTGGACGCGCGTCGCGCTCTTCATCGCCGCGTGCTTTGCTGCGATCGCGCTCGGCGCCTTCGCCCTGCGCCGCACGGCCGGTCGGCGCCGCGACGCGCCCGCCGCCCAGCGGGGACTGCTGGAAGTCGCCAGCACGGTGGTGGCGATCGCGGGCACCCTGTTCGCGATTGCCAACCAGCTCATCGCCGCGCCACCGCCGCCGCAAGCGGCGATGACGGTGCGCGATGTGCTGCCGCGCATCACCCACGGCGAATATGCGCACCGGATCGGAGCGCATCCAACCGACATCCGCGACAAGCTCGATCGTCTCGAGGTCGGCAACGTCGTCCTGCTCGAAGTACAGCTCACGGGCTATCAGGGCAAGGGGCTCGTGCTGCAGCACGCCTCGTACAGCCTCGACCGCAACGTCAGCGGCACGCTGCTGCGCCGAACCACACGCAGACCGGCTCTGGTGGTCGCCGACGAAGACACCCAGACATCGTTCGTCGCCATCTGGGTGGGCTATCCGAAGAGCAAGCGCTTCGAGGCGCAGTTCCGGTTGATCGAGAACGGTCAGATCAGGCAGATGGCGAGCACCGGCCCGATGAAGGGCTCGTCCTATCGCTACGCCTGCAGCCGCGACGTGCGCGCCGTGTGAGCCGCCTGCGGTACGGTCCTGGCCAGCCAGCCAGTTTTCAGCGTTCGAGGACAGGAGATCGTCCGATGGCCGTGACCGTTCCCCCCGCGACCGAGCAGATCGACTACGCGGATCTGTACGCCCGCTGGGAGCGCGGCAACTGGTCGGCGACCGACATCGACTTCACGCAGGACCGGATCGACTGGCACGAGAAGTTCACGCCCGAGCAGCGCCGCGGCGCGTTGTGGCTCTACACGCTGTTCTTCCACGGCGAGGACTCGGTCGCCGACAACCTGGGGCCGTACATCGAGGCCGCGCCGCTGGAGGAGCAGAAGTACTTCCTCGCGACCCAGCAGGTCGACGAGGCGCGCCACGCCGTGTTCTTTCACCGCTTCATGCACGAGGTCGTCGGCGTCGGCGACGGATCGCTGGGCAACGGCCTGCGGAGCACCGAGCCCGAGCTGACCTGGGGGCATCGCAAGACCTTCGGCCGCCTGGACCGGATGGCCGACGAGCTGCGCAAGGACCACTCGCCGCGCATGCTGGCCAGGGCGATCACGATGTACCACGTCGTCGTCGAGGGCACGCTCGCCCAGCCGGGGCAGCACATCATCGAGACCTCGCTCGAGCGCTTGGACCTGCTGCCCGGCTTCCGCGAGGGGATGCACAACGTCGCGATCGACGAGCAGCGCCACATCGCCTTCGGCGTCAAGCTCCTGGCGGATCTCTACCGCGCCGACCCGCAGGGCACGCAGGAAGCGATCGTCGACCTCATCCGCGAGGTCCTGCAGTACACGCTCAGCGTGCCGATCCCGCCCGGCTGGGACGAGTCCTACACGACCTGCTTCGGCTACTCGCTGGAGGATCTCTTCGAGGAGGGCGCGCGCGCCAACGAGGCGCGGCTGCGCGCGGTCGGCCTGCCGTTGGACGACATCGCCCACTTCCCGTTTCCGATGGACGTCACGCCGCGTGAGCGCGGCCGCCGCGCGCTGGCGCTGCTGCGCGCCGGGCTGCTCGGCGAGGGCAACGGCCCGATCGGCCGCGACCCGCAGACCGTGCGGATCTTCTTCGACCTGCTGGCCCGCAACGCGCGCGGCCACGAGGTCCCGCACGGCACGACGATCCAGTGGGAGTTCCCCGACATGGAGCCCTGGTACCTGCTGCTCGAGGGCGACCATAAGACCGCCCACCAGGGCCGCGTCGCCAAGCCGACGGTGCGCCTGCGGATGCGCTATGACGACTTCGGCGAGCTCGTGTCCGAACGCGCGCAGCCGCACCGGCTGGCGCTGCGCGGGCGCATGCGCCCGTGGGGCGATCCGCGCATCCTGCTCAAGCTCCAGCGGCTGTTTCACTGACGCCGCGGGTATTGTCCGGCGCAGATGCTGCGCCAGGGTCCAATCTCACGCTTCCTGCACGGAGCGATCGAGTATGCGGTGGGCGTGCTGCTGATCGCCGCGCCGTTTCTGTTCGGCTTTGAGTCCAGCGCCGCCGTCGCGCTGTCGGTCGTGGCCGGGGTCGTCGTGCTCGCCGTCGCCGCGAGCACGGAGGGACCGAGCTCGCTGATCGATTCGATCCCGATCGCTGCGCACGTGCTGCTGGACTTCGCGCTCGCCGGGGTGCTGATCGCAGCGCCGTTTCTGTTCGGCTTCAGCGACGAGAGCGGGCCGACGGCGCTGTTCATCATCCTCGGCGTCATGCACCTGCTCGTGACGATCGGGACGCGCTTCAAGCCGCCGCGCACGCTCACCGGCCGCCCCGGGGCGGGCGCGGGCGACGTCGCGGACGACAAGCCCCGCTAGATTGGATCGCCATGAAATATGTCGATATCGCGTCGCGCTTCGGCGACGTCACCCTTCGCCTGACACCGGTCCCGCATCCGTGGAACGAGTCCGAGCTGGCCTACGACGTCCAGCTGACCGGGGTCATCCTCGACGCGTCGGACGTCTACGTGGAGGCCGACGACGCGCCACAGACGCTGATCGAGTTCTGTCGCGAGCTGGCTGACAACCACAAGGGCTTTGACGGTGAGCGCAACTGGGAGTCGGCCGGCGGCGCCCTGAAGATCCGCGCCGACCACGACCAGATCAACGCGACCCGGCTGTACGTGACGCTGACCGGCGGACCGGTGCCACCGTGGAGCGCCTGCGCGGAGCTGCACGTCGATCCGTTTCGCTTCGACCGCGTCGCGATCAACCTGCAGCTGTTTCGCGAAGAGCTGCTCGCCGGCGAGGTCGAGGATCCGACGGCCGAGCCGCCACGGATCGACCCGCGCAAGCGTGCGAGCGAGCCGCTGAAGAAGATCGGCACGCCCAAGCCGCAGCCGGCGTCGAGCTGAGGGCAGGCCCCGGGGTCGGGCTCGGGCTCGGCGGGCAGCGCCGCTGTGTGCAGGCGGTCACCGCCGGTGTGACGAGAGTTTCGGTAATGCCGGGAGGAACTACACTGCGTGGCAATCGTCCGTCTGTTCGACACCATCGTCGCCTGGCTCATGCGTCCGAAGATCAGGCGCGCGCGGCGCTGGTCGTTTGTGGCAACGCTCCCGCTCGGCGCGCTGATCGCGCTGTGGGGCTTCGCGCTCGGCCCGCGCGCCTACCCGCACCGCATCGGCGCGCGCACCGTCGTGCTGCGTGCCGGGCCGATGTACCGCGTGTCCGTACCGCGTGGCGCGATCGTCGCCGCCACCGCACGTCGAGAACGCGTGCCCGACGAACGCGGCCTGGTCGAGCGCGACGGCGAGGTGCTGCTCCCGGTGCGCGGGCGCGTCGACGTCCTGCTCGAGCTCGCTACGCCGTCTGCGTCCAGCGCCCGCTGCACGAGCCGCTACTCACGACGCGGCTGGCGATCGCCAGCGACGACCCCGACGTGCTGATCCAACGGCTCCTGCAGCCGCCGACCGCCGCACCCTGCCGGCGTCCCGCGAGCCTCCCGGCGTTCGGCCTGCTCGACGTCGTAGGCCTCGCCCGCGACGCCGCCCAGCCGGGCTAGTTGACCGCAAGAGCTATGCCTCCGCTGCGGCTGCGGCCGCGACCGCGGCCGCCGGGGGCAGGCGCTCGAAGTCCGCGCGCGGCAGCACGCGCTCCAGCGGGCGTGGCAGCCACCAGTTCCAGCGGCCGAGGACGGCCATCGTGGCGGGCACGAGCACGAGCCGCACGATCGTCGCGTCGACCGCGATCGCGACGGCGGTGCCCAGGCCGATCTGCTGGATCGACGGCACACCGGTGGCGACGAACGTCGCGAACACCGCGACCATGATCAGCGCCGCGCTCGTGATCGTCCGCGCGCTCGTCGCCAGGCCGGAGGCGACCGCGGCGCGCGTGTCGCCGCTCGCCGCATAGCGCTCGCGGATGCGGCTGAGCAGGAAGACCTCGTAGTCCATCGACAGCCCGAAGACGACCGCCAGCACGAGCGGCGGCGTGATCGTGTCGACGTGGCCCAGCGACTGGAAGCCGAACAGCCCGTCGACCCAGCCCCACTGGAAGACCGCGACGATGACGCCGTAGGCGGCGCCGACCGACAGGAGGTTCATGACGACGGCCTTCAGCGGCAGCACCGCCGAGCGCAGCAGCACGAGCAGGACGCCGTAGCTCAGCGCGAGCACGAAGAGAACGATCTTCCACATCGACCCCGACACCTTGTCGGTGAAGTCCACCAGTCCGGCGGTCGTACCTCCGACGTCGACCGTGAGCCGCTGGCTCGTCGGCGCGGCCGGCAGGCCGTCGCGCAGGCGCTCGACGAGCGCCCCGGTCGCGGGCGCCTCGCCGTCGTGGCGCGGCGTGGCGGCGAGCAGCGCGGCGTCGCCGCGGCTGGATGCGACGGGCGCGGCGACGGAAACGACCTCGCGGTCGCGGGCGATCGTCGCCCGCAGCTCGCGCACTGCGGCGGCGTTGGCGGGATCGGCGAGCGCGCCGTCGCGGGTGCGCGCGATGACGACGACCGGCGTGGTCGCGCCCGGGCTGGTCTGCGCGGCGGCGGCCTCGAAGCCGGCGCGCGTCTCGTGGCCGGCCGGGAACTGATCCAGCGCGCCGGCGGCCGTCTGCAGGCTCAGCGCGGGGACCCCGAGTGCGAGCAGCGCGCTGCCGGCGACGGCGATCGACAGGACGGGGCGGCGCATGATGCGTGCCGTCCACCGCTCCCAGAACGGTGCCCGCGCGGCGCGCAGGGGTGCGCGGCCCGACCGGCGCGCGCGGCGCGCGGCGGCGATGCGGCCGAGCAGCCGGCCGGGCTCGTGCGCGCGGTGGCCCAGCAGCGAGATGAGCGCGGGCAGCAGCGTCGAGGCGGTCAGCACGGAGACGGCCACGACGAGGATCGAGCCGAGCGCCATCGAGCGCAGCGCGGTCGTGTCGACAAGAAACAACCCGGCAAGCGACGCGACGACCGTCAGGCCGCTGAACAGCACCGCGACCCCGGAGGTCGCCAGCGCGACCCCGCGCGCCTCGTCGGGCGCGCGCCCGGCGGCGACCTCCTCGCGGTAGCGCGCGAGCACGAACAGCGAGTAGTCGACGGCGACGCCGATCCCGATCATCGAGGCCATGTTCGTCGTGAAGATCGACATCTCCATCGAGCGCGACAGGAAGTAGATGAGCGCGCCCGTGACGAGCACCGAGACGGCGCCGAGCGCGAGCGGCAGCGCCGCCGCGGCGAGCGAGCCAAAGACAGCGAGGAGGATCAGCGCGACGATCGGAAAGCCGACGCCCTCGGCGGTAGCGAGATCGTCCTTCGAAAGCTCCTGAAAGCCCGCCCACAGCGCCGCCTGACCGATCAGGTGCGTCGTGACCGCGCCTTCCGAGCCGGTCGGCGTGCCGATCCCCAGCTCCTTGCGCAGGTCGCCGGCGACGTCGATCGCGTCCCAGTCGTTGACGTCGACGCGCAGCGGGATGATCGCCGTGCCCAGCGCGGGCGCGCCCTGAGCCCCCTGTGCCTGCGCGAGCGCCTGCGGCGTGACGGCCACGTGGTCGGTGCTCGCGGCGGCCTTGCGCAGGCGCTCGATCGCGGCGCGCTGGTCGGCGGTGGTCGCGCCCTTGTGGGCGATCAGGACGACGCCGAGCCGCGCCCGTTGCGTCGCGTCGAAGTCGCGTTCGAGCGACTTCTGCACCGCGTCGGCCTGCGACCCCGGAACGCCAAAACCCCCGCCCGTGAGGTTCTCGGCCTGGCGCGCGGCGAACGGCAGCGCGGCGATGAACACGACGGCCCACGTGACGAGCACGATGCGGCGGTGACGACGAAGGAAGCGGTCCAGCGACAGCATGAGCGCCTGCATGGTGCGCCATCATGCCACTTGGCTGGCTGGCCAGCCAGGTGTCCTTGTGTGATATCGGTCACAGACTTGGGCGGGGCATGGCACGATAACGACGTTCGCCCTACACCGCGATGACGAACGTCGCACCGCGATACCGTCTACCGCGTTCGGCCTGCTCGGCGTCACAGGTCTCGCCCGCGACGCCGTCCGACCGGGCTGACGCCATGAGTAGGAAGTTCACGGGGAGTGAATCGCGGACGAAGAACACTCTCATAACCCAGCCATGACCCCGACCACAGCTTCGAAGAAGGCGCGTTATTGGTAGGACGTCGCTCGCGGGGTGCCTTAGCTCAGGGCGATGAGCGACGCCAGGATCCCGATCGCGGCCTGCCAGATCAGGCTGCTGTTCCGGGGCAGGATCCCGCGCATCGCGGCCGCGTAGGTGTGACTGCCCACGCCATCCTGCTCGGCATGGCGACGCGCCCTGGACACGAACCAGACCCTGCGCCAGTACGCGTTGACGTAGCCGGCGAGGCAGAAGAAGACCGCACCTACTCCGAGGGCAAGGACGATGTCACTCGCGTCCTTGCCCACGAGTTCCCGTGCGGCGATCCCGAACACGACCAGCGCGATGACACAGGCGACCGCAAGCACCCCCCACGCGAACCTGACGGCGCCCGCGTACGCGCTGCGCAGATCTGGATCGGTCTCGTCGGAGACGATGCTCCACGCCAAGTCGCCGTCTCCCACGTCGCCGCCCGAGGGCGTATCGCTTCCCCCCGTCAGGAGATCTACGCGGCGAGCGAGCACGAAATGGACCGTGCGCGTGGGGTCTCCGGGCAACAGGGCCGGATCCGCCCGCCCGGCAGAAAGGCTCACGGTGTGAATGGACGCGGGAGCACGGGCTTGCTGCGCTGCTCGAGCCATTGATCGCGAACTGAGCTCGCACCGCTGAGACCCAGCAGATACACCTCACCTTCCTTGACGTTCCAATCGCGGGTCACTGCGACGTCCTTGCGTCTTGCCGCTGAGCGGGCCATCTGCTCGGCGACCTCCTCGTTGTAGGGACTCGCAGCCCGCAGGCGCTCCGCGCGCCTGGCCGAGCGGACGGCCGACACTATCCCGCGCTCGGCCGCCCGACCAGTCTTCAACGCCGCGCCGGCGCCGACGACGCCCACCACATCCAACCCGGCGCCCAGGTAGTCGCCCTCCTTGACGTTCTTGACCGCCGAGATCGAGCCGGCCGCGATCGAGATGCCGGCAAGAGCGGGCGAGAGGATCGGCCCGGCAGGCGTGAACGCGAGCACGAGCGCCGCTGCGCCGGTGATCGCGGAGATGTCGCTGGCGTGATCGACGACGTAGTTGACGCCCTGCTGGAAGATGTTGGCGCCGATTCGGTCGCGGATCGAGTTGAGCTCCTGCTCGGTGATCGGTCGCAGGCCGAGCGGGTCGGCGAGGTCGACCGGGTTGTTCGCGGCGTATCCGTATGGATTGGCTGCCGCGGGAACCCCCCGCATCGGGGGTAGCAGGTCGGGCGTCGGGAACGAACGCAGCGCCGGTTCGTAGACGCGGTTGTGCAGCCACACATCAGCGCACAGCTCGAGCTCTCCGCGAAAGCCGAGCCGCGGGCCACCGGCGCCGAGCGCGTCCGTGGCGTCGACCACCGCACCCCACGGATCGCGGGGAAGGTCCCCGACGGTGCCCTGCCAATCCGGAGCCAACCACTGCGGCGCGCCACCGTCGACGAGCGCCCACGGCGCCCCCTCGCCGACGACGGCGCCTTCACCGTTCCAGCTCAGCGGCTCGAGCGGATGGGCCGTGTCCCACATGAGCCACGTGCCGTTCACCGCGGCGAGGTCACCGAGCGCGTCAACGGTGATGCTCGTTGCCACGGGCTGCTCGCCTTCCGATCCAGTCTGCTCTACGGCGCTGAGGCGGCCGAGCTCGTCCCAGCGATACTGGCGCTTGAGATCGGGGCCTGTCTCGAGCACCCGCCGCCCCGCGCGGTCGTACGCGACGCGCACGACGCCATCGCCGGCGGCACGCGAGAGCAGCTGCCCGGCCTCGTCGTACTCGTATTCGGCCACGCCTGCGGGCGACGACTCGCGTGTCAGGCGGCCGTTCGCGTCGTAGGCGAACTCGAATCGGCCCGCCGGGGTGCTCGCTGACTCGAGCTGGCCGGCCGCGTCATAGGCGAACAGGTGGCTGGCGCCGTCGATCGTCGCGTCGGCGATCCGGCCGTGCGAGTCGCGCGACAGCTGCGCCGTACGCCGACGATCCCCGGCGTGCATCTCGTAGTGAGCCAGATCGCCATCGTCGTAGCTCCACGACGCACGCATTCCCTCGGCGGTCGCTCCCACGAGCCGTCCGGCCGCGTCGCGCTGCAGCTCGATCGTGCCGAGGGCGGGATGCGCCGCAGCGACGACGTACCCGCCCCCGTCATGCGTGTAGGTCGTCTCGGTTCCGTCGGGATACCCCACGGCCGCACGCTCGCCGTCAGGTTTGTAGGACCAGCGCATCGCGAGGTCGCCGCGGCTGCGCTCGACGAGGCGACCCTCCGCGTCCCACCGCAGGCGGTTGGGCGGCGATCCGGGCTCCGCGAGCCCAGCGATGCGGCCGAGCGCGTCGTACTCGATCGCAGTGGGGGCCGCGTCGGCCGGGCCAAAGGACGCCAGACGTCCGCCCACGCCGTAGGCCAAGCGAACGTCGCGACCCGAGCCGTCGACGATCTGGGCCACCCGCCCGGCGGGGTTGTAGCTCATCGTCGCGCAGCGGCCGAGCTGATCTGTCAGCTCGATCTCGCGACCGACGGCGTCGTAGCGGCGGGCGAACGTCCCCCCCCAGCGGATCGATGGTCTGGGCGAGCCGCCCGAGCTCGTCGTAGCGGTAGCGGGTCGTCGCGCCGTTTGCGTCGGTCGCCGCGACCATCCGACCGGCCGGATCGAACTCGAATCGACTCGCACCCGCCTCGCGATCGCTGACGCCGGCCACTCGTCCGGCCTCGTCGTAGGAGTAGGTCCTGACGCCCTGGCCGGGCACGGTCTCACGCGTCGTGCGACCAGCCGCGTCGTACTCGAAGCGCTCGATCTCGCCGGTGGGCAGGCGACGCTCGACGAGCGCCCCGTCCGGATCGTGAACGAACTCCCAGCGGCGCCCGGCACCGTCGACGAACGCCGAATGGACTCCGCGGCGATCGTATTCGTAGGCGTCGCCGCGGCCGGACGGGTGCAGCACGCGCGCAAGGCGACCGCCGGGTGTGTATTGCAGCCGGGTGATCGCGCCGGTCGCGTCCTGCACCATCCTCGGACGACCGCACAGGTCGTACTCGGTGCGCCGTCCGGTTCCGTCGGGCCGGCGCAGCTCGACGACCCGCCCGAGCGCGTCGAGCTCGAAGTCGATGGACGTGAACCCGTCCGCGATCCCGATGACCCGGCCGATGTGGTCCAGCGAGGCCGTCACCTTCACGCCGTCTGGCGCGGTCTTGGCCACAAGCGTCCCGTTGGGGTCGTATTCGCGCTCCCAGCGTTCACCGAGCGGATCGACGGTCGCGGTCAGCCGCATGAGCGCGTCGTAGGTATGACGCCAGGCGCTGCCGTCGGCCTGCATCACCTCGATGGCGTTGCCGAACACGTCGTACTGCGTGGCGGTCACGTGCCCGAGCGGGTCGACGAATGCCGTCGGCTCGCCGTGCTTGCCGTAGCGGGTCTGCTCGTGCGCGCCATCCGGGCCGGTCACACCCGCGAGCCGGCCGGCCGCGGTGTACTCGTAGCGCCACGACCCGCCGGGTATGCGGCGCTCGACGAGCTGCCCCTTGTCGTCGTAGGAGAAGCTCGAGCGCCGGCCGAGGGGCGTGACTGCCGCGGTCACACGCCCGGCGGCGTCGCGCTCAAGGCGAGTCGTGTTGCCATGGCCGTCGATCGCAGCGATGACGTTGCCGTCGGCGTCGAACTCAAACTCGCGCGTCACGCCGTCCGGGTCGACGATCCGCCGGACGAGTCCATCCTGCGCGGCCTGCTGCGTGACGGCGCCCTCCGGGTCGACAATCTCGGACGGATCACGCTCGTCGCCCTCGTACGCATAGCGCGTCACGCCGCCGGCGCTCGACGACACCTCGACGAGTCGGTCGGCATCATCGTAGGCGAAGGTGAACTCTGCCCCGCTGGGCAGCACCCGGCGCCGCGGACGTGCCCGATCGTCCCATTCCTGAAATGTCACGGCGCCGTTGCGCTCCGTCAGCGAGATCGGGTTGCCCCATCCGTCGTAGCTCATCGAGAGCTGGTGATCGTCGCCGTCGATGACCGCCAGCAGGCGGCCGGCCGCGTCATGGATGTAGGTGTTCACCGCGCCGTCTTCGTCGTCGTCGGTGGTGACGGTCACACGTCCCGGCAGGTAGCTCAGGTAGGTGTGGCGCCCGAATGGCGACAGCTGCTCGACCACCCTCCCGTCATCGTCGTACGTGTTGACGAGCTCGACAACACCATCGGCGTCGATGACCGACACGACACGCCCGTGCGCGTCGAGTTCGTACTGGCGCATCCCGGACTCACCGTCAACTCCTACGAGGTTGTCGACGGCGTCGTAGCGATACGACGCGGCGCGACCGTCCGAGCATTGGATGTCACCGATCCGATCGCCGACCCATGTCACTGCCACGCGCTTACCGCCGGCATGGACAAGCTCGATCAGGCGCCCGTCCGCGTCGTGGTGCAGCATGACCTCGGTGCCCGGCCCGCGGCTCGCGCGCACGGGAAGTCCCGCCTCGTCGAACTCCCAGCGGCCGGCGCCGCCAAACCAGGTCAGCGCGAGCCCGGACGCGAGCGGTTGCACGAGCGCCCGTACCTCCACGATGCGACCGTAGCCGTCCCCCATCCGTGGAAAGAGCGCCTCCTGCCCATCCGGACCGATGAACTCGGCGCCGTCGGGGCGCGCCCTCAGCCGCGCCGTCGCCCACGATGACCACCCGCGCCCGAACGGGCCGACACGCTCGTTGCGACTGTTGTAGGTCCGCTGAAAGGTCAGGGCCTCGAGGAGGCCGTGGCAGCGCAGGTCGCTCTCGACCTCGACGAAGTTGCCGGTGGCCGTATTGACCGGATCGTTCGTGTACCCGGTGGTAGGTGGCGAGCCGTAGGCGACGGGCCCGTCGAATGTGACCGAGTTGCGGTCGTGGTCCAGGCCCGCAGCGCGCAGGCTCGCCTTGATCGCGGCGTCCGGCAGCCGCGCGATCGCGCCGCTGCCGCTGGCACGCCGGAAGGCCGCCGCGATCTGCGCCACCCAGCGCGCGGTGAACCCGTTACCGCGGACGTAACGACCGAACGCGCTGAGCAGCGAGTCGGCATCTAGGGTGCCCCATCTGTTCTCGCTCTGAAAGTCGCTGTAGGCACCTACCAGCGTCCTGAGGGCGGAGTTGAGCTCGCGATCGGCGCTGCGGCTCTTGCTCGAAAACTTCTCCAGGTTGTCAGGACGCGCCGAACTGACACCCATCGATGTTCAGCCCCGCGTTCCGCACGGCGGAGCCGTGGCCACCATGGGCTGGGGGATGATCTCCTCCAGATCCGGTGGCTGCGGCTCGCCGTCTCCGCCCAGCACGTCGCCGACGTCATCGATGAAGTTGTCCTTGGCCTGCTCGGCCTCCCACTTGTCATGCTCGATCTTCCATTCCCGCGCAACGAGCCGGCGCTGCCGCTCCTCACGCGCGAGGTTCGCCAGCTCGTGGAGCATCTCAGCACAGTTGCGCAACTCCGCAGCTATGCGCTCGGCGTCGTTGACGGTGATCGCCATGTGCTCGTGCTCGAACTCGTCTGCGTAGCGGCCGCGCCAGTCAGTCAGCGCGTGCCGGCTGTACGACTTTCGGCTTGAGATCTGTCCCTCAAGCTCGCTGGCCGTTCGCAGCAGCGTCTGCTTGAGCTTCGCTGCTGCGCCCCACGCAAAGGGAACATCCTCCATAATCGGTCCGAGGTCCACCACGCGGGCGCAGCCTACCAGCCGTGTGCGCTCACAACAGCTGGGCATTGTGCGCTGGGTTTTCGGTAACCCGCCCTCCGCATGAACCCGTCCCCAGCCACGTATGCGGGTTGCCCGCCCAGCACCAGCCGAGCTTCGGCGCGCCCTTGCTGATCCAAAGCGCGCAGACGCGGCGGTCGCCGCAGCGCGAGCCTGCCAGCGAGAAGCCACCGTTCGGCGCGATGGCTTCGGGGAAGTGTGTGATGAGCGCGATGCCCTCCTCGATCGTGAGCGGAGAACGACCGCTATCGCGGATCGCCGTGAGTGCTGTGTCGGGCGTGCGGTTCAGGCTGTCGGTCCCGTTGTCGACGTCGCTCATCAGGTACGCGTGACCGGTGGGCAGCGTCACCGCCTCGATCGGGGCGAACGCCGCGAGCTCCTTGGGCGCGAGCATCGAGAGAAAGCCAGCCTTGCCCCGCCGCTGGACGAGCGTGATCGCGACATTGGCGGAGACGAGCGTGCCGCGGATGACGATCACGAAGCCGAAATGGCCAGCATCGTGATCGCTCGGCGTCGAGTGAAGCAAAGCCACTGCCCTCTGGCGCAGCGGCTCCAGCAGACTGGCAAACTCCGCCTCATCCAGCCTAGCCACGCGCGGATAGCCGCTCTTGAGCAGGGTGGCCACTTGGCGGTCGAACTCCACCCCTGCCAGGAGCTCATCCTGCTGGCCATCCACCACTGCGCGCCGTGCGCGCGTGTACCTCTCACCGGTGCTGGCGGCTCGCTCGCGAACCGTCCGCTTCAATGCCCGATCTCTGGTCACGTCGCAATCTTCCTGGCCGGATCCCACGCATCGCGACCTGTGATCGCGTGACAGATGAACGTTCGTTTCGAGACGGGGTGGCTTGCTCCGTCTTCACCTGCCGGGCATGGGCCGACGCGGCTGAGAGGACGCGCCGGAAACGAGCGGCGCGTCCTTCAGCGTAGCCGCGGCGGAACTACGCCTTGGCGAGGTTCGCCGTGAACTGCTTGACGAGCTGCTGGAGGACGGCCTGCACGGTGCCCTCCCCCATCGACGCGGCCTTGCCGCTGACGTTCGCAGTGGCGTCGACCGTCCCGCCGTCGCCGCCGATCGTGATCGTGACGGTGCCGTCGGCGTTGCTCTGGCCGCCGGCCTCCTTGGCCTTGGCCGTGATCACGGCGCGCTTGGAGCCGTCATCCTGCTCGACGATCTCGACCGGGCCGCTGAACGTCATGGCCATCGAGCCCATGTCGACCTTGATCTCGGCCTTGGCCTTCGTCGGGCCCTCCGCCTCGAGAACCTTCGCGCCGGGCACGCACTTCACGAGCTTGCTGACGTCAGAAACGACGCCCCAAGCGTGATCCGGATTTGAAACGCTGAACTTCTCCTGCACTTGGGTTGCCATGAACGGCTCCCTCCGTGTGTCGAGTTCCCCCTCACAAGTGGGCGTACCCGCGCGCGCGCACGTCAACGCGCAGGTCCGTCGGGAGCTCGTGCGCGCCTGCGGCCTACGCGGCGTCGTCGAGCAGGGCGCGCACGCACTTCACGGCGGCGTCGATCGTCGGCGCGAAGTCGCGCTTCTCGGCAAGCATCCGCAGCCAGATCCCGTCGGCGAGCGACAAGAGCACGTCGACGACCGCGGCTGGATCGGCGCCGAGGTGCAGCACGCCCTCAGCCTCCTTGGCGCGCAGCAGCGCCGCGACCTGGTCGCGCAGGCGGCTGAGCAGCTCGCTGAACTCGGCCGCGACATCCTCGTGGCGGCGCGACAGGACGAACAGCTCGAACATCAGCGTCACGAAGCCGGGGTCATTACGCACCACGTCCTCGAGGTTCGCCACGAGGACGGCGATGAAGTCGTCGGCTGTCTGCGCCTGCGCGAGGCCGGCGTCGAGCACCGCCATCCGCACGTCGCAGTCGCGCCGCACGACCTCGACGAGCAGCCGCTCCTTCGTGCCGAAGTAGTAGTGCAGCAGCCCGCGCGACACACCCGCCGCCTTGGCGACCTGGTCGAACGTCGAACCCGCGGTGCCGCGCTCGGCGACCGACGCGCGCATCGCGTCGACGATCCGCGCGGCCTTGTCGCCAGCAAGCTGGCGTTCGCTAGTCGACGCGGCTTCCATGCACCATCACCGCTACGCAGCGTAGCTGGCTGGCCGACCAGCAACCCCGCCAGTCGTTCGGACCCGCGTTACCGCTCGACAGCACGATCACGAACAGCCCACGTGCAGCCGACCTCCCCTTCGAACATCTGGCGCCAGCCAGTCGATGCCCGCGCCCCGGCCCGCGCCCCCGGGACCGAACGAACGAAGGCGCCCCATGTGGGACGCCTTCAAGTTCGCAGTACGACGCGTACGGCGCGTTCGCTCAGGTCGTGGGCGCGGGCGCCTCGGCCGGCGGTGCCGGCGTCGTGTTGGAGGTGTAGTCGAACTCCTCCTCGGCGCCGAACAGCGCGTCGAGCACCTTGTTGCGCAGGCCCTCGGATACGGCGATCGCGACGGCGCCGCCGATGATCGCGACGAGCAGCAGACGGCCGATGCCGCCCTTGCGCTTCTTCGTCGGCGTCGCGTGCTTCGGCGCGTCGCGCAGCGCGGCGGTCGCGTCGCGCAGCGCGTCGGCTGAGCGCTTGACGTCGGCGTGAAGCTTCTTGTCCTCGATGAGGTTCTTCGCGGGCGCCTTGCCCTTGTTCAGCCGGCCGTACGCGTTCTTGGCGGCCTCGAAGGCCACGACCATGTTGTCGCGCAGCTCCTCGTCGTGGATGATCCGCTGGAGGTACGGATTCTCCTTCGCGGTCTGGGCGGCTGCGGCGGCCTTGGCGGCCTTGTCCTTCGCTGCCATCTAGTTCACCTCGGGTTGCTTGCTCGGGCGGGGGCAGTCGGTCCCGTTGAGGCCGTGCGGGACTCGGCGGGATCGACCCTTAGCCAGCATATACCCGGCTTCCGTTGCCGGCAGACGCTCCGATCGGCTCCAGTGCGGCCTCGAGCACGGCGCCGATCTCGCTGACGAACCGAAATTCAAGCTTCTTGCGCAGGTGCTCGGGGATCTCGTCGGTGTCGGGCTCGTTGCGCTCCGGCGCGATGATCGTCGAGATGCCGTTGCGCTGGGCGGCGAGCGCCTTGTCCTTCAGGCCGCCGATCGGCAGCACCTGACCGGTGAGCGTCATCTCGCCGGTCATCGCGACGTCGTCGCGCACGTGCCGGCCGCTGAGCAGCGAGACGAGCGCGGTCGCCATCGTGATGCCCGCGCTCGGCCCGTCCTTGGGGATCGCGCCGGCGGGCACGTGGATGTGGATGTCGTGGTTTGAGAACCAGTCCGACGGCAGGCCCGGCGCGAGCTCTGCCAGGTGCCCGCGCACGTAGGACAGCGCGGCGGCGGCGGACTCCTTCATCACCTCGCCGAGCTGTCCGGTGATCTGCAGCTTGCCCTCGCCGTCGAAGGACTGCGCCTCGATGAACAGCACGTCGCCGCCGACCGGCGTCCAGGCCAGCCCCGTCGCGACGCCGGGCAGCCGCGTGCGGCGCTTGGTCTCGGAGTAGTAACGCTGGCGGCCGAGCAGCGCGCGTGCCCGCGCCTCGCCGATCGACCCCTTCGGCGTCCCGCCGCCGGCGACCTCGCGCGCGACCTTGCGCGCGATGGCCCCGATCTGGCGCTCCAGCTCGCGCACCCCCGCCTCACGCGTGTAGTCGCCGATCACGGCGCGCAGCGCGGCGTCGGTGATCCGTAGCTGGCTGCGCTTGAGGCCGTTTCGCTCGGCCTGCCGCGGCACGAGGTAGCGCTTGGCGATCTGCAGCTTCTCGTCGGCGGTGTAGCCGGCGATCTCGATCGTCTCCATGCGGTCGTGCAGCGGCCCGGGGATCGTGT
>Ga0136615_10000047_pt1 | contig 42322 bp, 34 predicted proteins | sample AntDrymUQ2882206_2_FD_106647 | JGI IMG/M metagenome (GOLD analysis project Ga0136615, IMG submission 106647) | Polar desert sand microbial communities from Dry Valleys, Antarctica - metaG UQ288 (22.06) | ecosystem: Environmental > Terrestrial > Soil > Desert | place: Antarctica: Dry Valley... | reverse complement strand
GAGAAGCTGTCGCGCACCGCCTCTGTAAGAGGCCAGCGCCCGCATCGTGTTGACGGGATCGCGCTGGCTCGCACCGCCGCCAACAGCCCGAGCGGACCGCCCGCCCGGCGGTACGAAGTCCTGGGGTTCGAGTCCGTTCGCCGCGTGCGGCCTGAGCGCTCTGTGGACCAACCGCGACACGGCTACCCGTCTATGCAACGAAGCGCGGCTGTGAGCGGCCGGGTGATCCAACCGGGCGCGCGCAGCGCATTGGATGTGCAAGGGACGCGCCGTCCCCCTCCTGGCGCTCCCGGTGTCCCGAACGCCCGCGCGGCCGCCCTCACTCCCTTTGGGCGGCCGCCCGGCGCCGTGCAACGCTCGTGCTCCTCTACGGCTGAGCCGCGAGCGCCAGCGCGTCGCTAGTCGTGAGGTACGGCTCGGCGTCGTCGCGCATCCTGGCGTAGCGCACGGCGCAGGTCGTCAGCCATCCCAGCGCTCCCCACAGCGGTGGTCGCAGGTCCACGTGCTCGGCGGTCAGCAGTTGGATCCAGGCGTACGTGCAGGCGTCGTCGACGATCTCCGGATCTCGGCTGCCGCGGCGGCGGACGACGCGGTGAAGCTGTGCGTCGTGCCGGGCGACCATCGCCGTGATCTGACTCAGGCGCTCGGCCTCGTGCGCCGTCGCTTGCTCACGGGCGGGGTCGGCGTCGCGCTCCTCGGCCGGACACGTCGCGGCGCTGGGGGCGGCGGACGACGAGGTCGTGGCGGATCGGTCCATGCGAGGTACTCCTGGTAGCGGCCGAACCGGTTGCCGGCCCTCGTCCCTTCATCCGAACTGCCGCGCAGGAATCTGACCGTCGCCACGCGCGAGCACCGCCGCCCACACGCGGGTAAGAAGATCGCGATCGGCTTCGGCTACAAAGGACAGACGGCCAAGGCGAACCGAAGGGCCCACAACCGACGTGCGCACGAGCGACCCAGCAGCACCAACAGCCGAAGACCCGGACGCGACGCTGCTTCGTCAGCTCGTCCTTGCCCGCAAGCGGCCCGACGGCGTCCTGCGCGAGCAGCTCATCATGACGCGGCTGCTCAGCCGTCACGTCGCCAACATCCGCCGCATCGTCGCCTTGCGCGCGTACTCGCAACGGCCCTCGGATGCCGACATCGACGAGATCGTCGGCGGTGTGCTGATCCGTGTCGCCGACGCGCTCAACAAAGACGTCGACGCGAGCAGTTCCCTGCGCGCGCTCGTCGCGGTCAACATCGAATGGGAGGTCATCGACTACGTCCGCCGGCGCCGCCGCCGCGCCCGCGAGGTGCATCCCGAGATCGAGGACTTCCCGGACCCGGCCACGCCCGAGGCGCCGACGCTCGCCGACGAGGCGCGCGCACTGCGTGAGCGGATCGCCGGCCTCTCGGGTCGTGACCAGCAGTTCATGGCCGAGCGGATGCTGCTGGGTCTCAAGCCGGAGGAGATCGCCGGGCGCCACGGCGTGCACCGCCGGGTCGTCGACACCGCCACCTCGCGCGCGCTCAAGAAGCTGCTGGCCAGCGACGAGCTGTCGGATGTCCGCCATGCCCGCGCGGTACGGGCGGCCGGCGGCGACTGCGACGTGGCGCGGCACAATGACCGCAGAGGAGGAACGGACTCATGATCGACGCCTTCGACCAGGCCTTCCTGGCCGCGATCGACGATTTGAACGCCGGTCGCCTGCATGACGATCCGGGGCACTACCTGCGCACGGTGCCCGCCGCACGCCACGAGGAGTTCACCCGCCGCCTGACCGCCCTGATGGTCGCCCGCGGCCCCGCCGACCACGACGAGGTCACCTCCGAGGCCTACGACGCAGCGCTGTCGGCCGTGGCGGCGGCCACGTCGGCCAGCGGATCGGCGGGCATCCTGCCGGACGCGCTGCGCCGGCTGCGCAAGGTGCGCGGCATCGAGCGCGACACGGTCATCGACGCGCTCGCCGCCGAGTACGAGCTCGGCCCGGCCGGCCGCGACGCGCTGCGCCGCCAGTACCACGCGCTGGAGTCCGGCGCCCTGATCGGGCCGAACATCGCCCACCGCCTGCTGCGCAGCCTGGCCAGGCACCTGGACGCAGACGGCGAGGACTTCATCGCCGCCGCACGCGCGGTCGTGCGTGGCTCCGTGCGTCCGCGGTCGCCTCTGCTTGCGTCACCGGCGATGGGCCGCAGCGCCGGCGGTGGGCAGCCGCGGCGAGCGCCGGCGCGGACGGCCGGACCGCGGCAGATCGACCGCTCCCCCCCGGACGTCGAGCTCGTCGAGCGCCTGTTCACCGGAGGACCCGACGCTTGAGCCGGTGACCGAGACCATGGCCAGCCAGTCCCAGCCCAAGCAGGCCGCGATCGCGGTGCTGCGCGACTTCGAGACGCGCTTTCGCGTCGCCCACGCGCCGCCCGTGCCCGTCGAGCGGATCGCCACGTCACTGCTCGATCTGCTCATCGAGGAGTGCGACGACGTGCGCACGGTGCCGGGCGCCCCGACCGACCAGGGACGCCTGTCGGGAATGATCGTCCCGGCGTCGCGGATCATCTGGCTGGATCGGACCGAATGCGCGCGCAGCCGCGGACGGAGGCGCTTCACCATCGCGCACGAGTGCGGGCACTGGGTCCTGCACATCGCCGGCGCCGACCAGCCGGTGTGCTGCGTTGCCGAGGACGTCTCCGAGCAGGCGGACGTGGAGAAGGTCCGTCAGTTGCGCCGCCGCGAGTCCGACGCCAACGCGTTCGCGCGCGAGCTGCTCATGCCGGAGTCGCTGATCGTCGAGCAGGCGCAGGCGACCGGCTGCAATCTCGCGGCGCTGGCCGAGCGCTTCGACGTCTCCGTGCCGGCGATCCGCCTGCGGCTGCTGACGCTGGGGTTGCTGCCCGCCTGGATGGCCTCTGTACCGACGGGACCGCGCCGGTGAAGATCGTCCACCTGTCGGACACGCACCTGGGCTTCCGCCAGCTGCACCGTGTCAACGACGCGGGCCGCAACGAGCGCGAGCAGGACGTCTACGACGCCTTCGAGCGGGCGATCTCCAAGACGATCGAGCTCGCTCCCGCTGTCGCGATCCACGCGGGCGACCTGTTCGACTCCTACCATCCGTCCTCGGCCGCGCTCGGTGTCGCGCTCGACGGCCTGCGGCGCCTGGGTGACGCCGGCATCCCGGTCGTCGTCATCGCCGGCAACCACTCGAGTCCGCGAGCGGCCGCCGCCGAGCACGTCTTCGCCGTCCTGAAGCGCTTCGGGGGCGCCCATATGGTCTACGGCGAAACCCGCGAGGTGCGCGTCGGCGACCTGGCCGTGCACGCGATCCCGCACGACAACGATCCCCAGCGCCTCGTCGCCGCGCTGCGCCGGGCACGGCCGGCGGCGGATGCTGGGTTCAACGTGCTCGTCACCCACGTCGGCCTCGACGGCCTCGGCAAGGTCGTCGGCTCGGAGGCGGGCTCGGTGACGCTCTCGGGCGAGGTACTGGCCGGCACCGGCGAGTTCGACTACATCGCGCTCGGGCACCTGCACAAGTTCGCGCCCGCGTGCGGCAACGCGGCCTACGCAGGCTCGCTGGAGCGGCTGTCCTGGGCCGACGACGCGCCGGTCAAGGGCATCGTCGAGGTGGACCTCGCCGCGGGCCGCCAGTCGGCCGACTACCTCACCCTGCACTCGATCGAGGGCCGCCGCTTCGTCACGCTCGAACCCGTCGACGCGGCGACGGCCGCCAACCTCAGCGACGCGATCATCGCCCGCGCCGGGGGCGCCGACCTGGCCGCAGCGATGGTGCGCCTGAGCGTGCGCAACGTCTCGGTGGCCGACTGGAACGCCGTCGACCACAAGGCCATCGCCGCCGCCTACGCCGGCTGCCTGCACTTCGAGCGCGAGCCACAGCTGATCGGCGCCACGACGATGAGCGCCGCCGCCGCGCCCGGCCTGCGCGACTTTCTCCTGGGCTGGGCCGGCGAGCATGCGCCGGGCCTGGACCCCGACAACTTCGTCGCCCGCGCGGAGGCGTTCATCGCGCTGGCCGACCAGGAGCTCGCCGCGTGAAGCTGCTGCGGCTGCAGGTGCAGAACTTTCGCTCGTTCGAGCGGCTCGACCTCGATCTCAACGTCGACGGGCTGATCGCCGTGGTCGGCGACAACGGCGCCGGCAAGAGCACGATCTTCGCCGCCGTCGAATGGGGCCTGTACGGCTTGCGCGGGCGGGGCGCGCTGCCCGTCAGGCGCGACGACGCCCCCGACGATCACGACTGCTGGGTCGAGGTCCAGTTCGAGGTCGGCGGGCGCGCGTACGGCGTGCATCGCATCGAGGGCCGGCAGGCGACGCTGTTCGACCTGCCGACCGGGGAGGAGATCTGCACCGGACGCGACGAGACCAGCCGCCGCATCGCCACGCTCCTGGGCCTGACGCGCGACATGTTTCGCGGCACGTTCTACGCGCGCCAGCGCGAGGTCCAGGCGCTGGATTCGGACAATGAGATCAAGCGCCGCGAGCAGGTCGAGCTGCTGCTCGGGATCGAGCGCCTGCGCCGCGCCGTCGGGCACGCCCAGACGGCGGTCAAGGAGCAACAGCACCTGGTCGCGACGCTCGAGGCCGGGGCGCCCGATGTGCAGGCGCTGGAGGCCGAGGCCGAGCGGGTCGCCCGGGAGGTGGAGCTCGGCACGCCGATCGTGCAGGAGGCCGAGCTGCGCCTCGAGGCGTGCAAGCAGGCGCGCGAGCAGGCCAAGGCGCTCCTGGAGAAGATGCGTGCCCAGGAGCGCGCGATGGTCGAGCGTCGTGCGGTCGCGCAGGCCGCCGCGGGCACCGCGCAGCAGGAGCATGAGCTCTGCGCAGCGTTGCGTGCGCAGGTGACCGAGGCCGAGGCGGCAACCGCCGAGCTCGCGGAGCTGGCGCCGCTGGCCGAGCGCGTCGAGCGTCTTGTCGCGCGCGAGCGGGCGATGGACCTCCGGCGTGCCGACCACGAGCGGGCCGCCGAGCTGCGCGCCGGTCAGCAGCGCGCGCTGACGGTCGCCGCCGGGCTCGCCGATCAACTGGCCGCCCTCACTGCTGCCGAGGACGCCGGGAACGGGAGCCCGCGGAGCAACGGCGCCGCGGAGGGCGACCGCGATCTGCCGCATGCGCAGGTCCAGGCCGCCGAGGACGAGCTCGAAGCGCTTCGGCCCGCGCTGCGCGCGCTCGCGGCCGAACGGCAGACGGCCGAGCGGCGCGCGCTCGAGCTGCGCGAGCTGGTCGATGCCGGCCAGCGAGCAGCCGAGCTCGACGCACAGCTCGCCGGCCTGCCGGCCGCCGAGCACGCCGCCGACCAGGCGCTCATGCAGTGGCACGCGCTCCAGGCTCGGCGCGCGCAGCTCGACGACGCGATCCGCCACGACACGGAGCACCGCGAGGCGGTGCTGGCCGGCGAGAAGCAGGCCGCCTGCCCGACCTGTAAGCGCCCGTACGACGAGGGCGAGCTCGAAGAGATCGTCGCCGCCTACGACCGCGACCTGCAGGCCGCGCGCGACCAGCTCGCCGAGCTCGACGAGCGGCTCCCGCGGTTCGAAGCGGCCGCCACGACCGCGCAGGACGCGGCACAGGCGCTGCGCGCGCTGGACGCCGATCGCAGGGCGCTCGGGACCGCTCCGACGAGCGAGGAACTGCCCGCGCTGCGCGACGCGCTCGAGATCGCCACGGCGGAGGCCGGGGGGCTGGCGGAGCAGGAGGCTCGGACCGATGCCCGGCTGACCGAGCGCATCGAGCAGCTTCCGCGCCTGCGCGCGCGTGCCCGCGCAGCCGAGGAGCGCCGCCGGCGCATCAGCGAGCTCGAGGCCCAGCGGTCGCAGGCCGACGGCGAGGCCCGCCTGTACGCCGAGCAGCTGGCGAGCGTCGGGGCAAACGGCTACGACGCGGAGGCGCACGAGCGCTTGGTGGCCCAGGTCGGCGAGGCGCAGGCGGCCGGTCAGCGCTGCGCTGCTCTGCGTGCCAAGGCCGACGGTCTCGAGCTCCTGCGCCACCGGCTGGCCGACCAGGATGCCAGGGCCGCCGCGGCCGAGGCCGCGCGGATCAAGCTCGACGCCGCGGTCACCGAGGTGGCGGTCGAGGCGGCGCAGCTGGTCGCTGCAGACGAGGCGTCCGCCGCTGCCGAGCGTGAGGTCGACGCGGCGCACGCCGCGCTGCTGCAGGCCAGCCGCCAGGCAGCGTCCGAGTCCGAGACCGTCGCCGCGGCGAACGCGCGGCTGCGGGACGCACGCAAGCGCATCGCCGAGCTGCGCGGGCAGCGCCGCGAGCTACGGATCCGCTCGGAGGTCGCCGAGGCGCTCAGCGCGTACCGCGAGGACGCCTCGCGCCGGGCGCGACCGACGCTCGAGCACGAGACGGGCCTGCTGCTGGGGCAGACCACACGACAGCGCTACAACGCCGTGCAGCTCACCGACAGCTATCAGCTCGAGATCGTCGACGGGGGACAGGTCCACCCGCTGCGCCGGTTCTCAGGCGGTGAGCAGGATCTGGCGGGACTCTGCCTGCGCCTGGCGCTGTCGCGCACGCTGGCGCGCCAGCGCGGCGCGGAGACCGGATTCGTGCTGCTCGACGAGGTCTTCGGCAGCCAGGATCTGGACCGCCGCCGGGCGCTGCTCGAACAGCTGCACACGTTCGCCGACACGGAGTTCCGGCAGGTGTTCGTGATCTCGCACACCCACGACGTCGTCGAGCACTGCGACCTGACGATCGACGTGCAGCGCGACGACGACGCGGTCAGCACGGCGGTCGGACCACATCGCTGATCCGATCACCGGACACGAGCCAGGAAACGACCATGGCCCCGTCGTACGGGGCCATGGTTTGAACCTCATCGATGATGCGCCGAAGAGGACTCGAACCTCCACGGGGGAATCCCCCCACAAGGCCCTCAACCTTGCGCGTCTACCAATTCCGCCACCGGCGCAGGGGCCAGCCAGTATAGGCCCGGGCTTGACTTCCGTCCGACACCCCCTCTAGCTTGTGCGAACAGATGTTCGCCCCAGTCGACAGCCGCCACACCTCTCGCGTCAAGGAGCCTGCGCCATGGACCTCGATCTGACGAAGCGCCAGCAGGAGATCTTCGACTTCATCAAACGCCACTCGGCGAAGTACGGCTACCCGCCCACCGTGCGCGACATCGGCAAGGCCGTTGGCCTCGCCTCGTCGTCGACGGTGCACGCGCACCTCGCGAACCTCGAGAAGCTCGGCCTGCTGCGACGCGACCCCTCCAAGCCGCGGGCGATCGAGCTGCTCGATCGCGCCGTCGAGCAGGTCAAGTCGATCGTCCGGCCGGACGGCCTGCCGCTCGTCGGGCAGGTTGCCGCCGGTTCGCCGGTGCTCGCCGAGGAGAACATCGAGGAGTACGTCGACGTCCCGGCGCTGGCGGGCGGCGAGGAGGGCGAGTACGTCCTGCGCATCCGCGGCGAGTCGATGATCGACGCCGGCATCCTGCCCGACGACTACGTGGTCGTCCGGCCGCAGGAGACCGCCGAGGACGGCGAGATCGTCGTCGCCCTGCTGGGCGAGGAGGCGACCGTCAAGCGCTACTTCCGCGAAGCCGACCACATCCGCCTGCAGCCCGAGAACGCGACCATGGAGCCGATCCGCTCACGCGACGTGCGCGTGCTCGGGCGTGTCGTCGGTCTGTTCAGGAGCGTGCAGTGATGGCGACGATCAACCTCGATCGCCACGCCGTGCTGCTGCCGAAGCTGACCCCGCGCGAGGGGCCGACGTTGGAGGACGTGCTCTCCGGCGCCTGGGAGGACCTCATCGCGCACCGCACCGCGACGTGCCCGATCTGCAACGGGGCGATGGAGCCTCGCTACGGATCAGGGCCGTCCGCGGTCGCGGGCCGCTGCGGCGAGTGCAAGACCGAGCTGATCTGAGGGCTGCGCCGGCCTCAGCGCATGATCTGCGCGAGGACGTCGTCGTCCTCCGGTCGCTCGGGCGGGGCCGGTGGCTCCGGCCGCACGTCATCGCCGACGACCTTCGTCTTGGCGGCCAGGTCGCCGAGCCGCGCGCGCCGCTCGCCGGTGGCGAAGAGCGTGATCACGCCGACGAGGTAGAGGCTCGGCAGCCAGTCGAACAACCGCACGACGTTGCGGATGAACACGGGGCCGGCGGCCGCCTTCGTGCCGTCGTCACGCACGACGCGCAGCTTCATGACGCGTTTGCCGAGCGTCTGCGCCCAGACGAGCTCGGTGCCGAAGTAGTAGGCGAAGGTCAGCAGGAAGAACAGCGTCCGCGGCGCGCCCTGCGTCTCGGCCCACAGCGAGTATTCGCGCGCCTCGTCGTTTCCGAGCGTCTTCGCGATAACGACCAGCAGGATGCCGATGAGCGCGACGTCGATGAGCGCCGCCACGATCCTCCGGCCGAGCACGTCTCCCATGCCCGGGACCCTATCTGCGCCTGCGTCGAGATGACGCCCGGCCGGATCGCCTCCGCTGCGATCGCCGCCACGGCCCGGGACGCTGGCCAGTGCGACGCCGACCATCTACGCTGGAAGGGCAGGCCAAGCAGCCGCGGAGGCTCGCCCTTCGAGGAAAGTCCGGACATCACAGGGCAAGGTGGTCGGGAACCCGACCCGGGGAAACCCGCGGGAAAGTGCCACAGAAACACACCGCCGATGGCGCGTCAGCACGTGCGGCGCGCACAGGCAAGGGTGAAAAGGTGCGGTAAGAGCGCACCGGCGTCGTGGCGACACGGCGGCCAGGCAAACCCCACCCGATGCAAGGCCAAGCAGGACCGCTTGCAGGCTGCCCGCCAAGGTCCAGGTCGGCCGCGTCAGATGGATGGCTGCTCAAGACAGAATCCGGCTTATCGGCCTGCTACGGAAAAGCCCCGCTCCGGCGGGGCTTTTCTATGGGTGGTGTGGGGTGGTGGGGCGAGTTGGGCCGGGGTGTCTCGCCGGCGTAGGGATCGCGCGCGACGCTGGGGTACGGCAGCGGTGAGGGAGAGCGCGCGGATGCGGGTGACGCCGCGCCCGTGGGTGGCGCCGCGCTCGTGGGTGGCGAGACGGGCCGTGAGCCGCAGGCGCGGGTGCGGGTGGACCGACTCGCGACGCGCCGCAGGCGGTCATGACGCACCGAGCGCGGATATGGCGCCGCGTGCGACACGACCGCCCGCTCGATCCAGGCGCGGGGTGCTCGCGTTGCGACTTTCCCGGCGTTGACCGGCAAACTCGCAAACGCAACGGCGGACCCGCTCCAGACCCGGTGCGCGCCGGCGTGCCTGGCGGATCGTGCTCGGATATGCGAGCACCATTCGCCAGGCGCAGCGTCCAGACGCATGACGGCGAACCCGGTTGACACCCGGTCCGCTGCGATCGGCCGACGGTCGCGGCGCCCGCATCATACCGTCTTCATCGACAACGTGCCGCCTCGGCGCTCCGGGCGCTCCGGGCGGCCCCGGCACCTCGAGAGTCCGCGGGCCGGGCGGGCTCCGCAGGATCGGAGCCCAGGCGTCCCACCCCTTGCGCGAGTTGTTCACGTGGGCGATGAACAGATCGACGCGGCCGCTGGGGAACGGGCGCGCCGAGTCTCGCGGGCGAGTTGTTCACGTGGGCGGTGAACAGATCGACCCGACGCTGGGGAACCGGCGCTGGGTGGCCCCGGCGCCCCGGGCGCTCCCGGCATCCCCGGCGTTTGCGATCCCGCGCCCAGGTGCGCCGGCGGCCCCGCGCCCCTCAGGCGCCAACCACGGGGTGTGACGAATAACCCGCGCTGGGCGCGGATCATTCGACACACCCTCCGGCTGGCACGTTGCGGTGGGGGCGCCTCTGGCGGATCGTGCTCGCATGGCGAGCACGAAGTGCCAAGCATCTCCCCGGACATGCCCGGGACAGCAGGACGTCCCGCCCCGGCACGCACCCCGGCCGTTTCCCCGCCCGCCGCACTGGGCGCCACGAGGCCCGGACCCCGATCCTCATCGCTGCCGTTTCCCGGCGTGACGCGGCGCCGGGCGCGCACATGTCACCAACCAGCCAATCGCTCCCGAGCCGACCGCACCAACCCCGGCCCCTCAACCCAACTCCGCCAGCGCCTCCTCGAGCGAGCCGTGCAGCGGCGCCGCGCGCCCGAACTCGACGAGCTCGAGCGTGCGCAGCACCATGCTTCCGCTCGGCGTCACCACGAGCACGCGCTGACGGCGCTCGGTCAGCCGGCTCGTCAGGGCGAACAGCTTGCGGATCGCCGTCGAGTCCAGGAAGCCGACGCCGGTGAGGTCCAGCACGGCGCCGTGCGCGTCGGTTGGCACCGCGGCCTCGACGAGCTCGACGATCCGCGCCGCGTTGAAGACATCGAGCTCGCCGCTGACGCTGACGATGACGTGGTGCCCGTGCTGCGCGCTCGAGAGCGTGGCGCCGTCGATGTTCATGCGCCCACGCGCTCGGTCAGGTGTCGCCGCAGGCGCACCGTGGTTCCGTTCGGCGCCACCTCGAGCTGGACGTCGTCCATCAGCGCGCCGATCAGCTCCAGGCCGCGGCCCTGGTCACTCGGGGGCCGGCCCTCGCGCCAGTGGCCGCGGTCGCGCACGACGACGTCGACCTCGCCGTCATTGAGGATCGCCTCGAAGGCGATCGTCTCGTCAGGCGCGGCGCCGGCGTGCTCGATCGCGTTCGTGCAGGCCTCGCTGCAGGCCATGACGATCGCGTGCACGTCGTCGTCGGATGCCTCCGCCTGCGCCAGCCAGCGGCGCAGCAGCGCGCGCAGGGAGCGCAGGGCGCTCGGCTCGCTCGGCAGGTCGAGCGCCAGGCGCGAACCCAGCGGCACGTGACAGAGCGCCAGCAGAGCGACGTCGTCGCTCGTGGCGCCGGCCGGCAGCGCCGCGAGCAGGAGGCGATCGCACAGCGCCTCGGCCTCCAGCGGCCCGCGGGTCGCCGCGTCCGACAGCCGATCCAGGCCGAGGTCGATGCTCTCCGCCCGCCGCTCGACGAGCCCGTCGGTGTAGAGCACGACCGCGCCGCCCGGCTCGAGCGTGACCGTCTCCTGCTCGTAGTTGGGAAACGGCAGCACCCCGAGCGGAACGGAGCGGGCGCCGCCGAGGAAGTGCGGTGTGCCGTCGGCGCTCAGCGTGAGCGGCGGCGGGTGGCCGGCGTTGACCCACGACAGCTCGGCGTCGACGGGGTCGAACACGGCCAGCACCAGCGTCGCCATGTGCTCGCGCGACGGCTCGGAGAGCACGAACTGGTTCAGGCGCGTGGCGATCTGCGCGGGCCCATGACCCTCCAGCGCATAGGCGCGGATCGCGTGGCGCAGCGCGCCGAGCGTCGAGGCTGCGGCCAGGCCCTTGCCCGACACGTCGCCCATGACGAGCAGCACGCGCCCGCCGGTCATCCCGATGGCGTCGTACCAGTCGCCCCCCACCTCGGCCTCGGATGCCGCCGGCAGGTAGCGGCCGGCCAGCGCGACGCCCGGCAGCGACGGCAGCGTCTGCGGCAGCAGGCTGCGCTGCAGCGTCTCGGCGATGCGGTGCTCGCGGCCGTAGGCGCGCACGTGCTCGATCGCCAGCGCGACGCGGTCGGCGGTCAGCCGCAGCAGGTCGATGTCCTCCGGACCCAGCTGCCGCGGTGCGCGCACGCCGACCTCGATGACGCCGATGACCTTGTCGTGCGCGATGAGCGGCACGCCGAGCATGGAGCTGATGCCGGCGTCGAGGATCGACGGGTCGGCGAGATCGTGGGGTGGCGGGTCGTTCAGCAACACCGGGCGCATCGTCGCAAGCACGCGCCCGGCGATGCCGACGTCGGCGGGAATGCGGTCGGGCCGGCCGTCGGCGACGACCGGATCGGAGCTGATCAGCGACAGGCTCCCGTCGTCCTGGATCAGCAGCAGCGCCGCCGCCTCGGCGTCGAGCACCTCGCGGGTGCGGGTGAGCACCTCCGGGCCGAGCTGGTCGAGGTCGCGCAGCGTCAGTGCGGCGTCGGCGACGGCCTGCAGCCGGCCAATCGTGAGCGCCGCCCTCTCGGCCTCCGCGCGCGCCACCTCGGAGCGAACGAGCCGCTCGCGTTTTCGCTCCTCGAGCAGGCGATCGCCGATGTCCGTCAGCCGCGCGTTGAACATCAGCTCGCCGTCGCGCTCGACGACCCAGATCATCGTCTCGCCGCTCAGCCGCGTGCCGTTGGGGCGGTTAATCGTCACGCGCATCTCCAGGTGGCGCGTGCCGCCCTCGCGGGCGGCCTTCAGCAGGTCTCGCCGGCGCTGGATGAACTGCGCCTGCGCGTCGGCCGGGATCCCGAGCTCCTGGAACGGGCGCCCGAGCACCTCGTCGCGGGAGCGGCCCAGCAGCCGCTCGGCCGCGGCGTTGACGTCGAGCACGCGGCCGTGCTCGTCGGTCGAGATGAAGCCGTCGCGCGCGCTGTCGACGATCAGCCGGGTGCGCCGCTCGCTGGAGCGCAGCGCGCGTTCCTGGCGGGCGCTGCGCTCAAGGGCGGAGCGCATCACGCCGAGCAGCCGCGAGACCAGCAGGCCGACGACGAGCGGCGTGCCGAGGACGAGCACGAGACGGATCGTCGCGTCCATCGTGTCGTCGATCCGCAGCACGGTCGCGTAGGCGGCACCGATGAACGCCAGATGGGCGAGCGCCGCCGGAGTGGAGAAGAAGTAGAACGCGTAGAGCGCCGGCCACGTGTAGATCAGCGCGTAGAGCGTCGTGTTGTGCGTGTAGTGGATGACGAGGCTGAGCATCACCGTCACCGCCCCGAGCGCGAGATGCACGATGGCGTCGGAGACCTGGCCGGCGAAGCGCAGGAAGACGAGCGCCAGGGCGAGCGAGACGGCGCCGAGCACGAGCAAGGAGCGCTCCTCGAGCGACACCATGTGCGGCAGCAGGACCGTCAGCGCGCAGATGAGCCCTCCGGCGCCGTAGAGGAACGCCAGCGAGCGGGCCTTTGTCCGGGTATCGAACATCGAATGGGCCCTGCGCACGAGGCTCAAGCTTACGAGCGCGCCCGAGCGCCGCCAAGGGCGCTTGCGCCGACCCCCGAACGATGCGAACAGTTGTTCGTATGACGATCGTCTGCATCCTGCTCGAGCGCTTCGAGCTCGCCGTCGCCGCCGGCGGCCGGGCGGGACTGCTCGGCGAGCCGGCGGCGCTCGCTCCGGAGCCCGGCCGCGAGCTGTTCGTCGGCGCCGTCTCACAGGCCGCCGAGGCGTTCGGGATCCATGCCGGGATGCGGATGGGCGAGGCGCTGTCGCGCTGCCCGCGCCTGGCGCTCGTGCCGCCGGACCCGATGGGCGTCGCCGAGGCGTGGGAGCGTGCGATCGCGCGGCTGGAGAGCCTCGGCGCGGCGGTCGAGTCGCTGCGACCAGGCGAGGCGTGCTTCGACGCGCGCGGCCTGGAGCGCCTGCACGCCGGACGTGTCGTGAAGATGCTCGCCGACGGCTACCTCGCCCAGCACGGCAGCGAGCGCCTGCGGCGGGTGCTGGCCGGTCCGCGGATCGGGCAGGGTCCGGCGCGCTTCTGCGCCTTCGTGGCCGCGTCGGGCGCGCGCGTCCGGCGCCCCGGCCGGGTCGCCGGGGCCGCCGACCTCGCCCCGCATCCGGTCGAGCTACTGCGCCGCCGCGTGGAGACGGCGGCGCTCGTGGAGCCGTTCGAGCGGCTCGGGATCGCGACGCTCGGCGACCTCGCCGGGCTGCCGCGCAGCGCGGTCGCCGACCGCTTCGGGCGGCCGGGTCTGTTCGCCCAGGACCTCGCACGCGGGCAGGACACGCCGCTGCGCCCGCGCCAGCCGGGCGAGCTGCTGCGCGAGGCGCTCGAGCTGCCCGAGTCGGGCTCGGGCGAGCAGCTCGGCCGCGCGCTGGGCCTGCTGATCGACCGGCTGCTCGCGCGCCGCGAGCGGCGCGGGCGCACGCTGCGCTGCGTCGTGCTCTCGGCGCGGCTCGTCGAGGGCGGCACGTGGCGCGAGCGCGTCGTCTTCCGCGAGGCGCTCGCCGACGCGCAGCGGATGCGGCTGGCGATCGGCGGGCGCCTGGCGCTGCTGCCCGCCCCCGCCGACACGCTCGAGCTCATGGTCGAGCGCTTCGGCCCGCCCAATCCCGAGGCCCACGCGCTGTTCGACGACGGCGTCGCGCGGCGCGACGAGCGCTTGCGCGAGGCCGTCCGCCAGGCACGCGCCGTCGCCGGCCCCGACGCCGCGCTGCGCGTCCTGGAGATCGATCCCCACTCGCGCGTGCCCGAGCGGCGCGTCGTGCTGACCCCGTTCGACAGCGCTCCCCGCCCGCCCCCCGCCAGACCGGCATGAGCCGTGGCCCGCGCAGGATCGCCGAGCCGCTGCCGGCCACGGTCCAGGCCGACGCCGACGGCAAGCCGCTGCAGATCGACGGCCGGCCGGTCGACGCCGTCCGCGAGACCTGGCTCGTCGAGGATCGCTGGTGGACCGAGCGCCCGCTGCGGCGGCGCTACTGGGAGGTCGTCACGACCTGCGGGCGCAACGTCGTCGTCTTTGTCGATCTCGTGCAACGGGCGTGGTACAGCCAGCGCTGAGCGACACTCTGCAGCAATGCTCGCCGCCGACCAGCCCGCCTCGCAGGTCGTCGCGCAGGCCGGTCTCGCGCACGTCGCGACCGCGTCGTTTCTCGCCTCGCGGGTCGTCCCGACCGGCGGCTATGCCGTCGCGCTCGCGGGCGGCGTGGCGCTCGCGCGCGCAGCGCAGGTGGCGGGCATGCGGATCGGCTACGGCGCGAGCATCGCCGCGATGCTGCAGGCGGTCGCCGTGCTGGGCCCGTCGCGCGTCAGCGTGCCGCTCACCCAGGCGCTGTCGGCGCCGCTGCTCGGGCGCCTGCACGAGCGCGGACGGCACCTGGCGACGCAGATCGGCGCCTGCGCGGCGATCCGCGCGACCGACCAGCTGCTGTTCACGCTCTTCTACATCTGGATCGTCGGCGGTATCGGTGCCTACGCGGCGACCTACGACGCGATCGCCGGCCGGATCCCAGGCGTGCCCGGCGGCACCGTCGCGGCGCTCGGAGCGACCGCGCTCGGGCTCGTCGCCTGGACGGCGTTCGCCAGCGTCGTGCAGGTGCTCGTCTACCGCGCGGCCTTGCGGGCATGGCCCGCGGAGCTCGAGGCCTCGGCCTCGCCTTCGCCTTCGCCCTCGCACGGCGGTCGCATCTGCCCGGGCGGCGGGGGCGCCGACGTGGCGCGGCCCGCACCGCGCTACGACCCGCGCGCCGTGGCGGTCGCCGCCGTCGTCGCGTTCTGCGTCCTGATCGCGACGACCGTGTGGGTCGTGCTCGGCGCCGTCGCGGCCTGGCTGGCGATCGCGTGGGCCACCGCGCGCGCCGATCGCAGCCCGCTGCGTGCCGGGCTGGCGCTCGCCGCGCTGCTGGCCGCCGGCGCCCTCGCCTTCAACCTCGTCGGTGGCAGCGGTCTGGACCTCACGCTGCAGCGCACGGTCCGCGCGGGCCTGCTCGTGCTCGTCGCCACCTGGCTGCGCGCGGCGGCGGGGGAGGACGGGGTGCGCGAGGTCGCGCGCCGCTCGCTGCGCCGCGTGCGCCGCGTCCCAGCGATGGGCGAGGCAGCGGAGATCCTCGACCGGCTCGGCGCGGGCGGCGCGCTCGGAGCGTCGGGCCGCGCGCTCGTGGCGGACGTGCGCCACGTGCCGCGCCGCCCGTCCGCGCTGGCGGCCGCTGTGCTGCGCTGGGTCGCGAGGGAGGCGGAGCGCTTCAGGGTCGCGCCGCCGCCCGCGGTCGCACGGCAGCTCCTGCGCGTGGCGTGGCGTGACCGCGCGCTCGTCGCCGGCGTGATCGCTGCCGTCGCCGGCGCCTTGGTAACGGGTAGATGAGCGATCGTGCGCTGCACCGTGCGATCGGCGGCACGAAGCCGGGGTTCTTCTTGAGCAGACACGTGTAGATCCGTCACACGCTGCGCGGCAGCCTCCTCGGCATGCGCTGCTCGCGTGGCCAGGCGACCGTCGACTACGTCGCGCTCATCACGGTCCTGGCGGCGCTGCTGACGGCCGCGCTGGCGGTCGCGAGCGCCGGCGCGCCCGGGATCGTCAACGGCGTCGCCGGGCAGATTCGCCACGCGCTGTGCGTCGTCGGCGGCCGGTCGTGCCCCGATCCGCGCCCGCGCCCGTGCGCCGTCGCCACCCGTCGCGACGCGCGCCACTACGCCGTCAGCGTCGTCGTCGTCCGCTTCGACCACGACCGCTACGTGCTGCGCGAGGTGATGTCCGACGGGACGATCCGCCTGACCGCCGCACGCAGCAACGCCGTCGGCGCCGAGCTCGGGGCGGGCGGCCGTGCGAACGTGACGCTGCGGGGCCGCACGGTCGGCATGAGCGACGAGGCGCGCGTCGGCCTGCAGGGCGTGCACGTCGCGGGCCGGGTCTTCGTCGCGCGCGACGAACGCGAAGCCGCGGCGTTCATGCGCGCGCTCGGCGCCGGCGACGACCCGCCGGCCTCCGCGCGCGAGGTCTTCTACGAGGGTGGCATCCGCGGTCTGGCCACGATCGGGGTCGGCCACGCGGTCGCTGGAGCGTCGCTGCGCGGGCTCGGCGGCGCCATGATCGGCGGGCGCCGCGACCGCCGCACGGGCGACCTCACGCTCGCGGTGAACGCCGGCAACTCGGGCTGGGGCGCGGTCATGGTCGCGCTCGGCGGGCCGGTGGGGGCCGGCGAGCGCACCGCCACCATCGCGCTGACGCTCGACCGCCGTCGCCGCCCGACGGAGCTGTCGCTGTCGGCGTCGGGCACGCTCGCCGGCGGTGCGGCCCTGCCACCGGCCCTGGCGCACGCGTTCGGCGGCCGCGCGGCGGCGATCTCGGCCGACGGGCGCGGGCGCCGGTTCGAGCTCGCCGCGCGGCTGGACCTGCGCGACCCGCTCGTCGCCGCCGCCTGGGCGCGCTTTCGCGACGACCCCGGCAGCGGCGCCGCGATACGCGGGCTTGGCGAGGCGATCCGCGACCGCGCCCACCTGGACCTGCGCACGTACCGCACGAACAGCACGTCCAGCGGCGCGTCCGCCGGCATCGGACAGGGTGTGCAGGTCGGCGGCGAGGTCGAGTACACGATCGAGCACAGCCGGCTGATGTCGGCGGTGTCGCGGCCGGCGGGTGGTTTGTGGGAGCAGCGGCTTGACTGCCTGGTGCAGGTCTGAGCCGCAGGACCGGTGGGTTCCGACCGCTTCCTGTGCGAACATGTGTTCGCGTGCCGTACACCGAGTTGCACTGCCACTCCGCCTACTCGTTCCTCGACGGGGCCTCGCAGCCCGAGGAGCTCGTGGCGGCTGCCGTCGATCGCGGTCACGCGGCGCTGGCGCTCACCGACCACGACTCCTTGTCGGGCTCGATGGAGTTCGCGCAGGCCGCCAAGGCGCTCGGCCTGCGGGCGATCCACGGGGCGGAGGTCACGCTTGCCGATGGGCGCCACCTCACGCTACTCGTGCGCGACGCGGCCGGCTGGCGCAGCCTCTGCCACCTGCTGACGCGCGCCCACGCCCACACGCGCGACGGGTCGCAGCGCGACCGCTCGGAGCCTGCCGTGTCGCTCGACGACGTCGAGGCGCACCACGCGGGCCTCGTCTGCCTGAGCGGCTGCGCGCGCAACGGCATCCGCGACGAGCCGACGATGCGCCGCCTGCTGCGCGCCTTCGGCTCCGACGCCTTCCGCGTAGAACTGCAGCGACCGCTCGCACGCCACGACCGCGCGCTGAACCGCGGCCTCGCCGAGCTTGCGCAGCGGCTCGGCGTGCCGACCGTCGCGACCGGCAACGTCCACGCGCACACGCCCGAGCGCGCTCGCCTGCAGGACGCGTTCGTCGCGATCCGCGAGCACACGACGCTCGACGCCTCCGAGCCGCTGCGCCGCGGCAACCACGCACACGTGCTGACGAGCCCGCAGGCGATGGCGGCGCGCTTCGCCGACCACCCCGAGGCCGTCACCGAGTCGCAGCGCCTCGCCGCGACGCTCACCTTCGACCTCACGAGCGACCTCGGCTACCGCTATCCCGGCGCCGAGGACGCGGGCGCGAGCCGCACGCTGGCCGAGATCTGCCAGGCACGCTTCGACGAGCGCTATCCGCGCGGCAGCGCGCACCACGCCGAGGCCAGGGCGCGCCTGGAGGAGGAGCTGCGCGTCATCGACGACCTCGGCCTCGCCGGCTTCTTTCTGCTGCATCGCGACCTGCTCGAGCTCGCGCGCGAGGTCGCGGTCGAGGTGCGCGGGCGTGGGGGATGGGAGGCGGGAACCAATCCCCGGGCGCTCCTGCCGCCCGGCCGCGGGCGCGGCTCGAGCGTCTCCTCGATCGTCTGCCACCTCACCGGGCTCAGCCACGTCGACCCGATCGCCAACAAGCTCCTGCTCGGGCGCTTCCTCAACGAGGAGCTCACCGCGCTGCCCGACATCGACCTCGACTTTTCGCGCGACGTCCGCGAGGTCCTCATCCCACGCGTGCACGAGCGCTACGGGCGCGAGCGCTCGGCGCTCGTCGCGGCCTTTCCGACGTACCGCGCACGCGGCGCGATCCGCGAGCTGGGCAAGGCGCTCGGGCTGCCGCCGGGAGAGATCGAGCGCGTCGCGCGCGGCAGCGAGGGCTGGTCGTCGTTCGAGGTCGACCGCGACATCGACGTCGCGCTCGGGCCGGGCCGGCGGACCGGCCGCTGGCAGTGGCTCGTGAAGCTCGCCTATGAGGCCTACGGCCTGCCGCGCCACCTCTCCCAGCACTCCGGCGGGATGATCGTCTCGACGCGCCCGCTCGTGGACTGCGTGCCGCTCGTGCCGGCCGCGATGGAGGGTCGTCAGCTCGCGCAGTGGGACAAGGACTCCTGCGCCGACGGAGGCTTTCTGAAGATCGACCTGCTCGGCCTGGGCATGCTCTCCGCCGTCGAGCGCTGCGTTGAAAACGTCGCCCGGCGCCGCGGCGAGCGGATCGACCTCAGCCGGATCCCGTACGACGACCCGGCTACGTACGAATGCATCCAGAACGCCGACACGACCGGCGTCTTTCAGATCGAGTCGCGCGCGCAGATGGGCTCGCTGCGCCGCACGCGGCCAGAGAACCTCGACGACATCACGATCCAGGTCGCGATCGTCCGCCCCGGGCCGATCGTGGGCGGCGCGGTCAACCCCTACATCGAGCGCCGCCAGCGGATGCGCGCCGACCCCACCTACGAGGTCCCGCACATGCACCCGTCGCTCGAGCCGCCGCTGCGCGACACGCTCGGGACGATCATCTTCCAGGACCAGGTGCTCGAGGTCGCGCAGGCGTTCGCCGGCTTCAGCGCGGGGGAGGCCGAGGGGCTGCGCCGGGCGATGAGCCGCAAGCGCTCAGCCGACGCGATCGAGGCCCATCACCGGCGCTTCGTCGAGGGCGCGATGGCGACGCATCCCGACGTCACCGAGGAGCTCGCCGAGCAGGTCTTCACGATGGTCTCGGGCTTCTCGGGCTTCGGCTTTCCGAAGGCCCACGGCGCCGCCTTCGGTCTGCTCGCCTACCAGTCGACGTGGCTGCGCGTGCACTACGGTCCGGAGTTCCTCTGCGCGCTGCTCGACGAGCAGCCGATGGGCTTCTATCCGCCCGACGCGCTTGTGCACGAGGCGCAGCGGCGCGGGATCGAGGTCATCGCGCCGGACGTGAACACCAGCGAGGTCGGCTGCACCGTGACGCCGGACGGCGCGGTCCAGGTCGGCCTGGGCTACGTGGTCGGGGTGCGCGCCGACGAGGTCGCGGCGCTCGTCGAGGCGCGCCGCGCGGGCGGGCCGTTCAGGTCGCTGGAGGACCTGGCCTCGCGCGCGGGCGCGGGCCGCGCGGCGCTCGAGCGCCTCGCCTGGTCGGGCGCCTGCGATGCGCTGGCCGGCGGCGATCGACGCGTCGCGCTGTGGCAGCTCGGCGTGACGGCGCCGGGGGTGAAGGCGCGCAACGGCGAGGGGGTGCAGCTCGCGCTCGCGCTCGACCTGCCCGCGCCGCCGCCGCTGCAGCCGCTGTCGGAGTGGGACGAGATGGTCGCCGACTACGCGACGACCGGGCTGACGGCCGCGATCCATCCGCTCGGGTTGCTGCGCCCGCGCCTGCACGCCTCGGGCGCGATCGATGTCGGCGCGCTCGAGCGCCTGCGGCATGGCGCGCGGCTGCGCGTCGGTGGGCTCGTCATCGCGCGCCAGCGGCCCGGGACCGCGAAGGGCGTCACGTTCCTGCTGCTCGAGGACGAGTTCGGGACGGTCAACGTCATCGTCCCGCCGCCGGTCTACGAGCGCGACCGGCTCATCGTGCGGACCGAGCCGCTCGTGGTCGTCGAGGGACGTCTGGAGCGACATGCGTCGGCGGGTGGAGCGATCAACATCCTCGCGCAGCGCCTCACCCGCCTGGAGGTCGGCGACCGCGTGGCGGCGCAGGTCAAGGACTTCTCGCTGCTGGACGCGATCGAGCTCGCCCGCCAGGCCGAGATGCAGCAGTCCGCCCAGCAGCTTGCCGCGACGGGGACCGACGACTTCCGCGCGGTCGCTCCTGCCGTCATGAACTTCGGCGCGGGGCGGCGGCGATGAGGCCGGCGCCGTGCCGCGCCTTGCTGCGCCGTGCTGCGCCGTTGGCGCCGTGCTGCGCCGTTGGCGCCGTGCTGCGCCGTTGGCGCCGCGCCGCGCCCCGCCGCGCCGTGCCGCGCTGTGCCGTTGGCGCCGTGCCGTGCCGCGCCGTTGGCGCCGTGCCGCGCTGTGCCGTTGGCGCCGTGCCGTGCCGTGCCGCGCCGCGCCGCGCCGTTGGCGCCACGTCGTGCCGCGCCGCGTCGAGCCGCGCCGTTGGCGCCACGCCGTGCCGCGTGTCGCGCCGCCGGCGCGCGGTCGTTCTGGCGCGACGCGTCATTCTGCGGGCGACGGCGAGGCGGTCTCGCCTTGGTTCCGGGGCCGGTGATGTGAGGCGGCTGGCATCGCGGTCGGGGCGGTGATATGAGGCAGTTGGCCCCGCGGTCGAGGCGGTGGTGAGGCGGTTTGGCCTCTCGGTCGAGTAGATTGCCCGCCGCATGGCAGCACTCGCCTTCGTCTCGTTCTTCGTTGCGCTGGGTCTCGGTGTCGTCCTCGTGGCGATGCGCGGTGGTCCGCGTGGCGTGCGTGACACGCTCGAGCGCGGACGGCGCCGGCCGCTGCACGCCGGCGAGTTCGCTCTGGCGGGCGCGATCGCGCTCTTCGGGCTGATCGTCCCGGCGATCGTCCTCAGCAGCGACCAAGCCTCCGCCGGTCCCGGCGGGGAGAAGCTCAGCGCTGACCTGCAGAGCGGCCGCGAGCTGTTCAACGACAAGTGCGCGACGTGTCACACGCTCAGCGACGCCGGCGCCGTCGGCCGCGTCGGCCCAGACCTCGACGTCCTCGCGCCGACCCCGGGCCTGACGGTCAACGCGATCAAGGAGGGCCGCGCCCGCGGCCAGGGCCAGATGCCCGCCCAGCTGCTCGAGGGCGAAGACGCCAAGCACGTCGCCGAATACATTGCAGAAGTCGCCGGGCGCTGACGGACTCGGCGCACGGCGGCGCGTCGAAGCAGCCCGGCCCGGGTGGCGTGCCGTCGTCCGTGGGGCGTCATCAACTCGACTCGCCGACACGCGCATCGCGCGCCGCCGGCGGGCGGGTCGATCTGTTGTCGTGGGGCCTGAACAACTCGACCCGCCGGCACGCGCATCGCGCGCCGCCGCAGGGCGGGACGATCTGTTGTCGTGGGGCATGAACAACTCGTCGCGCCCGCACGCGCAGCGCCTGCCGGCACAGCGCCTGCCGGCACAGCGCCTGCCGGCACAGCGCCTGCCGGCACAGGGTGGGTCGCTGTGTTGTCGTGGAGCGTGAACAGGTCGATCCGGGCCCCGTCGCAGACCCGTCTCCGACGCCGCAGAGCACGACGCAAACGCATCTCGCGAGGCCTCGTGTTCAGGACGATCCCGCAAACTGCGCGGTTCTGTCCGCAGTCTCCATAACACTGCACATATGCAGGGAAATCCATCGCTGCTACGATGCCGCCGTCACATCGCCGAATCTCCGGGATCCGCAGGGCTCCGGGAGCGGGGGAACCACATCTGGGGCGAATCGCCGCGCGCAGTTTCGCGGCGTAGCGCAGCTCTTTCAGCGCGAGCCCGTCAGCTAACCCCGTAGGCACTCCAAGAAAGAGGCCGAAAACCGCATGGCACACACCGAGGCCCGCGCATGGTGGGCCGATGTCGAACATCTCCGGGACGTGTACGAACGCACCGACGAGGCGCGCCGTCGCGCCGACGAAGTCGCGCGGCACGCACCGCGTGAGCGCCAGCACCCGGAGGCCGAGGCCGGCCGCCCCGCCGCTGTTGCCGCCCGCCGTGGGGCGCATGCGAAGGGAACCGCGATCCCGGCTCGCCGTACGGTCGAGATCCGCGGCCGGACCGTGCCGGCTCCGGTCGTCCCGCGCAGCAGCGTCGAAATCGATCGCCGCCGTCCCCCGCGCCGTCCGATCGAGCGTGTCGGCTCGCGTCCGGACCGGCTGGCGATGTGGGCGCTGCTGATGGGGATCGTCCTGATCCTCGTCGCCGTCGGCACCGCCGACGCCTCGGTCCTCGCTCACTAGGTCGCGCTGCCGGCGTCGCCTGAGTCCTCGGTCATCCGGGGTCGCGCTGCCGGCGTCGCCTGAGTCCTCGGTCATCCGGGGTCGCGCTGCCGGCGTTGCCTGAGTCCTCGGTCATCCCGAGCCGCGCCGCCGGCGAGTCCTCGGTCGCCCTCGGTCCTCCTCACCAGCGGCCGCGCCCGCCGTGACGCCGGGATGCTCGCTCACCAGGCGCGACGCCACCGCCAGCCCGCCGGATGGTCGGCCGTGCGCCCCGGGCGCCAAGCGCGGTCCGACCCGCCCCGCAGGCCAAGCGAGGCCCACCGGCGCGCTCACGACAAGCGATGTGCGCCGCCACCGCGACTGCCCTTCGCAACATCCGCACATCTGCGTGAGCGCGTATTGAGTCCTGTGCGTAGAACAGGTCACGTTCGGTCTTGTGCAGGCACGGGCCGCGGCATACACTTACGACAAGTAAGGAACCACGCCCAGCCACCACGGCACGGACGCTGATCCCTCGCCATCCCCCCAGAAGGCCTCCCCCCATGAAGACACCGATGAGCAGATTCCAGATCCACGACGACCTCACCGCTCCGGAGGGCTCAGTGCCCGTCCTGCGGGGCGCGCTGGCCACGGGCGGGCAGCTGCCGAACTTCCTCGGCGCCCTCGCCGGCTCGCCGGCCGCCCTGCGCGGCTACGCGCGCTTTCGCTCAGAGCTACGCCGCGGGGAGCTCGACGTGCCGATGCTCGAGCGCATCTCGCTCGCAGTCGCCGAGCACCACGGTTCGCAGCCGGGCGTCGCGCTGCACAGCCGCACGGCCCGGCAGGCCGGGCTTGCGCTCGACGAGGTTGCGCTGGCCCGCGAGTTCAAGTCCAAGGACGAGCGCGCGGCGGCGCTGCTGACCTACCTCAAGGCCGTCGTCGAGAACCCTGGCCGACCGCCGATGCACCTGCACGAGGAGGCACGCGAGCACGGCTGGAGCGACGAGCAGATCCTCGAGGCGATCGCCTACGTCGCGCTCGAGCGCTTCACCGCGATGGTGAACGTCGCCGGCGACGTGCCCGTCGACGGCTCCGTCGAAGACACCAGGACGCTGCGGGCCGCGTAGGCGCGGATGGGACCCGCCGAGGATGGTCCGCGGCCGGCGCCGCCTTCCCGGGGCGGCGCGGCGAAACGGACCCTCGTCGCCACGCAGGTAGAGCGCCCGGTCTGCTGCCCCAAGTACCACCAGGCGATCGAACTGATCGGGCGCCGCTGGACGGGAGCGATCGTCAGCGTTCTGCTGCGCCGCCCCGCGCTGCGCTTCGGCGAGATCGCCGAAGCGGTGCCCGAGCTGTCCGATCGCCTGCTGTCGGAACGCATGAAGGAACTCGAGCGCTACGGCGTCGTCGTGCGAACGGTGCGCCCGGGCCGGCCGGCGCGGGTCGAGTACGAGCTCACCGAGATGGGCCGTGCGCTGGCGCCCGCCGTCCACGAGCTCGAGCGTTGGGCGCGGCGCTGGCTGGCGTAGCGGCCCGGCAACCAATCCCGCGCTGGCTGGCGTAACCGCCCTGCAACAAATCGAGCGAGCGGGGCTATCACTAGGCTCCAGCGCATGAATGACGACGACCGCCCCAAGACGCCCGACGACGTCAAGGCGATCGTCGCGGAGCGAGACATCCGCTTCATCCGGCTGTGGTTCACCGACATCCTCGGACAGCTCAAGTCGTTCTCGATCAACCGCGACGAGCTCGACGACGCGTTCGAGAACGGGATGGGGTTCGACGGCTCCTCGATCACCGGCTTCAACGCGATCGAGGAATCCGACATGCTCGCCATGCCGGACCCGACGACGTTCGCGATCCTCCCCTGGCGGCCCGAGGAGCAGGGCGTCGGGCGCCTGTTCTGCGACGTGCTGACGCCCGAGCGCACGCCCTACGAGGGCGACCCGCGCCACGTCCTGCGCCGCGCGCTGCAGCGCGCCGGGTCGATGGGCTTTGACACGTTCAACGTCGGGCCCGAGCTCGAGTACTTCCTCTTCAAGGACTCGTCGGGCACCGAGGTGCTCGACAACGGCGGCTACTTCGATCTCACGACGCTCGACGCCGGCTCGGACGTGCGCCGCGAAACGGTGCTCGCGCTCGAGCAGCTCGGCATCCACGTCGAGTACACGCACCACGAGGTCGGTCCCTCGCAGCACGAGATCGACATGCGCTACGCGGACGCCATGAAGATGGCCGACGACTGCATGACGTACCGCATCACGGTCAAGGAGTACGCGATGAAGTACGGCTGGCATGCGACGTTCATGCCCAAGCCGATGTTCGGCAAGAACGGCTCGGGGATGCACACCCACATGAGCCTGTTCCGGGACGGCAAGAACGCGTTCTTCGACGCCGATGACCCGTACTTCCTGTCGGATGTCGGCAAGGCCTTCATCGCCGGCCAGCTCAAGCACGCCCGCGAGATCTCCTCGATCTTCGCCCAGTGGGTGAACTCCTACAAGCGCCTCGTGCCCGGCTTCGAGGCGCCCGTCTACGTCGCGTGGAGCCGGCGCAACCGCTCGGCGCTCGTGCGCGTGCCGCTGTATCACCCGGGCAAGGAGAACGCGACGCGGATGGAGCTGCGCTGCCCGGATCCCGCCTGCAACCCGTACCTGACGTTCGCGGCGTTGCTGCACGCCGGCCTGGAGGGCGTCGAGAAGGGCTACGAGCTGCCCGAGCCGATGGAGAAGAACCTCTACCACCTGTCGCCCGACGACCGCCGCCGCCTGGGCATCGAGCAGCTGCCCGAGACGCTCGGCGAGGCGATCGAGCTGACCTCGGAGTCCGAGCTCGTCCTGCGCACGCTGGGCGAGCACATGTTCAACCGCTACGTGGAGATCAAGCGCCGCGAGTGGGAGGACTACCGGGTGCAGGTCAGCCAGTGGGAGCTCGATCGCTACCTGCCGGTTCTCTGAGCCCGCATGAGCGCCGTCGAAAAATCCGGCACGCTGACGCTCGGCGGCGACATCGAGGTCCACCGCCTCGGCTTCGGCGCGATGCGGATCACCGGCCAGGGGGTCTGGGGCCCGCCGCCGGACCGCGACACGGCCAAGGACGTGCTGCGCCGCGTCATCGACCTCGGCATCGACCTGATCGACACCGCCGACAGCTACGGTCCGCACGTCTCCGAGCAGCTCATCGCCGAGGCGCTGCATCCGTACCCCGACGACCTGCTGATCGCCACAAAGGGCGGCCTGGAGCGCACCGGCCCCGGCGAGTGGCCGCGCAACGGGCGCCCCGAGCATCTGCGCGCCGCCTGCGAGGGCTCGCTGCGCGATCTGCGCGTCGACCGGATCGACCTCTACCAGCTGCACTCGCCCGACGACGCGGTGCCCTACGCGGAGTCCGTCGGCGCGCTGAAGGAGCTGCAGGACGAGGGCAAGATCCGCCACATCGGCGTCTCCAACGTCAGCGTCGAGCAGCTCGAGCAGGCGCGCGCGATCGTCGACGTCGTCTCCGTCCAGAACCGCTTCAACCTCACCGACCGCGCGTCGCAGGACGTGCTCGACGTCTGCGAGCGCGACGGCCTGGGCTTCTTTCCGTGGTTTCCGCTGGCGGGGGGCAACCTCGCCGCGCCCGGCGGCCTCGTCGCCGAGATCGCGCGGGCGCACGACGCGACCACCGGCCAGGTCGCGCTGGCATGGCTGCTGCAGCGCTCGCCGGTGCTGCTGCCGATCCCTGGAACCGGCTCGGTCGAGCACCTCGAGGAGAACGTCGCCGCCGCCGAGCTCGAGCTCGACGAGGACGAGATCGCGCGGCTGGAGGAGGCGGCGACCTAGCACACGCGTCCGCAAGTTCTGCGCGTTTTCCGGGCGCCCGGTCCGCGCCTGACGGCCGCCGGCGCCCGCCCCCGGGCCACCAGCACGAAGGCGGGCACCGTCGACCGTCAGATCACGGCCGGGCATCCCGGAATTCCACGCAGAACTTCCGGCCACGTGTACTAGCCGCGACCGGCCGTCAGGGACGCGCGGCGAGCTTGGACGGCAGCCAGATCTTCGGGCCGATCTCGAACGTCAGCGCCGGCACGAGCACCGAGCGCACGAGGAACGTGTCGAGCAGCACGCCGAAGGCGACGACGAAGCCGATCTCGGTGAGGAAGACGAGCGGCAGGACGCCGAGCACCGAGAAGACGCCGGCGAGCACTACGCCGGCGGACGTGATGACCGCGCCGGTCACCGCGAGGCCGCGCAGCATGCCCTCGCGTGTGCCGTGACGCTGCGTCTCCTCACGCACGCGCGCCATGAGGAAGATGTTGTAGTCGATGCCCAGCGCGACGAGGAAGATGAAGGCGAACAGCGGCAGGGACGGATCGCTGCCGGGGAAGCCGAAGACGACGTCGAAGACGATCGCGCCGACGCCGAGCGACGCCGCGAACGAGAGGATCACGGTCACGATCAGCATGATCGGCGCCACGAGCGCGCGCAGCAGCAGGATCAAGATCAGTAGCACGACGGCGAGCGCGATCGGCACGATCACCTTGTTGTCACGCGCCGCCGACTCGCGCAGGTCGTACTCGACCGCCGTGCCGCCGCCGACGACCGTGGCCTCGCCGCCCGCGCGCTTGGCGGCCGCGCGGATGCCTGGAATGAGATCGAAGGCCTCCGTCGAGAAGGGATCAGGTTCGAGCACGGCCGCGAGCAGCACTCCGTCCTCGCTGCTGCGCTTGACCGGCCGGACCGAGGCGACGCCGGGAGCGTTCGCGACGGCCTTCGCGACTACCTCGGCGCGCGCGCGGTCGGGCACGATGACGTCAGCCGGCGCGTTGGAGCCGCTCGGAAACGAGAGCGCGAGCAACTCCTGACCCGCGACCGCCTCGACGTCGTCGCGGAAGCCGTTGCCGCTCGTCAGGCCGGTGTCGAAGTTCAGCAGTCCGAGCGACAGCACGAGCAGCAGCGCCACGGTCCCGACCCAGATGCGGCGCGGTCTGCGTGCGACGCGGTCGCCGACGCGCCGCCAGGCGCCGTGCATCTCGTCGGCGCCCTCGGTGCCGAAGCGCGGCACGCGCGGCCAGAACGCGCGGCGTCCCCAGATCACGAGCCAGGCCGGCAGCAGCGTCAGCATCGCGAGCATCGCCACGGCGACGCCGAGCGCGCCGATCGGGCCGAGGCCGGAGGTGCCGTTGACGTCGGCAAGCGTCAGGCATAGCAGCGCCGCGATGACGGTCATGCCCGAGGCGAAGATCGCCGGTCCGGCGGTGCGCAGCGCGAGCGCCATCGCCTCGTGCTTGTCCTCGTGCTTACGGAGCTCCTCGCGATAGCGCGCCACGAGCAGCAGCGCGTAGTCCGTACCGACCCCGAGCACGAGGATCGACAGGATCGCCGAGGACTGGCCGTTGACCGTGACGCCGAGCTCGGTCAGGCCGTAGCCGATCGAGCGCGTGGCGATCTCGGCGAAGATGATCGCCAGCAGCGGTATCCAGAGGAACAAGGGGCTGCGGTAGATGAGCGCGAGCAGCACCAGCACGAGCAGCAGCCCCGCGCCTAGCAGGGCGCCGTTGATGCCCTCGAAGACCTTGATCTGGTCGGCCGCGTAGCCCGCCGGACCGGTGACCTTGGCCTGCAGCCCGCCGCCGGGGTCGCTGACACGCTCGCGGACGGCGTCGACCGGGTCGAGGATGGTTTCCGCCTCGCCGTCGCCCTTGACCTGCGCTTGCACGATCGCGGCGGTGCCGTCGCGCGAGAACACCGGCGCCGTGAACTGGCTCGTGTTGCGCTGCTTGAGCTTGTTGACGGTCGCGCGGTCGGCGGCGATCTTGCGCTTGTCGGCGACCGTCAGCCCGCCCTCGCGGCGATACACGATGACCAGCGGCGCAAGCTCACCGCCTTGGAAGCGCTCCGTCGCGGTGAGCGCCTTCGTCGACTCGGCGTCGCCGGGCAGAAACGAGGTGGATTCGTTGTTCTCGGCGTCGGTGAACTGCCCGGGCAGGTTGGCGGCGAACGAGGCGAAGATCGCCAGCAGCCAGATCGCCGCGACGACCCACTTCGCTCGCCGCCCGGCGGGGATGGCAAGCAGGGAGGCCATCGCAGACTTCTACAGCACGGCTCGGCGGCTACTGTCGGAGTGAGACGGTTCTCACACGAGCCTTCGCCTCACGGAGACTAGGCCGGCGAACCCAACAGCGCCTCCAGCTCGGCGGGCTCGGTCACCGGCCGTTTGCAGGTAAATCGCTCGCAGACGAAGGCCGCCGCGCGTCCCTCCAGCGGCGCGCGTCCCTCCAGCAACGGCACGCCGGCGGCATCCTCGCCGTCGCCGCCGGCCAGCACGGCGTGCGGACGAAACCGCGCGCGGACCACGCGCACGAGCGCGCTCGTGTCGGCGCCGACGAGCGCGACCTCGCTCGTCGGCGCGAGGTGGAAGTCCAGCGCCTGCAGGAGGTGCCCGAACGCCAGCGGCGCGCGTCGCAGGAGGTCGCCGAAGAGCTGCAGGACGCCCAGCGCGGCCTGCTCGTAGCGTGCCTCGCCGGTCAGCGCGGCGAGCCGCAGCAGGCCGAGCGCGGCGCTAGACTGTCCCGACGGGATCGGCGAGTCGTCGATCTCCTTGCGCCGCGCGACGAGCTGCTCGTGGTCGCTCGAGGTCTGAAAGAAGCCGCCGCCGCCGGGGTCGCCGAAGCGCTCGATCATCGTGTCGGCAAGCTCGCGCGCGGCATGAAACCAGCGTGGCTCGAACGTCGCCTCGTAGAGCGTCAGGAGCGCCTCGACGAGAAACGCATGGTCCTCGAGGTAGGCGTTGAGCTTCGCCTCGCCGGCGTTGTAGGTACGCAGCAGGCGGCCGTCCGAATCGCGCATCTCGGCGAGCACGAAGGCGGCCGCGCGGCGGGCGGCGGCGAGGTAGTCCTCGCGTTCCAACACCGCGCCGGCCTCCGCGAGCGCGCTGATCATCAGCGCGTTCCACGCCGTCAGCCGCTTGTCGTCCAGGCCCGGGCGGACGCGCTCGGCGCGCGTGTCCATCAGCGCGGCGCGGATGCGCTCACGCACCTCGCCCGCAGGCTCGGCACCACGCGACTCGAGGATGTTCGCGCCCTCGAAGTTGCCGCGCTCGCTGGCCCCGAACCAGGCGATCGCCGCGTCGGCGTCGTCGCCGAGGACCGCGCGCAACTCCGCGAGGCTCCAGACGTAGAACTTGCCCTCGACGCCCTCGGAGTCGGCGTCCAGCGCGCTGTAGAAGGCGCCCTCGGGGCCGGTCATCTCGCGCAGCGCCCAGTCGAGCGTCTCCTCGGCCGTCCGGCGCAGGATCGGATCGCCGCCCGTCGCGCCGCCGCCGACCTGCCAGCCGTGCAGGTAGGCGCGCGCCAGCAACGCGTTGTCGTAGAGCATCTTCTCGAAGTGCGGCACGGTCCAGTTGCGATCGACCGAGTAGCGCGCGAAGCCGCCGCCGATCTGGTCGAAGATGCCGCCCGACGCCATCGAGCGCAGCGTGTAGCTCGTCATCGTCGTCTCGCCGCGGCGCAGCAGGAACTCGATCGTGGACGCGGCGGGGAACTTCGGCGCGCCGCCCCAGCCGCCGCTGGTCGTGTCGAACTGCTCGCGCAGCTCGGCGACGGCGTCGTCGAGGATCTGCGCGCTGAGCGGTCCCGCGGGCGTCTGCAGCCGCGCCGCGCCGGACAGCCGTGTTGCCATCTGCGTGCTCTGGGCGCGGATCTCGTCGCGCTGGTTCTTCCAGGCCTCGGCCACGGCATCGAGCACGGCGGGCCAGCTCGGCATCCCCTGGCGCGGCTGCGGCGGGAAGTACGTGCCGGCGTAGAACGGGACCTGCTCGGGCGTGATGAAGACGTTCAGCGGCCAGCCGCCGGAGCCCGTCATGAGCTGGACGGCCTCCATGTACAGCGCATCGACGTCGGGGCGCTCCTCGCGGTCGACCTTCACGCAGACGAAGCTCTCGTTCATCTGCGCCGCGATCTGCTCGTTCTCGAAGCACTCGCGCTCCATGACGTGGCACCAGTGACAGGCCGAGTAGCCGATCGAGACGAGCAGCGGGCGGTCGAGCTCGCGGGCGCGGGCGAGCGCATGCACGCCCCAGGGCTGCCAGTCGACCGGGTTGTGCTGGTGCTGCAGGAGGTAGGGCGAGGTCTCGCCCGCAAGTGCGTTGGCCATCGTGACCGCAGCGCTACCCGGGCGCGACCCAGGCGGAACCGACGCAGAGCAGCGCAGCGCAGATCGAGCTCGCGCGCCGCCGGGTACTGCCGCAGGGCGCAAACGCGATCCGCGCGGGCGCAGCGCGCCAGATAGCGTCCGGCACGCCCACCCATCCCACCCATCCCAGGAGCCAGCCCACACGTGTCCCAGCACCGCGAGCCCGTTACCGCCATCGGCGCGCCCGCCGCCATCGGTCCCTACAGCCACGCGGTTCGTGCGGGCGCCCTGCTGTTCTGCTCGGGCCAGCTCCCGCTCGACCCCGAGACGGGCAAGCTCGTCGGCAAGACGCCGGCCGAACAGGCCACGCGTTGCCTGGAGAACCTGCAGGCGGTCTGCGCCGCGGCCGGCGCGGGACTCGCCGACGCCGTGCGCTGCACGGTGTACATGACCGACCTGAGCGCCTTCGCCGAGGTCAACGACGCCTACGGCGCCTTCTTTGCGTCCGATCCGCCGGCGCGCGTCGCGCTCGGCGTGGTGGCGCTGCCGAAGGGCGCGCAGGTCGAGATCGACGCGGTCATCGCGCTGCCGAGCTGACCGCGCTGCCGACGTGACCGGTCAGCCCTGCTCGCGCAGCAGCGCGCGCCGGACCTTGCCGCTGGCGGTCTTCGGCAGCTCGGCGGCGAAGTCGACGCGGCGGGGGTACTTGTAGGGCGCGGTCTGCTGCTTGACGTGGTCCTGCAGCGCGCGGGCGAGCTCGCCGGACGGCGCGAAGCCGTCGCGCAGGACGACGACCGCCCGCACAATCGAGCCGCGCTCGTCGTCGGGCGCGGCGACGACCGCGGCCTCGGCGACCGCGTCGTGGGCGACGAGCGCCGACTCGACCTGAACGGTCCGATCCGGTAGCCGGCGGAGATGATCACGTCGTCCGTGCGCCCCTCGAAGTACACGAAGCCGTCCTCGTCGCGCGTGACGCGGTCGCCCGTGCGCCAGGGCTGCCCGCCGGCGTCGCGGCGCTGGGCATCGCCGAGGTAGCGCAGGAAGAACGTCGGGACGGTGGCAGGATCGACGACGAGCTCACCGTCGTCGATCGTCAGGCCGATGCCGGGCAGCGCGCGACCCATCGATCCCGGCCGGACCTCCACGCCCGGCGGCATGCCCGTCAGCTGGCCCGTCTCGGTCTGGCCGTAGCCGTCGCGGATCTGCAGCCCCGTCGCCTCCTCCCACGCGCGCAGCACCCCCGGGTTCAGCGCCTCTCCGGCGGCGACGAGCCCGCGCAGCGAGGCCAGCGGGCGCAACGTGGCGCGCTTGGCGATCACGCGGTACTCCGTCGGCGCCATGCAGAGCACGTTGACGCGCTCGCGCTCGATCAGGTCCAGCCGCTGCGGCGCGTCGAAGCGGGCGTCGTGCAGAAGCGCGGCGGCGCCGCGGATCCAGGGCGCGATGAACGCGTTGCGCGCCGACTTGCTCCAGCCGCTGGCCGCCGTGCACCAGACGAGATCGCCGGGCTGCGGCGCGAGCCAGTGCTCGGCCTGGACGCGCTGCCCGGCGAGGTAGCGCTGGCCGTGGAGGGCCGCCTTGGGCTCGCCGGCGGTGCCGCTCGTGAACGTGATCAGGCACGGATCCAGGGCCGACAGGTCGGCGGGCGGCGGCGGGTCGGCGGCTGCCGGCAGGTCCGGCAGGCCGGGCACCCAGACCGTCGGGCCGTCCCAGCCGGCGGCGCGGAGCACGGCCTCGTTGCGAGCGTCGCAGACGACGGCGGCCGGGCCGCAGACGGCGATTCGCAGCGCCAGGTCGGCCGGCCGCAGCTGCTCGTTGCAGGGCAGCACGACATAGCCCTGGCGAAAGCAGGCGACCATCGCCGCGACCCAGTCGGGCTGGTTTCCGACGAGCGTGAGGACCGTGTCGCCGCGCCGCAGGCCGTGCGCGCCGTGCAGGTGCGCCGCGAGCCGGCGGGCGGCCTGCGCGACCTGCCCGAACGACCACTCGCGCCGCGTCCCGTCGCGCGCCAGCGCGACGATCGCAAGGCGCTCGGGCGGCGCGCGCTCCACGACGTCGACAGCGAAGTTGGCCATGCGCCGGGCAGTCTCTCAGGCGTTCGTGCCGCACTGGCCGTAGGTAAGCTGCCTGAGCGCAGCAACCCGGAACGTCCTGATCCTGGAGACCGTCACGCCATGGCCGTAGCCCCCGCGTACAGCGAGTACACCGACGAACAGAAGGACATCATCGCGATGGTCCGGCAGTTCGCCGACGAGCAGATCCTGCCCAACGCCGAGCACTTCGACCACGAGGACGAGTTTCCGCAGGACATCGTCGACCAGATGAAGGAGCTCGGCCTGTTCGGCGTCACGATCCCCGAGGAGTACGGCGGGATGGGGCTGGACCTGACGACCTACGTGATGATCGTCGAGGAGCTCTCGCGCGGCTGGATCTCGATCTCCGGGATCATCAACACGCACTTCATCGGCTCCTACCTGCTGATGAAGTTCGGCACCGAGGAGCAGAAGCAGAAGTACCTGCCCGAGATGGCGACCGGCGAGTGCCGCGCTGCGTTCAGCCTCTCCGAGCCCGAGATGGGCTCCGACGTGCAGGCGCTCAAGGCGACCGCGAAGAAGCTCGACGACGGCGCCTACGAGCTCAACGGCCAGAAGATGTGGGTCACCAACGGCCTGCGCTCGAAGATCGTCTTCGTGCTCGTGCGCACCGACCCCAAAGCCGACCCGCCCTACAAGGGCATGTCGTGCTTCATCGCCGAGAAGGAGCCGGGCGTCTCGGAGAACACCGGCGAGTACGCCGGCTTCACGGTCCCGCCGCCGCTGAAGAAGATGGGCTACAAGGGCGTCGAGTCGACCGAGCTGGTCTTCGACGGCTACAGGTGCCCGGCCGAGAACATCCTCGGCGGCGAGGAGGCGGGCCTGAACCGCGGCTTTCAGCAGATGATGGACGCGCTCGAGGTCGGCCGTGCGAACGTCGCCGCGCGCGGCGTCGGCATCGCCCAGCGCGCGCTGGAGCTGGCGCTGCGCTACTCGCAGGAGCGCAAGGCCTTCGGCAAGCCGATCGCCCAGCACCAGGCGATCCAGTTCAAGCTAGCCGACATGGCGACGCAGATCGAGGCCGCGCGCCTGCTCACGCGCAAGGCCGCGCGCCTGAAGGACGCCGGGCAGAGCTCCGAGCTCGAGGCCGGCATGGCGAAGCTCTTCGCGTCCGAAGCCGGGCGCTTCTGCGTCGAGGAGTGCTTTCGCATCCATGGCGGCTACGGCTACTCCAAGGAGTACGAGATCGAGCGCCTGTATCGCGACGCGCCGCTGCTGCTGATCGGCGAGGGCACGTCCGAGATCCAGCGCATGGTCATCGGGCGCAAGCTGCTGGCGCGCCACAAGATCTAGACGAGGACACTCCGCGGATGCGCCGAGCTCGCGCGATCGCCATCGCCCTGCCGGCGACGCTCTGTATCGCGTCCGTGGCGGCCGCCAGCCACGCGCCCGGCGGCGGCTGCAGCGACTGCGCCGGGCACAAGTACTGGCCGAAGGTCGACGGGGTCTTCAAGAAGGCCAAGGGCGGCGGCGTCACGTACGGGGGCACGAGCCGTTCCGACGAGCTGCTGGGTCGCCACGGCTCCGACACGCTGCGGGGCGGGGCGGGGAGCGACATCCTCTGGGGCGACTGGGACCCCCGGGGGCAGCCGGCGTCCCAGAAGGACGTCATCGACGGCGGCGACGGGACGGACTTCATCTACGGCTCGCACGGTCACAACACGATCGACGCCGACGCCGGCAACGACGTCGTCTCCGTGCACTACGGTCGCGGGCGCGTGGACTGTGGAGCGGGGCGCGACATCTACCACGTCGCCCGCTCGCGCCGCAGGAGCTACAGGTTTCGCAACTGCGAGAAGGTTGACTACCGCCCCGAGCAGGTGCGGGGCGGCCCGATGAAGCCGCTCTCCTAGCGGTGCCGGGCCTGCGCGACCGATGATCTAGGGTGGTCGTGGATGGCGACCGAGGACGCGAAGACGCTCATCGAGATGGCGGTGCGGCGCTTCATCGATGACGTGCCCGCGCTGGCGCCGCTGAAGCTCGTCTTCGCGGTCGAGCTGCGCGGCCGCGGTGACGTGCAGCTGTACCGCGTCGAGCTCGGTGGCCATGATGACATCAGCGTCGCCAAGGGCATCGCGGAGGACGCCCGCGTGCGCGTCGAGATGCCGCGCGCGTTCTTCAACGTGATGGCCAAGGAGGCCCGCATCGCCGACTGGCGCGAGGCCTTCACCTACGGCCAGGCGAAGGCCACCGGGGTCGAACAGATCATGAAGCTCATCGTCCACGTGGTGGAGAAGCAGGAGGAGCGTCAGCGCACGCGCCGCGCGCGCCACTGACGGATGGACGCCACGCAGGAGCTGGGTGCGCTCGACGAATTGCCGGAGGCGACGGTGGTGCTGCTGCCCGTCCGCGACGCGGCGGGAGCGGTGACCGACCTCGTCTTCGACTACGCCAACCGCGGTGTGAGCCTCGTGACGGGGGTGCCGGCCGGCGAGCTGATCGGCCATCGCTTGCGCGACGCGCTGCCGGGGTTTCCGCCCGCGCTGTTTGGCGACCTCGTCGCGGTGCTCGAGGGCGGTGCGGCGCTGCGCACGCAGGTCGAGTACAGCGACCGCTTCGCCGGCGGCGAGCGCTTCTCGGCGCGCTTTGAGATCTCCGCCTCACGCTTGGGCGACCGGCTGCTCGTCGTCTACGAGAACCTCACGGCGCGCGCCCACCTGCACGCGACCGAGCGGCGCTACGGCGCGGTGCTCGAGGCGACATCGGACTGGGTCTCGATCGCCGACCGCCGCAACAACCTCGTGTACGTCAATCCGGCGGGCCGGCGGATGGTCGGCATCGGCCTCGACGAGGACATCAGCGGCCGGCGGATCGGTGAGTACTCGCCCGCATGGGCACGCGAGCGCGTGCTCGGCGAGGCCCTGGAGGTGGCGCGCCGCGAGGGCTCGTGGCGCGGCGACCTGGCGCGGTTGCACCGAGACGGCCACGAGATCCCCGTCTCGCAGGTGATCGTCGCGCGCATGGCCGCCGACGGCGAGGTCGACTTCTACGCGACGATCGCCCGCGACATGACGCGCGAGCGCGCCGCGGAGGCGGCGCTGCGCGAGAGCGAGGAGCGTTTCCGGATCGCGTTCGAGCAGGCGCCGGTCGGCGTGTCACTGCTCGACCTGGAGGGCGACTTCGTCCAGGTCAACGACGCCTACTGCCGCATCGTCCGGCGCTCGCGCGAGGAGCTCATGGGGGCCGGGCCCGTGGCCGTGACGCACCCCGACGACGTGGCGTTCACGCGTTACGCGATGGCGCTGCTGGTCAGCGGCCAGGTACCCGTCTTCCGCTTCGAGAAGCGCTTCGTCGACGCCCTCGGTGAGCCGATCTGGGTCGAGCTCAGCAGCAGCCTGTTCCGCGACGCCGACGGGCGCCCGCAGTACGTCATCGGGATGCTGCAGGACCTGAGCGAGCGGCGCGTCGCGCACACCCTGCAGCGCAGCATGCTGACGACGCAGCTGCCGCAGGTCGACGGCGTCGAGCTCGCCGCGCGCTACCTGCCCGGCACGCGGCAGACCGAGGTCAGCGGCGACTGGTACGACGTCATCCCGCTGCCCGACGGGCGCGTCGGCGTGGTGATCGGCGACGTCGTCGGCCGCGGCATCGAGGCGGCCGCGACGATGAGTCAGCTGCGCACGGCGCTGCGCGCCTACGCCGTCGAGGGGCTCGCGCCGGCGGTCGTCGTCGCCAAGCTGCACCGGCTCGTCGAACACCTGCGCGTCGGCATGAGCACGACGCTCGTCTACCTCGACCTCGACCCGTTCACGCGCGAGGTGCGCTACGTCAGCGCGGGGCACCTGCCGATGCTGCACGTGCCGGCGGGTGGCGTGTCGCGCTTCTTGTCCGGTGCGCGCTCGACGCCGCTCGGCACGGCGCGACCCGGCATCGAGATCCCGCAGGAGCGCTTCGTGCTCGAGCCCGGCGACACCGTCCTGCTGTACACCGACGGGCTCGTCGAACGGCGCGACGAGAGCATCGACAACCGGCTCGAGCAGCTGCGCGTCGCGCTGGCGGAGGCCCCGCAGGAGCTGCGGGCCGCGCTCGAGCACCTGACGGCGACGCTCGGCGGCAAGGTCGCGCTGCGCCAGGACGACATCGCGCTGCTCGCGCTGCGGGCCACGCCGCCGACGGCGGAGAACTTCGTGGTCGCAATCGAGCCGGTGGCCGAGCAGCTCAGCGCCCTGCGCGGCGGCCTGCGCGCCTGGCTGGCGAGCGCGGGCGCGACCGCCAGCGAGGTGGGCGACGTGCTGATCGCGGTCGGCGAGGCGTGCGCGAACGCGATCGAGCACGCGGGCGCCGCGCCCGGCGCGCCGATCGACGTCCGCGGGCAGCTCGCCGGCCGGGAGGTGGTGCTGCGCGTCCGCGGCCACGGCGTCTGGCGGCCCGCGCAGCTGCGGCCCGAGCGCGGCCAGGGGCTGCGCCTCATGCGCGTGCTGATGGACGACATCGACATCTCCAGCGCGAGCGACGGGACGCGCGTCGAGCTGCGCCGGCGGCTGCTGTCGCACGCGGGGGCGGGCGCCGCTTCCGCACGCGCCGAGCCGCCCGCCGACGGCGGCGCCACGCTGGCGTTCTCACGCGAGCGCGGCGTCACGGTTGCGCGGTTGCAGGGCGATGTGGACCTCGCCGGCATCGCCGAGCTCGAACGCGCGCTCGTCGCCGCCGCCCGTGACGGCGACCGCGGCCTCGTGCTGCACCTCGACGCCGTAGTCTACCTCGACAGCGCCGGGTTGCACCTGCTGCACGACGCCGCGCGGGCACTCGCTGCGCGCGGGCAGGCGCTGCGCCTGGCCGTCGCGCCGGGGTCGGCGGTGCTGCGCCTGCTGGAGCTCGTCGACATCGGGCAGACGGTGGCGCTCGACCCGTCCGTCGAGGCGGCGGTGGACGCGCTGACGCCGCCGCCCCCGCTGTAGTTCTACTCCAGCGAGGCGCCGCCGTCGTAGAGCTTGAGGACGCGGACGGCGTCCTCGCCGACGTCGAGCTGGGCGATGTCCAGGCACAGGCGGCACAGGACGCACTCGTCCACGTTGCGCTCGACGATCTCGAGCCGGCCCTCGCTGGGCTCGCGGTAGATGTCGACCGGGCAGACCTGCGACAGATGGCCGGCGAGCCGCGGCTCGCCGGCGAGCGCCTCGTCGTCGACCTCGATGCCGATGAAGATGCCGTCCGTCCTCATCGCGAGCACCTGCGATTCGGCGCGGCCGCGGCCGCGCGATGGCGCGCCGTCATCCGGAGCCTCCTCGGGTCCACGCCGGCACGCTGACGCCCGGTGGTGGCATGTGCTCGACGTGCGCCGGCAGCTTGGACTTCATGATGTCCGGGATCTCGGAGATCTCCTCGGCGACGGTGATGCCGGCGTCGGCGAGGCGGGCGATCTTCTCGGCCGCGGTGTCCTCCTTGCCCTCGACGATCGTGCCGGCGTGGCCGAAGCTCATGCCCGGCATCTCGTCCATGAAGCGGCCCGCCATGAAGGCGACGATCGGCATCCGGCAGTCGTTGTCGACGACCCACTGCGACAGCTCGGCCTCCATGCGGCCGCCGGGCTCGGTGTAGATGACGATGCCATGGGTCCGCTTGTCGGCCTCGAAGAGCGGCATGAGCTCGGCGTAGGTCGAGCCGATGATCGCGTCGCCGCCGATCGACACCGCGGTCGACTGGCCCAGGCTCGCGGCCGTCAGCGTGGAGGACATCTCGGTCGTCATGCCGCCGGAGCGGCTGATGACGCCGATCGGGCCGGGCGAGTAGGCCTGCGCGGCGTTCTTCGCCGGTCCGCCGATGCCGCCCATCTTGATGACCTCGGGGACGATGATCCCCAGGCAGTTGGGGCCGATGATCCGCGCGCCGCGCATGTTCGCCAGCTCGACCATCTGCGCGACGTCGCGCCGCGGGATGCGCTCGGTGACGATCACGATGAGCTTGATGTCGTTCTCGATCGCCTCGAAGACCGCGTCCTTCGTGAAGGCGGGGGGGACCGTGACGACGGAGCCGTAGATCGGGCTGCCGTAGGCCTCGACCGCCTGTGCGACCGTGTCGTAGACCGGTACGCCGTGCACGTCGCGGCCCTTGCGACCGGGCGTCACGCCGCCGACGATCTTCGCGCCGACGCCGTAGTCGAGACACTCGCGCGTGAGGTTGACGGCCTCGCGGCCGGTGATGCCCTGCACGATGAAGGTCGTGGTCGCGTCGATCAGGATGCTCATGACGCGCCGTCCAGGGGCGCGGCGACGGCGTCGGGCCCGGCGATCTTGGCGACCGCGCGGCGCGCCGCCTCGTGCATCGAGACCGAGCGGTCGGCGTACTCGATGCCGTACTTCTCGAGGATCTTGAAGCCCTCTTCCTCCCACGCGCCGGGGATCCGGAAGATCGCGATCTTCTCGGCCGGGTCGAAGCCGAGCTCCAGGCAGGCCTTGATGACGCCCCGCGCGACGATGTCCACGCGCGTGTTGGAGACGATCGACATCATCACGGCGATCTTGTCGACGCCGGGCTTGGTGAGCACGAGCTTCGCCAGCCCGCAGGCCTTGTGGACCGACGGGTTGCCGCCGATCTCGCAGTAGTTCGCGGGCGAGCCGCCGTGCGCGCGAACGGCGTCGAAGAGCGTCAGCGAGCCGCCGCCGGCGCCGATCACGAGGCCGATGTTGCCGTCGAACTCCGTCACGTTGCCGGCCACGCCGCGGTGGTCGGCGCTGTCGACCTCCTCGCCGGCGAGCTCGAACTCCGTCGGCTCGCGCGCCAGGCGCGTCTCGTCGTCGCCGACGCCGAGATCCTTCAGCAGGCCCTTGTGGCGCCCGCGCGCCTCGCTCTCCATGTCCATGTGCGCGTCGAGTGCGACGAACGTGCCGTCGTGCATCTCGCAGAGCGGGTTGATCTCGGCGAGCACCATGTCGTTGTCGACGAAGAGCTGCGCGAGCCTGCGCACGATCGGCGTCAGGCGCTGCAGCGGCTTGCCGGTGACGCCGGTCTGCGCGATGCACTCCTTGGCCTGGAAGTCGGAGATCGGCATGAGGTTGGAGATGTGCACGCGCCCGACGTGGTCGGGGTGCTGCTCGGCGACCTCCTCGATGTCGATGCCGCCCATGTCGCTGAAGAGGATCACCGGCTTCTTCGCGGTGCCGTCCCAGACGACACCTGCGTAGTACTCCTGCTTTACGTCGGCCTTGGGGTCGACCAGCACGCCGCGCGGCATGTGCCCGTTGATCTCCAGCTCGAGGATGTCGGCCGCGTGCCGCTCGGCCTGCTCGGGCGTGTCGGCGAACTGCACGCCGCCGGCCTTCATCCGGCCGCCGGTCAGCACCTGCGACTTGACGACCGTCGGTCCGCCGATGCGCTCGGCGATCGTCCGCGCCTGCGCCGCGTCGGTCGTGAACCCGAAGTCCGTCACCGGGATGCCCGCCCGCCTGACGATCTCGCGGGCCTCGTGCTCGAAGAAACGCATCTGCTCCTGACCTGCGGTTGTGGCCGACGTCCGAGCGCGAGACCCTATCGATCAGGCGGGAGCAGCTTGCATCTCGTAGGCCTCCGCGAGCTCGGGATCCTTCCTGGCGAGCATCTCGGCGAGGTCGACCATGACGCGGCACTGCTTCCACGTCGCGTCGTCCTGCATCTTGCCGTCGATCATGTGCACGCCGCGGCCGTCCGGGATCGCCTCGATGACCTTCTTGGCGAAGAGCACCTCCGCGGGGTCAGGCGAGAAGACCTTCTTGGCGATGTCGATCTGCGCGGGGTGCAACGACCAGGCGCCGACGCAGCCCATGATGAAGGCGGAGCGGAACTGCGTCTCGCAGCCGGCGACGTCCTTGATGTCGCCGAACGGGCCGTAGAACGGCAGCAGGTCGGCCGACGTGCAGGCGTCGACCATGCGTCCGAAGGAGTAGTGCCAGAGGTCCTGCTGGGCGCTCTCGCGGGGAGCGTCGGGGTTCTCCGGGTCGGGATCGGACAGCACGCGGTAGCCCGGGTGCCCGCCGCCGACGCGCGTCGTCTTCATCCGGCGGCTGGCGGCGAGGTCAGCCGGGCCGAGGCTCATGCCCTGCATGCGAGGGCTGGCGGTCGCGATCTGCTCGAGGTTGTTGACGCCGAGCGCCGTCTCGAGCAGCGCGTGCAGCTGGATCGGGCGCTCGATCCCGGCCTTCGCCTCGAGCTGGGCGAGCAGGCGGTCCATGTAGTGGATGTCCCACGCGCCCTCGACCTTCGGGACCATGATGACGTCGAGCTTGTGGCCGATCTCGCTGACGATCCGCGTGACGTCGTCGAGCACCCAGGGCGACTCGAGCGAGTTGATCCGCGTCCACAGCGCGGTGTCGCCGAGGTCCATCTCCTTGCCGACGGTGATGAGCCCCTCGCGGGCGGCCTCCTTGCGCTCGACCGGCACGGCGTCCTCGAGGTTGCCCAGCAGGATGTCGACCTTCTTGGCGATGTCGGGCGCCTTGGCGACCATCTTCTCGTTGGAGAAGTCGAGGAAGTGGATCATCCGCGACGGCGTCACGGGCGTCTCGTGCAGCGGGTCGGGGGCGCCGATCGCCAGCGGCTTGAAGAAGGCGCGGGGGTTCTTCACGTGGTGGCTCTCCGGGGTCGTGGGGGCGGCGTGGGGTCCTGCGGTCAACCTAGCGCGTCGGGGCGGTGGTGGGGCGTGGGGGTGGTGCGTGCGTGCGTGCGGGCGTCCGGGGCTGTGGTGTGGGCTGGGGCTGTGGTGTGGGCTGGGGCTGTGGTGTGGGCTGGCTGTGGTGGGCCGGGGGCTGTGGTGGCGGGGCCAGCGGCGCTCATTGGGCATGCGTGGTTTCGGCGCGGGATAACGGCATCGATGACGGATGCGGGGGGTTCGGTGCCGTGGTGGTTGCGCGGTTGGGGTGCGGTCGAGGGGGGTGGCGCTTGGGGGTGTGTCGAATCGTCCGCGTGGGGCGCGGGGTATTCGTCGCAGCGTGTGCGTGCGGGCGCCGCGGGCCGTCGCGGCGCCGTCGCGGGGCGATCTGTTCACGGACCGGGCTCGCGGGTGGCCGTCGCGGGGCGATTTGTTCATGGGTGGGATGAAGGAGTCGACCGGGCTCGCGGGTGGCCGTCGCGGGGCGATTTGTTCATGCGTGGGATGAAGGAGTCGACCGGGCTCGCGGGTGGCCGTCGCGGGGCGATTTGTTCATGCGTGGGATGAAGGAGTCGACCGGGCTCGCGGTGGGTGGCGCGGGGCGATTTGTTCATGCGTGGGATGAAGGAGTCGACCCGGGGTGGGAGGACGCGCCGGGGGCTGCGGTGGCCTGCGCGGCCGCTGACGGCATCGATGACGGATGCGGGATTTCTGTGGTGTGGTGGTTGCGCGGTTGGGGTGCGGTCGAGGGGGTGGTTCTCCGTGGGTGTGTCGGATGATCCGCGTGGGGCGCGGGGTATTCGTCGCACCGTGTGCGGGCGATCGCCGTGGGGCGCTCTATCACGCGCGGGATGAAGAAGTCGACCGGGCTCGCGGTGGGTGGCCTGGGGCGATCTGTTCATGCGTGGGATGAAGGAGTCGACCCACGCAACGTCGACGGCGACGTGTGGCGGAAGCGTGTCGCGCACGTGTTCCATGCGGACACGTAGACGACATCCTCGTGAGCGTTAGCTCGGATTCCCAAACAGTGAATTGGCACCTGGTCGGGGTGCGCTGGCTGGGAGGGGTTAGGCGAAGTCGAAGCGCAGCGGCCGGTCGTTCCACCATG